>ERZ1023848.221-NODE-221-length-22026-cov-13.595376_pt1 | contig 22026 bp, 16 predicted proteins | sample MGYA00380385_ERZ1023848 | MGnify/ENA primary metagenome ERZ1023848 (study PRJEB33179, sample SAMN07449069) | human gut metagenome | biome: Human-gut; feature: Human associated habitat; material: Faeces | host: Homo sapiens | place: India:Kasaragod | collected...
GTATAAAAGGGGGCGGGTCTGTGCTCGTCCTCACTCTCTTCCGCGTCGCTGTCCACGAGCGCCAGCTGTTGGGGTAGGTATTCCCTCTCGAGAGCGGGCATGACCTCGGCACTCAGGTTGTCAGTTTCTAGAAACGAGGAGGATTTGATGTTGGCTTGCCCTGCCGCGATGCTTTTTAGGAGACTTTCATCCATCTGGTCAGAAAAGACTATTTTTTTATTGTCAAGCTTGGTGGCGAAGGAGCCATAGAGGGCGTTGGAGAGAAGCTTGGCGATGGATCTCATGGTCTGATTTTTGTCACGGTCGGCGCGCTCCTTGGCCGCGATGTTGAGCTGGACATACTCGCGCGCGACACACTTCCATTCGGGGAAGACCGTGGTGCGCTCGTCGGGCACAATCCTGACGCGCCAGCCGCGATTATGCAGGGTGACCAGGTCCACACTGGTGGCCACCTCGCCGCGCAGGGGCTCGTTGGTCCAGCAGAGTCGTCCGCCTTTGCGCGAGCAGAAAGGGGGCAGCACATCAAGCAGATGCTCGTCAGGGGGGTCCGCATCGATGGTGAAGATGCCGGGACAGAGTTTCTTGTCAAAATAGTCTATTTTTGAGGATGCATCATCCAAGGCCATCTGCCACTCGCGGGCGGCCATCGCTCGCTCGTAGGGGTTGAGGGGCGGACCCCAGGGCATGGGATGCGTGAGCGCGGAAGCGTACATGCCGCAGATGTCGTAGACATAGATGGGCTCCGAGAGAATGCCGATGTAGGTGGGATAACAGCGCCCCCCGCGGATGCTGGCGCGCACATAGTCATACAACTCGTGCGAGGGGGCCAAGAAGGCGGGGCCGAGATTGGTGCGCTGCGGCTGCTCGGCGCGGAAGACGATCTGGCGAAAGATGGCATGCGAGTTGGAGGAGATGGTGGGCCGTTGGAAGATGTTAAAGTGGGCGTGCGGCAAGCGGACCGAGTCGCGGATGAAGTGCGCGTAGGAGTCTTGCAGCTTGGCGACGAGCTCGGCGGTGACGAGGACGTCCATGGCGCAGTAATCCAGCGTTTCGCGGATGATGTCATAACCCGTCTCTCCTTTCTTCTCCCACAGCTCGCGGTTGAGGGCGTACTCCTCGTCATCCTTCCAGTACTCCCGGAGCGGGAATCCTCGATCGTCCGCACGGTAAGAGCCCAGCATGTAGAAATGGTTCACGGCCTTGTAGGGACAGCAGCCCTTCTCCACGGGGAGGGCGTAAGCTTGTGCGGCCTTGCGGAGCGAGGTGTGCGTCAGGGCGAAGGTGTCCCTGACCATGACTTTTAAGAACTGGTACTTGAAATCCGAGTCGTCGCAGCCGCCGTGCTCCCAGAGCTCGAAATCGGTGCGCTTCTTCGAGAGTGGGTTAGGCAGAGCGAAAGTGACGTCATTGAAGAGAATCTTGCCTGCTCGCGGCATGAAATTGCGGGTGATGCGGAAAGGGCCAGGCACGGAGGCTCGGTTGTTGATGACCTGGGCGGCGAGGACGATCTCGTCGAAGCCGTTGATGTTGTGCCCGACGATGTAGAGTTCCATGAATCGCGGGCGGCCTTTGATGTGCGGCAGCTTTTTGAGCTCCTCGTAGGTGAGGTCCTCGGGGCATTGCAGGCCGTGCTGCTCGAGCGCCCACTCCTGGAGATGTGGGTTGGCTTGCATGAAGGAAGCCCAGAGCTCGCGGGCCATGAGGGTCTGGAGCTCGTCGCGAAAGAGGCGGAACTGCTGGCCCACGGCCATCTTTTCTGGGGTGACGCAGTAGAAGGTGAGGGGGTCCCGCTCCCAGCGATCCCAGCGTAAGCGCGCGGCTAGATCGCGAGCGAGGACGACCAGCTCGGGGTCCCCCGAGAATTTCATGACCAGCATGAAGGGGACGAGCTGCTTGCCGAAGGACCCCATCCAGGTGTAGGTTTCTACATCGTAGGTGACAAAGAGCCGCTCCGTGCGAGGATGAGAGCCGATTGGGAAGAACTGGATTTCCTGCCACCAGTTGGACGAGTGGCTGTTGATGTGATGAAAGTAGAAATCCCGCCGGCGAACCGAGCACTCGTGCTGATGCTTGTAAAAGCGTCCGCAGTACTCGCAGCGCTGCACGGGCTGTACCTCATCCACGAGATACACAGCGCGTCCCTTGAGGAGGAACTTCAGGAGTGGCGGCCCTGGCTGGTGGTTTTCATGTTCGCCTGCGTGGGACTCACCCTGGGGCTCCTCGAGGACGGAGAGGCTGACGAGCCCGCGCGGGAGCCAGGTCCAGATCTCGGCGCGGCGGGGGCGGAGAGCGAAGACGAGGGCGCGCAGTTGGGAGCTGTCCATGGTGTCGCGGAGATCCAGGTCCGGGGGCAGGGTTCTGAGGTTGACCTCGTAGAGGCGGGTGAGGGCGTGCTTGAGATGCAGATGGTACTTGATCTCCACGGGTGAGTTGGTGGCCGTGTCCACGCATTGCATGAGCCCGTAGCTGCGCGGGGCCACGACCGTGCCGCGGTGCGCTTTTAGAAGCGGTGTCGCGGACGCGCTCCCGGCGGCAGCGGCGGTTCCGGCCCCGCGGGCAGGGGCGGCAGAGGCACGTCGGCGTGGCGCTCGGGCAGGTCCCGGTGCTGCGCCCTGAGAGCGCTGGCGTGCGCGACGACGCGGCGGTTGACATCCTGGATCTGCCGCCTCTGAGTGAAGACCACCGGCCCCGTGACTTTGAACCTGAAAGACAGTTCAACAGAATCAATCTCGGCGTCATTGACGGCGGCCTGACGCAGGATCTCTTGCACGTCGCCCGAGTTGTCCTGGTAGGCGATCTCGGACATGAACTGCTCGATCTCCTCCTCCTGGAGATCGCCGCGGCCCGCGCGCTCGACGGTGGCGGCGAGGTCATTCGAGATGCGACCCATGAGCTGCGAGAAGGCGCCCAGGCCGCTCTCGTTCCAGACGCGGCTGTAGACCACGTCCCCGTCGGCGTCGCGCGCGCGCATGACCACCTGCGCGAGGTTGAGCTCCACGTGCCGCGTGAAGACGGAGTAGTTGCGAAGGCGCTGGAAGAGGTAGTTGAGGGTGGTGGCGATGTGCTCGGTGACGAAGAAGTACATGATCCAGCGGCGCAGGGGCATCTCGCTGATGTCGCCGATAGCCTCCAGCCTTTCCATGGCCTCGTAGAAATCCACGGCGAAGTTGAAAAACTGGGCGTTGCGGGCTGAGACCGTGAGCTCGTCTTCCAGGAGCCTGATGAGCTCGGCGATGGTGGCGCGCACCTCGCGCTCGAAATCCCCGGGGGCCTCCTCCTCTTCTTCCTCTTCTTCCATGACGACCTCTTCTTCTATTTCTTCCTCTGGGGGCGGTGGTGGTGGCGGGGCCCGACGACGACGGCGACGCACCGGGAGACGGTCGACGAAGCGCTCGATCATCTCCCCGCGGCGGCGACGCATGGTTTCGGTGACGGCGCGACCCCGTTCGCGAGGACGCAGCGTGAAGACGCCGCCGGTCATCTCCCGGTAATGGGGCGGGTCCCCGTTGGGCAGCGATAGGGCGCTGACGATGCATCTTATCAATTGCGGTGTAGGGGACGTGAGCGCGTCGAGATCGACCGGATCGGAGAATCTTTCGAGGAAAGCGTCTAGCCAATCGCAGTCGCAAGGTAAGCTCAAACACGTAGCAGCCCTGTGGACGCTGTTAGAATTGCGGTTGCTGATGATGTAATTAAAGTAGGCGTTTTTAAGGCGGCGGATGGTGGCGAGGAGGACCAGGTCCTTGGGTCCCGCTTGCTGGATGCGGAGCCGCTCGGCCATGCCCCAGGCCTGGCCCTGACACCGGCTCAGGTTCTTGTAGTAGTCATGCATGAGCCTCTCAATGTCATCACTGGCGGAGGCGGAGTCTTCCATGCGGGTGACCCCGACGCCCCTGAGCGGCTGCACGAGCGCCAGGTCGGCGACGACGCGCTCGGCGAGGATGGCCTGTTGCACGCGGGTGAGGGTGTCCTGGAAATCGTCCATGTCGACGAAGCGGTGGTAGGCCCCTGTGTTGATGGTGTAGGTGCAGTTGGCCATGAGCGACCAGTTAACGGTCTGCAGGCCGGGCTGCACGACCTCCGAGTACCTGAGCCGCGAGAAGGCGCGCGAGTCGAAGACGTAGTCGTTGCAGGTGCGCACGAGGTACTGGTATCCGACTAGGAAGTGCGGCGGCGGCTGGCGGTAGAGCGGCCAGCGCTGGGTGGCCGGCGCGCCCGGGGCCAGGTCCTCGAGCATGAGGCGGTGGTAGCCGTAGATGTAGCGGGACATCCAGGTGATGCCGGCGGCGGTGGTGGAGGCGCGCGGGAACTCGCGGACGCGGTTCCAGATGTTGCGCAGCGGCAGGAAATAGTCCATGGTCGGCACGGTCTGGCCGGTGAGACGCGCGCAGTCATTGACGCTCTAGAGGCAAAAACGAAAGCGGTTGAGCGGGCTCTTCCTCCGTAGCCTGGCGGAACGCAAACGGGTTAGGCCGCGTGTGTACCCCGGTTCGAGTCCCCTCGAATCAGGCTGGAGCCGCGACTAACGTGGTATTGGCACTCCCGTCTCGACCCGAGCCCGATAGCCGCCAGGATACGGCGGAGAGCCCTTTTTGCCGGCCGAGGGGAGTCGCTAGACTTGAAAGCGGCCGAAAACCCCGCCGGGTAGTGGCTCGCGCCCGTAGTCTGGAGAAGCATCGCCAGGGTTGAGTCGCGGCAGAACCCGGTTCGCGGACGGCCGCGGCGAGCGGGACTTGGTCACCCCGCCGATTTAAAGACCCACAGCCAGCCGACTTCTCCAGTTACGGGAGCGAGCCCCTTTTTTTCTTTTTGCCAGATGCATCCCGTCCTGCGCCAAATGCGTCCCACCCCCCCGGCGACCACCGCGACCGCGGCCGTAGCAGGCGCCGGCGCTAGCCAGCCACAGACAGAGATGGACTTGGAAGAGGGCGAAGGGCTGGCGAGACTGGGGGCGCCGTCCCCGGAGCGACACCCCCGCGTGCAGCTGCAGAAGGACGTGCGCCCGGCGTACGTGCCTCCGCAGAACCTGTTCAGGGACCGCAGTGGGGAGGAGCCCGAGGAGATGCGCGACTGCCGTTTTCGGGCGGGCAGGGAGCTGCGCGAGGGCCTGGACCGCCAGCGCGTGCTGCGCGACGAGGATTTCGAGCCGAACGAGCAGACGGGGATCAGCCCCGCGCGCGCGCACGTGGCGGCGGCCAACCTGGTGACGGCCTACGAGCAGACGGTGAAGCAGGAGCGCAACTTCCAAAAGAGTTTCAACAACCACGTGCGCACGCTGATCGCGCGCGAGGAGGTGGCCCTGGGCCTGATGCACCTGTGGGACCTGGCGGAGGCCATCGTGCAGAACCCGGACAGCAAGCCTCTGACGGCGCAGCTGTTCCTGGTGGTGCAGCACAGTAGGGACAACGAGGCGTTCAGGGAGGCGCTGCTGAACATCGCCGAGCCCGAGGGCCGCTGGCTGCTGGAGCTGATCAACATCTTGCAGAGCATCGTAGTGCAGGAGCGCAGCCTGAGCCTGGCCGAGAAGGTGGCGGCGATCAACTACTCGGTGCTGAGCCTGGGCAAGTTTTACGCGCGCAAGATTTACAAGACGCCGTACGTGCCCATAGACAAGGAGGTGAAGATAGACAGCTTTTACATGCGCATGGCGCTCAAGGTGCTGACGCTGAGCGACGACCTGGGCGTGTACCGCAACGACCGCATCCACAAGGCCGTGAGCGCGAGCCGGCGGCGCGAGCTGAGCGACCGCGAGCTGATGCTGAGCCTGCGCCGGGCGCTGGTAGGGGGCGCCGCCGGCGGCGAGGAGTCCTACTTCGACATGGGGGCGGACCTGCATTGGCAGCCGAGCCGGCGCGCCTTGGAGGCCGCCTACGGTCCAGAGGACTTGGATGAGGATGAGGAAGAGGAGGAGGATGCACCCGTTGCGGGGTACTGACGCCTCCGTGATGTGTTTTTAGATGTCCCAGCAGCAAGCCCCGGACCCCGCCATAAGGGCGGCGCTGCAAAGCCAGCCGTCCGGTCTAGCATCGGACGACTGGGAGGCCGCGATGCAACGCATCATGGCCCTGACGACCCGCAACCCCGAGTCCTTTAGACAACAGCCGCAGGCCAACAGACTCTCGGCCATTCTGGAGGCGGTGGTCCCCTCTCGGACCAACCCCACGCACGAGAAGGTGCTGGCGATCGTGAACGCGCTGGCGGAGAACAAGGCCATCCGTCCCGACGAGGCCGGGCTGGTGTACAACGCCCTGCTGGAGCGCGTGGGCCGCTACAACAGCACAAACGTGCAGTCCAACCTGGATCGGCTGGTGACGGACGTGCGCGAGGCCGTGGCGCAGCGCGAGCGGTTCAAGAACGAGGGCCTGGGCTCGCTGGTGGCGCTGAACGCCTTCCTGGCGACGCAGCCGGCGAACGTGCCGCGCGGGCAGGACGATTATACCAACTTTATAAGCGCGCTGCGGCTGATGGTGACCGAGGTTCCCCAGAGCGAGGTGTACCAGTCGGGCCCGGACTACTTTTTCCAAACTAGCAGACAGGGCCTGCAGACGGTGAACCTGAGCCAGGCTTTCAAGAACCTGCGCGGGCTGTGGGGCGTGCAGGCGCCCGTGGGCGACCGGTCGACGGTGAGCAGCTTGCTGACGCCCAACTCTCGGCTGCTGCTGCTGCTGATCGCGCCCTTCACCGACAGTGGCAGCGTGAACCGCAACTCGTATCTGGGTCACCTGCTGACGCTGTACCGCGAGGCCATAGGCCAGGCACAGGTGGACGAGCAGACCTTCCAGGAGATCACGAGCGTGAGCCGCGCCCTGGGTCAGAACGACACCGACAGTCTGAGGGCCACCCTGAACTTCTTGCTGACCAATAGACAGCAGAAGATCCCGGCGCAGTACGCGCTGTCGGCCGAGGAGGAGCGCATCCTGAGATATGTGCAGCAGAGCGTAGGGTTGTTCCTGATGCAGGAGGGGGCCACCCCCAGCGCCGCGCTGGACATGACCGCGCGCAACATGGAACCTAGCATGTACGCCGCCAACCGGCCGTTCATCAATAAGCTGATGGACTACCTGCACCGCGCGGCTGCCATGAACTCTGACTACTTTACTAATGCTATACTAAACCCGCACTGGCTTCCGCCGCCGGGGTTCTACACGGGCGAGTACGATATGCCCGACCCCAACGATGGGTTCCTGTGGGACGACGTGGACAGCGCGGTGTTCTCCCCGACCTTGCAAAAGCGCCAGGAGGCGGTGCGCACGCCCGCGAGCGAGGGCGCGGTGGGCCGGAGCCCCTTTCCTAGCTTAGGGAGTTTGCATAGCTTGCCGGGCTCGGTGAACAGCGGCAGGGTGAGCCGACCGCGCTTGCTGGGCGAGGACGAGTACTTGAACGACTCGCTGCTGCAGCCGCCGCGGGTCAAGAACGCCATGGCCAATAACGGGATAGAGAGTCTGGTGGACAAACTGAACCGCTGGAAGACCTACGCTCAGGACCATAGGGAACCTGCGCCCGTGCCGCGGCGACAGCGCCATGACCGGCAGCGGGGCCTGGTGTGGGACGACGAGGACTCGGCCGACGATAGCAGCGTGTTGGACTTGGGAGGGAGCGGTGGGGCCAACCCGTTCGCGCATCTGCAGCCCAAACTGGGGCGACGGATGTTTTGAAATGCAAAATAAAACTCACCAAGGCCATAGCGTGCGTTCTCTTCCTTGTTAGAGATGAGGCGTGCGGTGGTGTCTTCCTCTCCTCCTCCCTCGTACGAGAGCGTGATGGCGCAGGCGACCCTGGAGGTTCCGTTTGTGCCTCCGCGGTATATGGCTCCTACGGAGGGCAGAAACAGCATTCGTTACTCGGAGCTGGCTCCGCTGTACGACACCACTCGCGTGTATTTGGTGGACAACAAGTCGGCGGACATCGCTTCCCTGAACTACCAAAACGACCACAGCAACTTCCTGACCACGGTGGTGCAGAACAACGATTTCACCCCCGCCGAGGCCAGCACGCAGACGATAAATTTTGACGAGCGGTCGCGGTGGGGCGGTGATCTGAAGACCATTCTGCACACCAACATGCCCAATGTGAACGAGTACATGTTCACCAGCAAGTTTAAGGCGCGGGTGATGGTGGCTAGGAAGCACCCCAAAGATGTGCAGGATCCTAATGATAGAAGCAAGGATATCTTAGAGTATGATTGGTTTGAGTTTACCCTGCCCGAGGGCAACTTTTCCGAGACCATGACCATAGACCTGATGAACAACGCCATATTGGAAAACTACTTGCAAGTGGGGCGGCAAAATGGCGTGCTGGAGAGCGATATAGGAGTCAAGTTTGACAGCAGGAATTTCAAGCTGGGCTGGGACCCGGTGACCAAGCTGGTGATGCCAGGGGTCTACACCTACGAGGCCTTCCACCCGGACGTGGTGCTGCTGCCGGGCTGCGGGGTGGACTTCACCGAAAGTCGCCTGAGCAACCTCCTGGGCATTCGCAAGAAGCAACCTTTCCAAGAGGGCTTCAGGATCATGTATGAGGATCTAGAAGGTGGCAACATCCCCGCCCTCCTTGATGTACCCAAGTACTTGGAAAGCAAGAAGAAAGTTGAAGACGAAACTAAAAATGCAGCTGCGGCTACAGCCGATACAACCACTAGGGGCGATACATTTGCAACTCCAGCACAAGAAAAAGCAGCTGATCAGAAGGTAGAGGTATTGCCCATTGAGAAAGATGAGAGTGGCAGAAGTTACAACCTGATACCGGGGACCCATGACACGCTCTACCGAAGCTGGTACCTGTCCTATACCTACGGGGACCCCGAGAAGGGGGTGCAGTCGTGGACGCTGCTCACCACCCCGGACGTCACCTGCGGCGCGGAGCAAGTCTACTGGTCGCTGCCGGACCTCATGCAAGACCCCGTCACCTTCCGCTCCACCCAGCAAGTCAGCAACTACCCCGTGGTCGGCGCCGAGCTCATGCCCTTCCGCGCCAAGAGCTTTTACAACGACCTCGCCGTCTACTCCCAGCTCATCCGCAGCTACACTTCCCTCACCCACGTCTTCAACCGCTTCCCCGACAACCAGATCCTCTGCCGCCCGCCCGCGCCCACCATCACCACCGTCAGTGAAAACGTGCCTGCTCTCACAGATCACGGGACGCTACCGCTGCGCAGCAGTATCCGCGGAGTCCAGCGAGTGACCGTCACTGACGCCCGTCGCCGCACCTGTCCCTACGTCTACAAGGCCCTGGGCATAGTCGCGCCGCGTGTGCTTTCCAGTCGCACCTTCTAAAAAATGTCTATTCTCATCTCGCCCAGCAATAACACCGGCTGGGGTATTACTAGGCCCAGCACCATGTACGGAGGAGCCAAGAAACGCTCCCAGCAGCACCCCGTCCGCGTCCGCGGCCACTTCCGCGCTCCCTGGGGCGCTTACAAGCGCGGGCGGACTGCCACCGCCGCCGCCGTGCGCACCACCGTCGACGACGTCATCGACTCGGTGGTCGCCGACGCGCGCAACTATACTCCCGCCCCCTCCACCGTGGACGCGGTCATCGACAGCGTGGTGGCCGACGCGCGCGACTATGCCAGACGCAAGAGCCGGCGGCGACGGATCGCCAGGCGCCATCGGAGCACGCCCGCCATGCGCGCCGCCCGAGCTCTGCTGCGCCGCGCCAGACGCACGGGCCGCCGGGCCATGATGCGAGCCGCGCGCCGCGCCGCCACTGCACCCCCCGCAGGCAGGACTCGCAGACGAGCGGCCGCCGCCGCCGCCGCGGCCATCTCTAGCATGACCAGACCCAGGCGCGGAAACGTGTACTGGGTGCGCGACTCCGTCACGGGCGTGCGCGTGCCCGTGCGCACCCGTCCTCCTCGTCCCTGATCTAATGCTTGTGTCCTCCCCCGCAAGCGACGATGTCAAAGCGCAAAATCAAGGAGGAGATGCTCCAGGTCGTCGCCCCGGAGATTTACGGACCACCCCAGGCGGACCAGAAACCCCGCAAAATCAAGCGGGTTAAAAAAAAGGATGAGGTGGACGAGGGGGCAGTAGAGTTTGTGCGCGAGTTCGCTCCGCGGCGGCGCGTAAATTGGAAGGGGCGCAGGGTGCAGCGCGTGTTGCGGCCCGGCACGGCGGTGGTGTTCACGCCCGGCGAGCGGTCCTCGGTCAGGAGCAAGCGTAGCTATGACGAGGTGTACGGCGACGACGACATCCTGGACCAGGCCGCGGAGCGGGCGGGCGAGTTTGCCTACGGGAAGCGGTCGCGCGAAGAGGAGCTCATCTCGCTGCCGCTGGACGAGAGCAACCCCACGCCGAGCCTGAAGCCCGTGACCCTGCAGCAGGTGCTGCCCCAGGCGGTGCTGCTGCCGAGCCGCGGGGTCAAGCGCGAGGGCGAGAACATGTACCCAACCATGCAAATCATGGTGCCAAAGCGCCGGCGCGTGGAGGACGTGCTGGACACCGTGAAAATGGATGTGGAGCCCGAGGTCAAGGTGCGCCCCATCAAGCAGGTAGCGCCGGGCCTGGGCGTGCAGACCGTGGACATTCAGATCCCCACCGACATGGATGTCGACAAAAAACCCTCGACCAGCATCGAGGTGCAGACCGACCCCTGGCTCCCAGCCTCCACCGCTACCGCCTCCACTTCTACCGTCGCCACGGCCACCGAGCCTCCCAGGAGGCGAAGATGGGGCGCCGCCAGCCGGCTAATGCCCAACTACGTGTTGCATCCTTCCATCATCCCGACGCCGGGCTACCGCGGCACCCGGTACTACGCCAGCCGCAGGCGCCCAGCCACCAAGCGCCGCCGCCGCACCACCCGCCGCCGTCTGGCCCCTGCCCGCGTGCGCCGCGTAACCACGCGCCGGGGCCGCTCGCTCGTTCTGCCCACCGTGCGCTACCACCCCAGCATCCTTTAATCCGTGTGCTGTGATACTGTTGCAGAGAGATGGCTCTCACTTGCCGCCTGCGCATCCCCGTCCCGAATTACCGAGGAAGATCCCGCCGCAGGAGAGGCATGGCAGGCAGCGGCCTGAACCGCCGCCGGCGGCGGGCCATGCGCAGGCGCCTGAGTGGCGGCTTTCTGCCCGCGCTCATCCCCATAATCGCCGCGGCCATTGGCACGATCCCGGGCATAGCTTCCGTTGCGCTGCAGGCGTCGCAGCGCCGTTGATGTGCGAATAAAGCCTCTTTAGACTCTGACACACCTGGTCCTGTATATTTTTAGAATGGAAGACATCAATTTTGCGTCCCTGGCTCCGCGGCACGGCACGCGGCCGTTCATGGGCACCTGGAACGAGATCGGCACCAGCCAGCTGAACGGGGGCGCCTTCAATTGGAGCAGTGTCTGGAGCGGGCTTAAAAATTTCGGCTCAACGCTCCGGACCTATGGGAACAAGGCCTGGAATAGTAGCACGGGGCAGTTGTTGAGGGAAAAGCTCAAAGACCAGAACTTCCAGCAGAAGGTGGTGGACGGCCTGGCCTCGGGCATTAACGGGGTGGTGGACATCGCGAACCAGGCCGTGCAGCGCGAGATAAACAGCCGCCTGGACCCGCGGCCGCCCACGGTGGTGGAGATGGAAGATGCAACTCTTCCGCCGCCCAAGGGCGAGAAGCGGCCGCGGCCCGACGCGGAGGAGACGATCCTGCAGGTGGACGAGCCGCCCTCGTACGAGGAGGCCGTGAAGGCCGGCATGCCCACCACGCGCATCATCGCGCCGCTGGCCACGGGTGTAATGAAACCCGCCACCCTTGACCTGCCTCCACCACCCACGCCCGCTCCACCGAAGGCAGCTCCGGTTGTGCAGCCCCCTCCGGTGGCGACCGCCGTGCGCCGCGTCCCCGCCCGCCGCCAGGCCCAAAACTGGCAGAGCACGCTGCACAGTATCGTGGGCCTTGGAGTGAAAAGTCTGAAGCGCCGCCGATGCTATTGAGAGAGAGGAAAGAGGACACTAAAGGGAGAGCTTAACTTGTATGTGCCTTACCGCCAGAGAACGCGCGAAGATGGCCACCCCCTCGATGATGCCGCAGTGGGCGTACATGCACATCGCCGGGCAGGACGCCTCGGAGTACCTGAGCCCGGGTCTGGTGCAGTTTGCCCGCGCCACCGACACGTACTTCAGCCTGGGCAACAAGTTTAGGAACCCCACGGTGGCTCCCACCCACGATGTGACCACGGACCGGTCCCAGCGTCTGACGCTGCGCTTCGTGCCCGTGGATCGCGAGGACACCACGTACTCGTACAAGGCGCGCTTCACTCTGGCCGTGGGCGACAACCGGGTGCTAGACATGGCCAGCACTTACTTTGACATCCGCGGCGTCCTGGACCGCGGCCCCAGCTTCAAACCCTACTCGGGCACGGCTTACAACAGTTTGGCCCCCAAGGGCGCCCCCAACTCCAGTCAGTGGGATGCAAAAGAAAAAAATGGTGGAACAGAAACTGTTAAAACACACACCTTTGGCGTGGCTGCTATGGGAGGAGAAGACATTACAAATATGGGTCTACAAATTGGAACCGATGAAACAAAGGAAGATCAAAACAATAAAATATATGCTGATGAAACATTCCAGCCAGAACCTCAAGTAGGAGAGGAAAACTGGCAGGAAACATTTGTTTTCTACGGAGGCAGAGCTCTTAAAAAAGAAACCAAGATGAAGCCATGCTATGGTTCATTTGCCAGACCTACCAATGAAAAAGGCGGTCAGGCTAAATTTATAATGGGAGATAATGGTAAACCCACTGAAAAACATGACATTACAATGGCTTTCTTTGACACTCCTGGCGGCACGATTACAGGAGGCTCCGGCGGTAGTCAAGATGAAGTTAAAGCCGACATTGTCATGTACACTGAAAATGTAAATCTTGAAACGCCAGACACTCATGTGGTGTATAAACCAGGAAAAGAAGATGACAGTTCTGAGGCAAACTTGGTACAGCAGTCCATGCCCAACAGACCCAACTACATTGGCTTCAGGGACAACTTTGTGGGGCTCATGTACTACAACAGCACTGGCAACATGGGTGTGCTGGCTGGTCAGGCCTCTCAGTTGAATGCTGTGGTAGACTTGCAAGACAGAAACACCGAGCTGTCATACCAGCTCTTGCTAGATTCTCTGGGCGACAGGACCAGATACTTTAGCATGTGGAACTCTGCGGTGGACAGCTATGATCCAGATGTCAGGATCATTGAGAATCATGGTGTGGAAGATGAACTTCCCAACTATTGCTTCCCCTTGGATGGCTCTGGCACTAATTCAGCTTTCCAAGGTGTAAAAATCAAGCAAGACCAAGACGGAGATGTTAATGATGATTGGGAAAAGGATGATAAGGTGTCTGCTCATAACCAAATTTGCAAGGGCAACATCTATGCCATGGAGATCAACCTCCAGGCTAACCTGTGGAAGAGTTTTCTGTACTCGAACGTGGCGCTATACCTGCCCGACTCCTACAAGTACACGCCGGCCAACGTCACGCTGCCCACCAACACCAACACCTACGAGTACATGAACGGCCGCGTGGTAGCCCCCTCGCTGGTGGACGCTTACATCAACATCGGCGCCCGCTGGTCGCTGGATCCCATGGACAATGTAAACCCCTTCAACCACCACCGCAACGCGGGCCTGCGCTACCGCTCCATGCTTCTGGGCAACGGCCGCTACGTGCCCTTCCACATCCAAGTACCCCAAAAGTTCTTTGCCATCAAGAACCTGCTCCTGCTCCCTGGCTCCTACACCTACGAGTGGAACTTCCGCAAGGACGTCAACATGATCCTGCAGAGTTCCCTCGGCAACGACCTGCGCGTCGACGGCGCCTCCGTCCGCTTCGACAGCGTCAACCTCTACGCCACCTTCTTCCCCATGGCGCACAACACCGCCTCCACCCTGGAAGCCATGCTGCGCAACGACACCAACGACCAGTCCTTCAACGACTACCTCTCGGCCGCCAATATGCTCTACCCCATCCCGGCCAAGGCCACCAACGTGCCCATCTCCATCCCCTCGCGCAACTGGGCCGCCTTCCGCGGCTGGAGTTTCACACGGCTCAAGACCAAGGAAACTCCCTCCCTCGGCTCGGGTTTCGACCCCTACTTTGTATACTCGGGCTCCATCCCCTACCTCGACGGAACCTTCTACCTCAACCACACCTTCAAGAAGGTCTCCATCATGTTCGACTCCTCGGTCAGCTGGCCCGGCAACGACCGGCTGCTCACGCCGAACGAGTTCGAGATCAAGCGCAGCGTCGACGGGGAGGGCTTCAACGTGGCCCAATGCAACATGACCAAGGACTGGTTCCTCGTCCAGATGCTCTCCCACTACAACATCGGCTACCAGGGCTTCCACGTGCCCGAGGGCTACAAGGACCGCATGTACTCCTTCTTCCGCAACTTCCAGCCCATGAGCAGGCAGGTGGTCGATGAGATCAACTACAAGGACTACAAAGCCGTCACTCTGCCCTTCCAACACAACAACTCGGGCTTTACCGGCTACCTCGCACCCACCATGCGTCAGGGGCAACCCTACCCCGCCAACTTCCCCTACCCGCTCATCGGCCAGACAGCCGTGCCCTCCGTTACCCAGAAAAAGTTCCTCTGCGACAGGGTCATGTGGCGCATCCCCTTCTCCAGCAACTTCATGTCCATGGGTGCCCTCACCGACCTGGGTCAGAACATGCTCTATGCCAACTCGGCCCACGCGCTTGACATGACTTTCGAGGTGGACCCCATGGATGAGCCCACCCTCCTCTATCTTCTCTTCGAAGTTTTCGACGTGGTCAGAGTGCACCAGCCGCACCGCGGCGTCATCGAGGCCGTCTACCTGCGCACGCCCTTCTCCGCCGGCAACGCCACCACATAAGCATGAGCGGCTCCAGCGAAAGAGAGCTCGCGGCCATCGTGCGCGACCTGGGCTGCGGGCCCTACTTTTTGGGCACCCACGACAAACGCTTCCCGGGCTTCCTCGCCGGCGACAAGCTGGCCTGCGCCATCGTCAACACGGCCGGTCGCGAGACCGGAGGCGTGCACTGGCTCGCCTTTGGCTGGAACCCGCGCTCGCGCACCTGCTACATGTTCGACCCATTCGGGTTCTCGGACCGCCGGCTCAAGCAGATTTACAGCTTCGAGTACGAGGCCATGTTGCGCCGCAGCGCCCTGGCCTCCTCGCCCGACCGCTGTCTCAGCCTCGAGCAGTCCACCCAGACAGTGCAGGGGCCCGACTCCGCCGCCTGCGGACTTTTTTGTTGCATGTTTTTGCATGCCTTTGTGCACTGGCCAGACCGACCCATGGACGGAAACCCCACCATGAACTTGCTGACGGGGGTGCCCAACGGCATGCTACAATCGCCACAGGTGCTGCCCACCCTCAGGCGCAACCAGGAGGAGCTCTACCGCTTCCTCGCGCGCCACTCCCCTTACTTTCGATCCCACCGCGCCGCCATCGAACATGCCACCGCTTTTGATAAAATGAAACAACTGCGTGTATCTCAATAAACAGCACTTTTATTTTACATGCACTGGAGTATATGCAAGTTATTTAAAAGTCGAAGGGGTTCTCGCGCTCGTCGTTGTGCGCCGCGCTGGGGAGGGCCACGTTGCGGAACTGGTACTTGGGATACCACTTGAACTCGGGGATCACCAGTTTGGGCACTGGGGTCTCGGGGAAGGTCTCGCTCCACATGCGCCGGCTCATCTGCAGGGCTCCCAGCATGTCCGGGGCGGAAATCTTGAAATCGCAGTTGGGACCGGTGCTCTGCGCGCGCGAGTTGCGGTACACGGGGTTGCAGCACTGGAACACCATCAGACTGGGGTGCTTCACGCTGGCCAGCACGCTCTTGTCGCTGATCTGATCCTTGTCCAGGTCCTCGGCGTTGCTCAGGCCGAACGGGGTCATCTTGCACAGCTGGCGGCCCAGGAAGGGCACGCTCTGAGGCTTGTGGTTACACTCGCAGTGCACGGGCATCAGCATCATCCCCGCACCGCGCTGCATATTCGGGTATAGGGCTTTGACAAAGGCCATGATCTGCTTGAAAGCTTGCTGGGCCTTGGCCCCCTCGCTAAAGAACAGGCCGCAGCTCTTCCCGCTGAACTGGTTATTCCCGCAGCCGGCATCATGCACGCAGCAGCGCGCGTCATGGCTGGTCAGTTGCACCACGCTCCGTCCCCAGCGGTTCTGGGTCACCTTGGCCTTGCTGGGCTGCTCCTTCAGCGCGCGCTGTCCGTTCTCGCTGGTCACATCCATCTCCACCACGTGGTCCTTGTGGATCATCACCGTCCCATGCAGACACTTGAGCTGACCTTCCACCTCGGTGCAGCCGTGGTCCCACAGGGCACTGCCGGTGCACTCCCAGTTCTTGTGCGCGATCCCGCTGTGGCTGAAGATGTAACCTTGCAACAGGCGACCCATGATGGTGCTAAAGCTTTTCTGGGTGGTAAAGGTCAGTTGCATCCCGCGGGCCTCCTCGTTCATCCAGGTCTGGCACATCTTTTGGAAGATCTCGGTCTGTTCGGGCATGAGCTTGTAAGCATCGCGCAGGCCGCTGTCGACGCGGTAGCGTTCCATCAGCACGTTCATGGCATCCATGCCCTTCTCCCAAGACGAGACCAGAGGCAGACTCAGGGGGTTGCGCACGTTCAGGACACCGGGGGTCGCGGGCTCGACGATGCGTTTTCCGTCCTTGCCTTCCTTCAACAGAACCGGCGGCTGGCTGAATCCCACTCCCACGATCACGGCATCTTCCTGGGGCATTTCTTCGTCGGGGTCTACCTTGGTCACATGCTTGGTCTTTCTGGCTTGCTTCTTTTTTGGAGGGCTGTCCACGGGGACCACGTCCTCCTCGGAAGACCCGGAGCCCACCCGCTGATACTTTCGGCGCTTGGTGGGCAGAGGAGGTGGCGGCGAGGGGCTCCTCTCCTGCTCCGGCGGATAGCGCGCTGAACCGTGGCCCCGGGGCGGAGTGGCCTCTCGGTCCATGAACCGGCGCACGTCCTGACTGCCGCCGGCCATTGTTTCCTAGGGGAAGATGGAGGAGCAGCCGCGTAAGCAGGAGCAGGAGGAGGACTTAACCACCCACGAGCAACCCAAAATCGAGCAGGACCTGGGCTTCGAAGAGCCGGCTCGTCTAGAACCCCCACAGGATGAACAGGAGCACGAGCAAGACGCAGGCCAGGAGGAGACCGACGCTGGGCTCGAGCATGGCTACCTGGGAGGAGAGGAGGATGTGCTGCTGAAACACCTGCAGCGCCAGTCCCTCATCCTCCGGGACGCCCTGGCCGACCGGAGCGAAACCCCCCTCAGCGTCGAGGAGCTGTGTCGGGCCTACGAGCTCAACCTCTTCTCGCCGCGCGTGCCCCCCAAACGCCAGCCCAACGGCACCTGCGAGCCCAACCCTCGTCTCAACTTCTATCCCGTCTTCGCGGTCCCCGAGGCCCTTGCCACCTATCACATCTTTTTCAAGAACCAAAAGATCCCCGTCTCCTGCCGCGCCAACCGCACCCGCGCCGATGCGCTCCTCGCTCTGGGGCCCAGCGCGCGCATACCTGATATCGCTTCCCTGGAAGAGGTGCCCAAGATCTTCGAAGGGCTCGGTCGGGACGAGACGCGCGCGGCGAACGCTCTGAAAGAAACAGCAGAGGAAGAGGGTCACACTAGCGCCCTGGTAGAGTTGGAAGGTGACAACGCCAGGCTGGCCGTGCTTAAGCGCAGCGTCGAGCTCACCCACTTCGCCTACCCCGCCGTCAACCTCCCGCCCAAGGTCATGCGTCGCATCATGGATAATCTCATTATGCCCCACATCGAGGCCCTCGATGAGACGCAAGAACAGCGGCCCGAGGACGCCCAGCCCGTGGTCAGCGACGAGATGCTAGCGCGCTGGCTCGGAACCCGCGACCCCCAGGCCCTGGAGCAGCGGCGCAAGCTCATGCTGGCCGTGGTCCTGGTCACCCTCGAGCTCGAATGCATGCGCCGCTTCTTCAGCGACCCCGAGACCCTGCGCAAGGTCGAGGAGACCCTGCACTACACTTTCAGACACGGGTTCGTCAGGCAGGCCTGCAAGATCTCCAACGTGGAGCTGACCAACCTGGTCTCCTGCCTGGGGATCCTGCACGAGAACCGCCTGGGACAGACAGTGCTCCACTCTACCCTGAAGGGCGAGGCGCGGCGGGACTACATCCGCGACTGCGTCTTTCTCTTTCTCTGCCATACCTGGCAGTCGGCCATGGGCGTGTGGCAGCAGTGTCTCGAGGACGAGAACCTGAAGGAGCTGGACAAGCTTCTTGCTAGAAATCTTAAAAAGCTGTGGACGGGCTTCGACGAGCGCACCGTCGCCTCGGACCTGGCCGAGATCGTCTTCCCAGAGCGCCTGAGGCAGACGCTGAAAGGCGGGCTGCCCGACTTCATGAGCCAGAGCATGTTGCAAAACTACCGCACTTTCATTCTCGAGCGATCTGGGATGCTGCCCGCCACCTGCAACGCTTTCCCCTCCGACTTTGTTCCACTGAGCTACCGCGAGTGTCCCCCGCCGCTGTGGAGCCACTGCTACCTCTTGCAGCTAGCCAACTACATCTCCTACCACTCGGACGTGATCGAGGACGTGAGCGGCGAGGGGCTTCTCGAGTGCCACTGCCGCTGCAACCTGTGCTCCCCACACCGCTCCCTGGTCTGCAACCCCCAGCTCCTCAGCGAGACCCAGGTCATCGGTACCTTCGAGCTGCAAGGTCCGGAGAAGTCCACCGCTCCGCTGAAACTCACGCCGGGGTTGTGGACTTCCGCGTACCTGCGCAAATTTGTACCCGAGGACTACCACGCCCATGAGATAAAGTTCTTCGAGGACCAATCGCGTCCGCAGCACGCGGATCTCACGGCCTGCGTCATCACCCAGGGCGCGATCCTCGCCCAATTGCACGCCATCCAAAAATCCCGCCAAGAGTTTCTTCTGAAAAAGGGTAGAGGGGTCTACCTGGACCCCCAGACGGGCGAGGTGCTCAACCCGGGTCTCCCCCAGCATGCCGAGGAAGAAGCAGGAGCCACTAGTGGAGGAGATGGAAGAAGAATGGGACAGCCAGGCAGAGGAGGACGAATGGGAGGAGGAGACAGAGGAGGAAGAATTGGAAGAGGTGGAAGAGGAGCAGGCAACAGAGCAGCCCGTCGCCGCACCATCCGCGCCGGCAGCCCCGGCGGTCACGGATACAACCTCCGCAGCTCCGGCCAAGCCTCCTCGTAGATGGGATCGAGTGAAGGGTGACGGTAAGCACGAGCGGCAGGGCTACCGATCATGGAGGGCCCACAAAGCCGCGATCATCGCCTGCTTGCAAGACTGCGGGGGGAACATCGCTTTCGCCCGCCGCTACCTGCTCTTCCACCGCGGGGTAAACATCCCCCGCAACGTGTTGCATTACTACCGTCACCTTCACAGCTAAGAAAAAATCAGAAGTAAGAGGAGTCGCCGGAGGAGGCCTGAGGATCGCGGCGAACGAGCCCTTGACCACCAGGGAGCTGAGGAACCGGATCTTCCCCACTCTTTATGCCATTTTTCAGCAGAGTCGAGGTCAGCAGCAAGAGCTCAAAGTAAAAAACCGGTCTCTGCGCTCGCTCACCCGCAGTTGCTTGTACCACAAAAACGAAGATCAGCTGCAGCGCACTCTCGAAGACGCCGAGGCTCTGTTCCACAAGTACTGCGCGCTCACTCTTAAAGACTAAGGCGCGCCCACCCGGAAAAAAGGCGGGAATTACCTCATCGCCACCATGAGCAAGGAGATTCCCACCCCTTACATGTGGAGCTATCAGCCCCAGATGGGCCTGGCCGCGGGCGCCTCCCAGGACTACTCCACCCGCATGAATTGGCTAAGTGCCGGCCCCTCGATGATCTCACGGGTCAACGGGGTCCGTAACCATCGAAACCAGATATTGTTGGAGCAGGCGGCGGTCACCTCCACGCCCAGGGCAAAGCTCAACCCGCGTAATTGGCCCTCCACCCTGGTGTATCAGGAAATCCCCGGGCCGACTACCGTACTACTTCCGCGTGACGCACTGGCCGAAGTCCGCATGACTAACTCAGGTGTCCAGCTGGCCGGCGGCGCTTCCCGGTGCCCGCTCCGCCCACAATCGGGTATAAAAACCCTGGTGATCCGAGGCAGAGGCACACAGCTCAACGACGAGTTGGTGAGCTCTTCGATTGGTCTGCGACCGGACGGAGTGTTCCAACTAGCCGGAGCCGGGAGATCCTCCTTCACTCCCAACCAGGCCTACCTGACCTTGCAGAGCAGCTCTTCGGAGCCTCGCTCCGGAGGCATCGGAACCCTCCAGTTTGTGGAGGAGTTTGTGCCCTCGGTCTACTTCAACCCCTTCTCGGGATCGCCAGGCCTCTACCCGGACGAGTTCATACCGAACTTCGACGCAGTGAGAGAAGCGGTGGACGGCTACGACTGAATGTCCCATGGTGACTCGGCTGAGCTCGCTCGGTTGAGGCATCTGGACCACTGCCGCCGCCTGCGCTGCTTTGCCCGGGAGAGCTGCGGACTCATCTACTTTGAGTTTCCCGAGGAGCACCCCAACGGCCCTGCACACGGAGTGCGGATCACCGTAGAGGGCACCACCGAGTCTCACCTGGTTAGGTTCTTCACCCAGCAACCATTCCTGGTCGAGCGGGACCGGGGCGCCACCACCTACACCGTCTACTGCATCTGTCCTACCCCGAAGTTGCATGAGAATTTTTGCTGTACTCTGTGTGCTGAGTTTAATAAAAGCTAAACTCCTACAATACTCTGGGATCCCGTGTCGTCGCACTCGCAACGAGACCTTCAACCTCACCAACCAGACTGAGGTAAAACTCAACTGCAGACCAGGGGACAAATACATCCTCTGGCTCTTTGAGAACACTTCATTTGCGCTATCCAACACCTGCGCCAACGACGGTATTGAAATACCCAATAACCTTACCAGTGGACTAACTTACACTACCAGAAAGACTAAGCTAGTACTCTACAATCCTTTTGTAGAGGGAACCTACCACTGCCAGAGCGGACCTTGCTTCCACACTTTCACTTTGGTGAACGTTACCGACAGCAACACAGCCGCTCCAGAAACATCTAACCTTCTTTCTGATACTAACACTCCTAAAACCGGAGGTGAGCTCTGGGTTCCCTCTCTAACAGAGGGGGGTAAACATATTGAAGCGGTTGGGTATTTGATTTTAGGGGTGGTCCTGGGTGGGTGCATAGCGGTGCTGTATTACCTTCCTTGCTGGGTCGAAATCAAAATCTTTATCTGCTGGGTCAGACATTGTGGGGAGGAACCATGAAGGGGCTCTTGCTGATTATCCTTTCCATGGTGGGGGGTGTACTGTCATGCCACGAACAGCCACGATGTAACATCACCACAGGCAATCATATAAGCAGAGAGTGCACTGTAGTCATCAAATGCGAGCACAACTGCCCACTAAACATTACATTCAAGAATAACACCATGGGAAATGTATGGGTGGGTTTCTGGGAACCAGGAGATGAGCAGAACTACACGGTCACTGTCCATGGTAGCAATGGAAATCACACTTTCGGTTTTAAATTCATTTTTGAAGTCATGTGTGATATCACACTGCATGTGGCTAGACTTCATGGCTTGTGGCCCCCTACCAAGGAGAACATGGTTGGGTTTTCTTTGGCTTTTGTGATCATGGCCTGCTTGATGTCAGGTCTGCTGGTAGGGGCTCTAATGTGGTTCCTGAGGCGCAAGCCCAGGTACGGAAATCTGGAAAAGGAAAAATTGCTATAAATGTTTTTCTTTCCACAGCATCATGAATACAGTGATCCGTATCGTGCTGCTCTCTCTTCTTGTAGCTTTTAGTCAGGCAGGATTTCATACTATCAATGCTACATGGTGGGCTAATATAACTTTAGTCGGACCCTCAGATACGCCAGTCACCTGGTATGACAAACAGGGAATGCAGTTCTGTGATGGCAATACAGTTAAGAATCCTCAAATAAGACATGAGTGTAATGAGCAAAACCTTACCCTGATTCATGTGAACAAAACCCATGAAAGAACATTCATGGGTTATAAT
>ERZ1023848.229-NODE-229-length-21348-cov-20.850092_pt1 | contig 21348 bp, 10 predicted proteins | sample MGYA00380385_ERZ1023848 | MGnify/ENA primary metagenome ERZ1023848 (study PRJEB33179, sample SAMN07449069) | human gut metagenome | biome: Human-gut; feature: Human associated habitat; material: Faeces | host: Homo sapiens | place: India:Kasaragod | collected...
TGCTATCTCCATAAAGGTTCGTTTTCCCATCCTTGTGGAAAGCCCATGGCATGTAAATCAATATTGGGATAATCTGCAAGCAACCTGAGCAGCGAACTTTTCAAATCCATACAAGGAGTTATAGTTTGCTCCATATATAATATGGTGCATAACTGATGGTAAAGTTTGATAGGCTTTTGGGTTGGAGCAATCCAAGAAAGTGGAAGCCGATTTGGCAATTGTGGCTTCAATGCAAAACGCCTATTCCATATACGAGCATGGTGTGCACAACAATTGCGAAGCACGGTTATGCACCTTATCCAACTTTCCAAGTAAGTGTATTGAGGTAGTCCAAACTCTCTTGCCACTTGCTTTTTAAGACGATTGTCCTTAAACAGACAAAATAATTTGGAAAGCGTACCAAACGAAACGACCTCCAATGTTTTCCACACAGGAGGGAGAGAAGGGAAAGTATATTTCTCGGAATGCTCCTTGATGAAATCTTCATTCGAACGAGACACCTCTTTCTTGATATTGTCAAGGCAGCCTTCATAAAAGTCTGCATTCTTGAACAATGATGCATCCATAAACCAAAATGCGCCATGCTCCATAGAAAATATCTGAATCATTTTGGTCCGAAGAGAAATCTCTATATCTTGAATTGCCTTGAATATGAGTTGACGAAGTTCTTTGTCAAAGAGATAAAGGTCGATGGCTTGTTCAAATGTACTACCCAGTTTATAATGATGAAACTGTCTGTCTTCCTCCATATATCGTAGGTAACTGGCAATACGAAAATAACTGATATTGCGAAGCTGCAATTTGGCAGTTGCAATATCTTCTATCACCAGCCCTCTGTTCTGGAGCAAGGCAACCTGTTCATCTACGTTTATCGGTTGTTTGCCGTAATCCATGTACCCTTTATAAAAAGCGAAGTCCCACCGTGGTACGCATCGTTGAGAGGCGTGGTGGGATTTGTTGCTGCAAAAATACTCTTTTTTATTGGAAACTCCAAATATTTTCTTCAAAATCTGCTTGTCAAATATGGGTTTTAACGTAAAAAAGAAACGCCCTCCGATTTTCACAAACCAGAGAGCGCATAATGTTACACTAATATTTTTTATAAAACTTACCTTATTGCCACCTTGACGGTGCCTTTCTTGAATTTCACGATATAGACTCCCGGCGACGGCACTTCAACCTGCCGGTTCAAGCCCATTCCGACAAGCATTCCGCCCGTCGAATAAACCTTAATCATCTCTGTTTCACCTACGCCGTCAACGCAGATGCGTCCGTCGCACACAGCCACACTCAAACCGTCGTTGGCCACCGCCGACACGCCGCTTGTTGTCAGGTCGCCGATATTCGAGAATTCCTTCCATCCGGTGGCTGCGGCATAGGCTGCCATCGACTCTGCCGGCACACAGAGATGCGCCGAATAGTCGGTGAATGTATTGTCACGTATCGATGGCGGAGTAACAGCCAGACATGTGATTTCCTCAAACACGACGTTCCGGAACGTCTCATGCTTAATTTCCTGGAGCGACGCAGGCAATAGTATGCGTTTCAACGACGTACAGCCGTCGAAGGCATATTCACCGATTGTCTTCACCCCTTCGGCTATACCCACCGACACGAGCGACTCGCAGCCGTCGAAAGCGAATGCGCCTATCATCCCGCCTGCCACACTCACGGCTTTAAGACTCTTGCACCCAACAAATTCCATTCCAAGTTTGCTGATATCGCTGCTCAGCTGCAACGGATTGGCGGAATTAATCGTTTCAAGCGACTCGCAACTATAGAATGCACGGTCGGCTATCGTCAGATTGTCGGCGTAGACATTTACCGTCTTCAAAGCCTTGCAGTTGTAGAAGCATCCGCCACCCACCGAGACGAGGTTTGACGGGAGCGTGATTTCTGTCAGCGACAAGCAATTTTTGAACACTCCGTCGGGCAATTCCGTGACACCCTCCGGTATCTCTATCGCTGCAACGGATGTCGCCATGAATGCCCACTTGCCGATGGTCTGCAACTGGCTGCCTGACGCAAACGTCACCGCATTGAGCGACGTGCAGTCTCTGAACATATTCTCGGGAAGCGCTTTGACGGCTGCGGGAACGGTCACCTTCTGCAACTGTGTCTTGCCGCTGAACGCAGCATCGATGCGAGTCACCGGCATCTGAGAGCCGTCAATCGACAGATAGTCCTTGATGTCGGCAATCACAGTGTCGTCGGCAACACCTGTCACCCACGCTTCCGTATCGTTTGCCCTATACTCAACGCCGTCTGCCAATCCGGCAAACGTCAGATACGTGTTGCTTTCGTCCCAGCCTTTGTCGGTTGCTGCCACATACGCTGCGACGCTTCCAACCGGCACGATTACCGTGCATTTTTTGAACTGATAAGAATACATCGTCGACTTTGGCAGCGTCAGCGGAGCCGCGCTGTGACAAACCACCTTTATGCCGACATTCCAGAAAGCGTTGCTGCCCATGGTTGTAAGCGATGCCGGCAATTCAAGCTCCTTGATTTTGCTACAATTGAAAAATCCCATCTCGCCGATTTCAGTCAAGCCTTCGTTGAGCGTTATCGACAATATGTTCTGACAGTTGTAGAATGCCTTGCGGCCTACGGTCTTCACGTTCTTGCCAAGCGTAATGCCTGTTATTCCGCTCTGGTCGAATGCGCCATCAGGAATTACGGTCACGCCGTCAGGGATGTTGACATCACACGCCATCGCAGAGCATCCGTTGAACGCCGACACGCCGATTTCAGTCAGCGCGGCGGGTAGTTCTATCGACGTCAGAGCCTTGCAGCCGAGGAATCCATATTCGCCGATGCTTCCCAGCGAAGCGGGCAGCACTACCGACGGCAATGCCTTACAACCATTGAAAGCGTAAGCGCCTATCGATGTGACCGTGGCTGGCATCGTCACCGACGTCAACCCCGTGCAGTTGAGGAATGCATCGTTGGGGATTTGCGTGATGCTGGCGGGAATGGTCACCGACTTGACTGCGGCGGAGTTTTTCAGCAACGCCGCGCGCATCTCGTTGACCGTATAACTGTTTCCGTCTTGCTCCACAGTGGCTGGAATCACTACGTCTGAGCCCGTGACATCGGTATCGACATTATATAGCAATGCGTCAGTGTCGCCAAAATAAAACGACAGTCCGCCGGTCTGCATCTCGCCGACAGCTATCACACTTGTCGACTCCACCCACCGGTCTGCCTGGCGATATGCCGTCACACAACCATTGGGCACGAAAAGCGGACAATTCAACTGCCGCGAATTTCTCAACGTTGGCGGTGTCGTTGCCTTTGAAATCAATTTCTTTATTTTACTCCAAATTCCAACCGTATATATGTCTGTGACAGTCGACGGAATGGTCAGTTCTGTAACAACGGCTCCAGTAAAGGCATAACTTTCAATCATCGACAAGCCTTCGTTGAGCGTTATCGACGCAAGGCTGGAGCATTCGCCGAACGCAGACTCCGGAATTGTTGCCAATGGAGCTCCGGTGAGGTTGAGCGATTTGATTCCCGATTTTTGGAAAGCCCCCTTGCCTAATGTCTTCAAGCCAGGCAGCGTCACGTCAATGGCCCAAGCACTGCATTCATAAAATGCATAATCGCCTATCTCCTCGACTTCCGACGGCAGCTGCAGCGATGTCAACGCGGAGCATTTGTAGAACGCATTGCCGCCGATAGTCTTTACCGTTTCTGGAACAATCACTTCCGTAATCTTTTTGTAGTAGAATAGTCCGCGTTGAATCTTTGCGAGCGCACGGGCTGCTCCGTCTATCTGTATTGTCTTTGACAAGGCAACCGAAGTCTGTGTTCCGTCAAAATATATGGCGCAGGCATTGCCGTCTTCCATTGCGGAATAATAAACATTGTCTGCCTCTTTCAATCCGCCATAAACCGACAATTCATAGCCTTTCTCAACGCCCCAATGCCCCGACAGAGTAGTCCGATAAACCGGAATGCTCGCAATGTCGGGAGCCACGACCATCAGACTTGCACTCTGAAACGAATATTTTCCAACCGACGGAGGCGTCTGGCTCATAAAGTGGATCAACTTATAGTTGGAGCCCACGGAATTATCGGCGAGCACAGGAGAGCCTTTAAACGTAATCTTTTTCAGAGTCTCTCCACGCAGAAAGTATGTGCCTACATACTCCACACTCGCAGGAATTGTCACTTCCGTCGCCGAAACAACTTCAGAGTAGAGCGAATTCTTTTCCAGTCGTTTCAAGCCTTCTGGAAGCGTTATCGCCGTAATGTTCTTTATAAGCGATTCGCCCTCGCCTTCAAACATTCTCACAGCAAGCTCCTCCACGGGATAGGTCTTTCCTCCAATCTGCACCGTCTGCGGAATATTGAGCGGGCCGTTGAGCTCGCTCACCACGTCGTAGCCGATTGCACGGTGGGAATCGTGATAATAACGTATGCCGTCTACATCCGCATGGTCTGTGCCTTCTACAAGCACCTCCGCCTAATTCCATCCGGCAGCGTTATAGGCATCGGAGCATCCTTCCGGCACGTGCACTGTGGTGCGGCCCGAATATGCCTTGTATTGTATGCGGGTGACTTCCGGCAACGTGGGCGGAACGGCCGACGTCAGCGTAATCTCCACATTCTTATAAGACGTGTCATTGTCAATGAAATAAACGATGTTGTTCGTAACAGAGCCTGTGATATAATCACGGCTGCCAGCGGTTATCGTTGGCGAGCCTTCGATTGTCAGCTTCTGTATTCGTCCCGACTCAATCGTGACCATCTCCTTCACCGATGCCGGAAATGTCAGTTCGCTGATGCCCGACATTTGTGCAAATTTCGTTTTTACCGACTTCACCGTGCCGGGGATTACGAGCGACGTCAATTTGCTCTGCCCGGAAAATGCGTTTGCCTTGATTTCAAGCAAACCCTCCGGAAGAACTATCGACGTGTAGTCGAACCAGCCACCCCTCAAGCCATAGACGGTGAACGCTCCATCGCCGAGCGCCGTGACGCGGTAGGTCTGATTGTCGTTGGGGTTTACAACTGTCGGCGGCACCACTACATCCATCTTTGTGGGACGCACCATTTCGCCGTCTACCGCATAGTCATACTTCGCCACTTCGACGGTTTTCGCCTCAGCGTCGGTGATGTTGTAACACAGCTCATCGACAACAAAGTCGGACGCCTGTATGCCTGTCGCAACGGCAAGCATTGCCGCCAACAGACAAATTTTAATTCTGATTTTTCGCATAAGATTTGGTTTGTTTTTTCACTCGCAAAAATCGGCATTCTCAAACCGACTGCAAAAAATCAAAGCCACAAAAAATGTTCCTCTCGCGCAATCCGATGTTCCTCTGACGCAATTTGTCAATATAACATTCTGACCTACAATTAATTCACTCCTTTGCTTTTTTTTTGATTTTCATTCCCCTCCACACCATCTTTTCACTGCTTTCCGGAGTGCGGAATCAAACATTTACAGCACACCTGTGCCGTCTGACTCATTGTCTATTTTCTTGACGCCATTGTCAAATTTTTTGACAGTCAGGCATCCCGCCTAAAATCGTTACCGATTATGTCTCAACAATTTAACTCTTTTGGCACTATTATAGCACTATTTTTTTACATGAGAATAAAATTTGTCATATCAATGTTTCTGGCGGCGTTGGCAGCCACGGCTCAGACACGGATGTCGGTCGACAGCTGCATGCGCTATGCCGCAAACCACAATCTCGACGTGCGCGCAGCCCGCATTTCGCTCAGCGACAGCCGTCTTGACCAGCAGTCGGCATTGGCAAGCACACTGCCGTCGGTGGGCGCTCAGATAGGCGCACAATTCAGCTTCGGACGCTCCATCGACCCCGCCACCAACACCTACAACAACCTGCGCACATTCGGCAATTCCTACGGGTTGAGCATAAGCGTGCCGCTGTTTACCGGCGGAAGTCTTGTAAACGACTTCCGCAGCGCGCGTGCAGCCAAACGCCAGGCGGAGTCGGAAGTCGACGCGCAGCGCGACAACGCCTCTATCGCGGCACTCGACGCCTGCGTCAATCTGCTATACTGTCAGGAATTGTCTAAAATTATGGATGCCAAACACCGCGAGAGCCTCGACGCTCTGAAGCAGACTCGCCGCATGAAGGAGCTGGGGCTGAAAAGCGCCGTAGACCTAAGCCAAAGCGAAGCCCAGGAAGCCGACGACGACTATTGCCTCACCTCCGCGCTCGCACAATTGCGTTCTGCCGAACTGAAACTGAAATCGGCGATGAATTTTCCGCTCGCCGACAGTCTTTCGGTGGAGATGCCGGCAACAGGGGCGGCTACAGTCAGCAACGGGCTGCTGGCTGCCGACAATCCTCTGTTGCGTCAAGCCGAGGCAAACGTCGAGACTCAACGGCTAAACGCGCTCTCTGCCCGCGGACGGCTGATGCCGTCAATCTTCCTCAACGCCGGCATTTCCGACTACTATTACAGCCATCAGGGTCAGACAAACGAGTCGTTCGGCAGACAGATGGACGTGAACTTCGGACAATACGTCGGTGTGTCGGTAAGCATTCCGCTGTTCGACGGCATGAGCCGCATCAACGGCTACCGCAAGGCGCGCAACAGGTATGTGGCGGCGCAGATTGCATTGGAACGGCAGCGACTGCAACTTGACACCGACTTCTCGCAAGCCGTCATCGACCGCGACAACTTTGCCAAAGAGATTGTGAAGATGGAGCGCAAGGTCGATGCCGACTCGGTGGCATACGCTCTGGCGCGACGCAAATACGACGAGGGACTGATGGACGTGCTCGACCTGCGCAAAAGTGCCGACAATTGGTTTGCATCGCAAGCCGAACTCGTGCGCTGCCGTTTGCTCTTCGACGTGAAACGTCGCCTCGCCAACTATTACATTACAAACAAAATCTTTGACTGACATGGACATACAACTGAAAAAGCGCCGCTCCCCAATAAGCCGCAAAACGATTACAATAATCGCCATTGCCGCCGGAGTGGCTATAGCCGCCGCTATTGTGGTGCTACAAGGCGGAGCGTCGGCAATGAGAGTGGAGAGGGAGTCGCTGCTCATAGGCGACGTGACGCGAGGTCAGTTTGACGACTACGTCCGCATTCTCGGCAAGGTGCAGCCGCTCACATCGATACAGCTTAGCGCCGAGGAGGGAGGCATCGTGGACCGCATTTTCGTAGAAGAGGGCACGAGAGTGGTGAAAGGACAACCAATAGCACAGCTGCGCAACTCTTCGCTCGACCTTGAGATTCTCAATGCCGAGGCAAACCTCGCCGAGAAACAGAATTTCCTGCGCAACACGCAAGTGACAATGGAGCAGGACAAGCTAAGCAACCGCACAGAAAAACTGCAGCTCGACATCGATGTGCGACAAAAACGACGCACGTTTGAGCAGTACAAACGTCTGCTCGACGAAGACCTGATTTCCAAAGAAGAATATCTGAAGGCACAGGAGGACTTTCAGCTTGCCTCGGAGAAGCGCAAGCTTGTATGCGAGCGGCTGCGCCAGGACTCCATCTACCGCAGCATCCAGATAAGCCAACTTGAGAGCGACCTTCAAAACATGCGTCTGAGCCTCGACCTTATCCGCCAGCGGCGCGACAAGCTGACCGTATGCGCTTCTGCCGACGGCGAGCTGGGACAGATGTCGTTGGAGCTGGGACAAACCATCGCTTCCGGACAGATGATAGGCCGCATCAACGTGGTGAACGGACATAAGATGGAAGCCGACATTGACGAGCACTACATCGACCGCATCGCCACCGGGCTGACCGGGACTATGGAGCGTGGCAAATCCACCTATCAAGTGATGGTGGGCAAGGTTTATCCCGACGTGCGCGACTCTAAATTCCGCATCGACATGCAGTTTGTGGGCAACGTTCCTGCCAATATGCGCAACGGGCAGACAAACTATGTCAACCTGCGCCTCGGCGAACCTTCGACGGCGATAATGATTCCTCGCGGATCTTTCTTCACGACAACAGGCGGAAACTGGATTTTCGTGATAGGTAAAGACGGCAAGACTGCCCATCGCCGTTCTGTAAAAATCGGACGGCAGAATCCGAGTTTCTACGAGGTGACCGAGGGGCTGCAGCCAGGCGAGCGTGTTGTGATTGGCGGCTACGACAATTTCGGCGACTGCACAAAACTGATTATTGAATAATACAAAAAAACATCCACAGATATGATTATCAAAACAACAAATCTCACAAAGACATTCCGCACAAGCGACATCGAGACCATTGCGGTCAACAACATCTGCCTTGAAATCGAAAATGGCGAATTCGTGGCAATAATGGGTCCTTCGGGATGTGGCAAAACCACATTGCTGAACATTCTCGGACTTCTTGACTCGCCAACTTCCGGCTCTTTTATGCTCAACGGCTCAGACGTCGGAACGCTCGGCGAGCGCGACCGCACACGCCTGCGACGCGGAAAGATTGGATTCGTGTTCCAGAGTTTCAATCTCATCGACGAACTCACTGTGTGGGAAAACATCGAGCTGCCGCTCACTTATATGAAAATCCCATCGGCTGAACGCCGGAAATTGGTCAACAACATCATGCAACGCATGGAGATAAGCCACCGCGCAAAGCATTTTCCTCACCAACTGTCGGGCGGACAGCAGCAGAGAGTGGCTATCGCTCGGGCTGTGGTGAGCCATCCCGACCTCGTGCTTGCCGACGAGCCTACGGGCAACCTTGACTCCAAAAACGGAGCGGAGGTGATGAGAATCCTCAGCGAGCTCAACGCCGCCGGCACCACCATCGTGATGGTAACCCACAACAAGCACGACGCCGAGTATGCCGCGCGTGTGGTCGAGATGCTCGACGGAAAGATTGTGTCGACAATACAAAACAAAAATCTTTAAACTGCGGAGGAATCAGACGATGAAATCACTATTACGCAACCTGATGTTCGTGGCGCGGCGCTACCGCCTGTCGGTGGTGCTCAACCTGCTGGGACTGACAGCGGCATTCATGGTGTTTGTGGCACTGTTGATGCAGATTGACTACGACCGCAGCTACAATGCCGCACTGGCGGATGCCGACCGCATAGCCATGCCTTGCAACATTCCGCCAAAAGACAGCGATTTTGAAAAGTTTTCGGCAATGAGCTTCCCTATAATGGAGCTGATTGGCGGGCAACCGCATGTGGAAAGCTACACCTATATCCTCGGCGACTGCTATGAGGAGACATTCTACATCAACGAGCATTTCTGCTCCGGGACGTTTATGATGTGCGCTCCGAATTTTGCCGACTTCTACAATCTCGACATCGTGGTGGGCGACAAAAAATGCCTCGACGCCAATCAGGTGATGATACCGGAAAGTTTCGCCAAGAAATATTTCGGCGACGCTTCGCCATTGGGCAAAAGCATCAACAAAGCGAAAACATGGATCGTGGGTGCCGTCTACCGCGACATCCCCGCCAAAAACACATGGCTGAGGAATCCTGTGCTCAGAGTAATCGACAAATCGTGGTTTGGCGACAATTTGACAAACCCCAATATGAACTCGTTCACAATGTTCATAAAAGCCGACAAAGCGGAGAATTTCCCTGCAATACGGGCGTCGGCCAACAAGCAGTTTGAAGAAATCTGCAAAGGCAACGAGTGGTTTGGCAATTCCCGCAAAGAGTTTGTGCTGATTCCGCTGACCGAGACCCACTACAACAGCGATTTCATTCTGGTGGGAGAACAAATAAAAGCGTCAAACGAGAAGATTCTGCTGTCAATAGCCTTGCTGATTCTGCTGATTGCCGCCATCAATTTCGCCAACTTCTCCAACGCGCTGATCCCGATGCGCGTGCGCAGCATAAACACGCAAAAGATTCTCGGAGCCACACAATCGTCGCTGCGCCTGTATCTGACAGCAGAGGCTGCCGGAATCGCTTTTACGGCATTCATAATTGCCGTCGGTGGGTTGTTGCTGCTGTCGCACACGGAGATGAACCAACTGACCGTGGCTGGCATAAATCCTTTCGGCAACCTGCACGTGCTTGGTCTTTCTGCCGCGACGGCGATTGTGGCAGGTGTTCTTGCCGGGCTGGCTCCCGCTTGGCGGATCACGTCGTTTGCCCCTGCCGTGGCGCTTAAAGGCAACTTCGGATTGTCGCCAAGAGGCAAGGCTATGCGCACGGCGATGATAGGGCTGCAGTTCTTCATCTCGGCTTCGCTGATTGTCAGTGCCCTGCTTATGCAGCGGCAACGCGACTACCTTGTGAACTCCGCCGACTACGGATTTCAGAAGGATGAGCTGATTGTATGCGACATCACCCGCGCCGACATCTCCGAGCCGCAAACCGCCGTCGAGGCTTTGAAACGTCTGCCGATGGTGGCTGATGCTTCGCTGTCGTGGAGTGTGGCTGGGCGCAAAGACAACTCCCAAGGATGGGTGTTCCACAGCGCCGACGGTGATGAGGTGGCGCCACGCACCCTGTTTGCCACCGCCGGCTATTGCAACACAATGGGCATAAAAATCGTCGACGGACGCGACTTCTGCGCCACCGACACAAATGCCATAATCCTCAACAAGCTGGCACGCGACAAATACAGCAGCTCTGTCGATGTTGGCAAATGCCTTATGTTCGGCGACACGCAGTTTCCAATCGTGGGCATCTGCGACAATGCGAAGTTCTCGTCGCTGCACAGCAAGACGGAGCCTGTAATGATTGTGTTGAGTAAGGACTTTAATTGCGACAACCTGACTGTGCGTGTCAAGAAAGGCGCAAACATGTTTGACGCGGCCTCCAAAATTCGCACGGAATTGACGAAGTTCAACGCTGAATACCCTTTCGAGATGCAGTTCTACAACAAGATTCTCGACGACACCTACAAAAACGAGATGCGCCTCACCAATCAGATTTCGGTTTTCTCGCTGCTTGCCATTGCCATCAGCATTATGGGTGTGTTCGGGCTGGTGGTGTTCGACAGCGAGTATCGCCGACGAGAGATTGCCGTGCGCAAAGTGTTCGGCTCATCGACTGCCGATGTTGTGGCAATGTTCAACCTGAAATACTTAAAGATTCTGGCTGTCAGCTTCATTCCTGCTGTGCCTCTGTCATATTGGTTCGTGAACCGATGGCTTGAGGAGTTTGCATATAGAATCAGCATCGGCTGGATGGTGTATGCCGCCTCGTTCATCGCACTTGCCGCACTGACTGCCGCCACTGTCACCTATCAATGCTGGCGCACAGCCAGGGCTAATCCTGTCGACAGCCTGCACGCTGAATAGCTTCCTGAAAATATAAGTTTCCTCAATCCCGGCAGAAAGGCAATTGACTCTTGCTGTTTTTGCCGGGATTTTTCTTAACTTCGCAACACAATGAAAAAGCAAGGCAAAATACTTGTTGTCGACGACAACCGCAACATTCTGTCATCGTTGCGGCTGCTGCTCGACGATGTCTTTGAGGATGTGATGACGCTGCCGTCGCCAAAAACTATGCTGAATGTCTTGGCGCAAGGCATCGATGCCGTGCTGCTCGACATGAATTTCGTGGCTGGAATCAACAATGGCAACGAGGGTCTGTACTGGCTTCACAAAATCAACGACAAGTTTCCAGATGTGCCTGTTGTGCTGTTTACGGCTTACGCCGATGTGGAGTTGGCGGTGCAGGCGATGAAGGACGGTGCTTTTGATTTCGTGGAAAAGCCGTGGGACAATACCCGCCTGATCGACACGCTTATGCGCGCGGTTAAATCGAGGCTGGGATCCGCTCCCGCCAATCCAGCTCCGACGGAGATGGTCTGGGGACAATCGGAAGCAATGCTGCGACTGAAGACTTTGGTGGAGAAAGTGGCACGCACCGACGCCAATGTGCTGATTACTGGCGAAAACGGTACGGGGAAGGATGTGCTCGCCCATGAGCTTCACCGCCTGTCGGCCCGCGTGGCGAAACCGATGGTGTGTGTCGACATGGGTGCCATTACCGACACACTGTTTGAAAGCGAGCTGTTTGGCCATGTCAAGGGTGCGTTCACCGACGCCCGCAATGACCGCAAGGGTCTGATTGAGGAGGCCGACGGTGGCACGTTGTTTCTCGACGAGATAGGCAACCTGCCGTTGCACCAGCAGGCAAAACTGCTGACCGTGGTGCAACGACGGTATGTGCAGCGCGTTGGCAGCAACACGCCTTCGGTTGTCGACATTCGCCTTGTGTGCGCCACCAACAAGGACCTTCAAAAGATGGTTGCCGACGGCTCTTTCCGTGAGGATTTGCTCTACCGCATAAACACCATACAGCTCGAACTGCCGCCGCTACGCAATCGCCGTGACGACATTCCGCTGCTCGCCGACAGCTTTCTTAAATGCTATGCCAGACGCTACGGCAAGGATATATGCCGCTTCTCGACGGAGGCTATGGAGGCATTGAAGAGCAATGCCTGGCCCGGCAACATCAGGCAGCTGCGCCACGCCGTGGAGAAGGCGGTGATAATCACCGACAACGCGGTTATCGGCTCTGCCGACCTGCAACTGCCGGTGGCTGACGCGACTTCAGCTGAACCGGAGATTACGATTGAGGCGATGGAACGGAAAATGATATGCGACGCCATTGCGCGCTGCGGAGGCAACCTGTCGCTTGTGGCGACAAGACTCGGCATCAGCCGCCAAACTCTCTACAACAAGATGAAACGCTACGAAATTGAGCCTTGACAATGACCAGGATTCTAAAACATATTGTCTTCGTAGCCGTAATTGCCGTTGCTCTGCTTTTCTCTGCCGGCGCTTCGCCGACGGTTATGGCTGCCGCAATGGCTGCCGTGGCTGCAGCCGCTGCAATCGGAATAGCGGCTGTCAGGCATGAGCGGCAAAAATACGCTACGCTGCTCGAAGCCATACGCAACAACGATTTCACAATGCGCTTCCAGAAAGGTGACAAGGAAATCAACGCTCTGCTCGACTCGCTGACTGAGATTATAAAACAGTCTAAGTCGGGCACCGAGCTGCGCGAACGCTACTACAAGGCAATCATCGACCGGGTCAATGCAGGAATCATTGCAATCGACAGCAATGGCAACGTGCGCATCTGCAACGGCAATGCGCTCAAAATGCTCGGAATGAAATATGCCGCCAACACTGCCGCTATAAACCGCTCTTTGCCTGGTTTCGACAATATAATAACCGACTCTACTGTCGCGGGAACTACAATCGTCGGCTGTGGCAAAGACAAGAACTTGTCGGTAAGCGTGTCGGGATTCGTTCACGACGGCAACACGACGACGGTGTGCGTGCTGACCGACATCCACAATGCGCTGAGCCACAAGGAGGTTGATGCATGGATCAACCTTACAAGGGTGCTTACACACGAGATTATGAACAGCATCGCTCCTATCAACGCCCTGAGCGACAGCCTGCTGCCGACGGCATCCGGCACAATGAAAGAAAAAATCGAGGTAATCCGCGACACTTCGGCATCGCTGATGGCATTCACCGAGACTTTCCGCAAATTCTCTGCCATCCCAAAGCCGCAACGGCAATTGGTCTACGTTGCGGATCTCATATCCGAGGCTACGACTCTGCTCAGCGAGTCAATAGCGAATGCTTCGGTGAAAATACATACGGAAAATGACTTGATTGTCAATGCCGACCGCACGCTGATGGTCCGCGTGCTTGTAAACCTTCTTCACAATGCGGTTGACGCCGGAGCTACAAAAATCGACATCTGTTCTCGCTCGTGCAACGACGACTCGGTGGTTATCGACATCTCCGACAATGGCTCCCCGATTCCTGAAGAATGCCGCGACCGCATCTTCGTGCCGTTCTTCACCACGAAGCAGAACGGATCGGGCATCGGACTTGCCGTGGCTCGGCGTGTGCTGTCGCTCCACGACGGCGGCATCTCTCTCATTCAGCCCACCGACGCTCCATACACCAAAACGTTCCGAATGTCGCTCCTGTAATTTCCATTTGCTGGGGAAAAAGCTCTGTATTTCGGGTTGTCATTGAAGTAAGATTGTTTATTGTTGTTTGCCAATGATGATGTAACTTTGCATCGTGGTAAATCAATAAAAACAACTATAACATGTATCTCGAAAACATCAATTCTCCTGCCGATGTGAAGAAGCTGTCTGTCGGCGAACTGACTTCTCTATGTACTGAGATGCGCGAGGCGCTGATTCAGAAACTCAGCGTGCATGGCGGACACGTGGGCCCGAACCTCGGCATGGTGGAGGCCACAGTGGCTATGCATTATGTGATGAACTCGCCGGTGGACAAATTCGTGTTCGACGTGTCTCATCAAAGCTACGCTCACAAGATGCTCACCGGACGCAAAGAGGCGTTTACAAACCCGGATTGCTACGACGAGGTGTCGGGCTACACCGAGCCTTCTGAAAGCGTGCACGACCATTTTGTTATCGGACACACCTCGACTTCTGTAAGCCTTGCTTCGGGACTGGCGAAGGCGCGCGACCTGCGCGGCGAGCGGTTTAATGTGGTGGCGGTGATCGGCGACGGCTCGCTAAGCGGCGGTGAGGCGTTTGAGGGACTTGACGTGGCTGCTGAGCTTGGCTCAAACATGATTGTGGTGGTCAACGACAACCAGATGTCGATTGCCGAAAACCACGGCGGACTTTACCGCAACCTGCAGCTGCTGCGCGAAACTAACGGCGAGGCGTCTTGCAACTTCTTCAAGGCTATGGGCTTCGACTATCTCTATGTGGCTGACGGCAACGACGTCGAGGCGATGATCGAGGCTTTCAGTCGTGTGCGCGACATAGACCATCCCATCGTGCTCCACACAAACACGCTTAAAGGCAAAGGGTATCGGTTTGCCGAGTGCCAGAAGGAACGTTTCCATTGGAGTATGCCGTTCGACATCCCTACTGGAGAACTGAAAAAGCCGGCTGGCGACAAGGGCTATGACACGCTGACTGCGGAGCATCTGCTGTCGCTGATGAAGGCCGACCGGACGGTGGTGGGCATTACGGCCGGCACTCCGACGGTGTTCGGTTTCACTAAAGACCGACGCGAGCGCGCGGGAAAGCAGTTTATCGACATGGGAATCGCGGAGGAGCAGGCTGTGGCTATGGCTTCGGCGCTTGCAAAAGGCGGGGCGAAACCGGTGTTCGGGGTCTACAGCACGTTCATTCAGCGTGCCTACGACCAGATGTCGCAGGATCTCTGCATCAACAATAATCCTGCCACGATTCTCGTGTTTTGGGGTAGCCTCGGCGCGATGAACGACGTGACACACCTCTGCCTGTTCGACATCCCGCTGATTTCAAACATCCCGAATATGGTCTACCTTGCGCCTACATGCCGCGAGGAATATCTGGCAATGCTCGACTGGAGCATCCAGCAGACTGAGCATCCGGTGGCTATACGTGTGCCTGCCACTGGCGTGGCTGGGTCGCGCAGCGTTGACTTCCCTACCGACTATGAGCCGGAGATGAATCGTTTTGAGATGGCTCATCGCGGCAGCGGTGTGGCAATCATCGGTGTGGGCAATTTCTTTGCTCTTGCCGTGACTGTGGCTGAACAGCTGAAGCAAAGCGGCATCGATGCGACTGTTGTCAACCCTCGATTCCTAACCGGTCTCGACACAGAGCGTCTTGAAGGCCTACGCGACAACCACAGCTTGGTGGTGACGCTTGAAGACGGTGTGCTCGACGGCGGATATGGGGAAAAGATTGCCCGCTATTATGGCGAATCGGAGATGCGCGTGATGTGCCGTGGTGTTCGCAAAGAGTTCATCGACCGATACAACGTCGGCGAGGAGTATGCGGCAAACCGTCTGACTCCCGACCAAATCACCGCCGACATCCTTGAAATCCTGAATTGACAAATCATCGCTCTGTCAAAGACAAAAAAAACATCCCGATTGCAGCCGCAATCGGGATGTTTCTATTTATGGGGAAATGACTGTTATTTCACAATCACCTTTACACCGTTTACGATGTAGACACCGCGCTGCAAGCCCTCGATGCGGGTCTTGCCTGCCACGTCGGCACAGCGCACGAGTGAGCCGGCGGCGTTGTAGACGCGTACGGTGGCTTCTGACGCACTTTCAACAACCACGGCACCAACTGTGCCATAGACACGGAGTCCGTCGGCTGTGAGCATTCCCACGCCTGAGTTCGGAGTCATCTCAATCGGAGTGCCGGTCATGTCGCCCTCTGTGAGGTCGATAGTGTCGAATGTGAAGTCTTCATAGCCTTCTGCTTTAACAACGAGACTGAAGACTGCCTGATCCTTAACCTTGATTTCGAAGCTGCCGTCTGCACCGGTTGTTGCCTCGGCAACCTTGTTTTCACCCTTGTAGAGTGCCACTGACGCGCCGGCAATTGCTGCATGCGACTCGGCGTCGGTAACTGTTCCGCTGAATGTGCGTTCCGTCTTCTGCATCTCTACTGTTGTGTCGAAGTTGCCCTCGAACGGAACTTCTTCATAAGAAACCATGTCGTAGCCTGCTGCCTTGAACAGAACGTTGTATGTGCCAAGCTGCTTGAACTTGAGCGCGAACGCTCCGTTCTCGTCGGTTGTGCCGGTCATCACGTCTGCGCCGCTTGCAGGATCGCTTACGTAGACCTCAACGCCCTTGATAGGTGCTTTGGTCTCTGCGTCGGTCACAACACCGCTGAACGTGTAGACAGTCTTCTGCATCTCTACTGTTATGTCGAAGTTGCCCTCAAACTGAGTGCCTTCATAAGAAACCATGTCGTAGCCAGCTGCCTTGAACAGAACGTTGTATGTGCCAAGCTGCTTGAACTTGAGGTCGAACACTCCGTCTTCATCGGTGGTGCCGGTCATCACGTCGGCGCCGCTCTCTGGATTGCTTACATAGATTTCAACTCCGGCGATAGGAGCGTGGGTCTCAGCGTCGGTAACCACTCCGCTGAACGTGTAGGTCTTGGTCAGCGTGATAGCCAGACCGCTGATGTCGCCGTCGGCGAGTGAGATGGTTTCAGGATGAGTATAAGCGTCGTAAGACGGATGGCTTACTGTCAATTTATACTCCTTGCCGTATTTGATGACTTCCATCGAGAATGCACCCTCGGCGTCGGTCTCGCTGTAGTATTCCACGCCGTCGGCGCTTGCAAGAATGATGTAGGCGCTTGCCACAGCCTCGCCCTTCTCGTTCTTAACCGCACCGCTCAGCGTCTTGTACGGGCTGACAACGAAGTGAGCCACAGGAAGGCTGATATTTGACTTCCGCGACGAATCGGTCAATTCGCTGTCGGAGGCTGCCTGCTGAGCTTGTCCGCTTACGTTCTTGTCCACTTCAAATAAAGTGCTCACCCAATCGGTTGCCGAAGCGTCAAGATACAGACGCACATCGCCGCCATCGTAAACAAAGCCGTCGGGGAATGTGAGTTCAACAATAGGTTCCATTGCTGTATCTTCGATGGTTTTGTTCATATCTATAATCTGGTCGGTTGCAACCTGTGTCAAATCGTCGACACCGAAGCCCTGAAGCGCGGTGCCTTCAGCCACATTGCCTACCCATGCGTTGAGCGTAATCTTAAAGTCCTTGGCATAATGAGAGCCATAGAAACGGATTGCGTCCAGCTTTGTGCCTGCCGGCAAGTTGATGAGCGACTTTGGATAGATGATTTCTGTCCTTGAATTTTTATTAAATGGAGTTATCGCTCCTGCCCTGTCGGTGCTGTTGGCTTCTCCTACAATTACTTCAGCATCCGCCTTCTCTTCTGCAATTGTCACATTGACGGCTTCCGTCTGTACGTAACCGCTGGCGTAAGTGAATTTTGCGTACACGCTCACTGTGCCTGCCTCGCGAGGCATATATGTGAACGTGAATTCCTGTTCGGCGTTTTTGTCAATTGCCACAGCCTCTGCCCCTGCCAAGATTCCATCATTGACAAACAAACGTGCGGTGTATGAGCCTGCCTCTTTGGCAATTCCATTGAGCAGCTTGACAGTGGCGGTATAGGCAGTGTTGACCTCACCGGTTTCCGGGATGTTGAACGATGATATTTTGAAGCCTTCGGCACTTTCAAGTGCCACATCCTTGACAATCGACGCTCCGTTGAAAGCCACAGTCTCTGTCTTTTCGAAGTAGCCGTCCTTGGTGACGGTCATTGTATACTCCAAATTGTCTTGATAAACAGGGAATGTGTATTTTCCCGCTGCGTCGGTTGTTCCCGAATATTCAACAATGCCCGAAGCAATCTTCACTTCCGCGTCGGCAACTGGAGCGCCGTTGGCTGTAACCGTTCCGCTAAGGGAGGTTGCTTCCTTGTCGATATGCAGATAGACCACTGGAAGATCTGCCGTTCTGTATTCGTCTTCTTCATCCAACGGGCTGTCGCTGCTGCGGTAGATTGCCATATTCTTCCTGTTTCCGTCCATTTCAAAGTTTGTGGAGATATATGTCGTACTGCGTGACTGCACTATAATGCGCAGGTTACCGCCGGTGTAGACAAATGGTGTCGATGAGAAATCAAGGTCGAATATCGGCATATGGTTTTTGCTGTCACCGATTGAGCCGAGAACAATGTTAGGATTGCTGTACACCTTTGTCATTCCCTCGGTTGAGTGAGGTGCGGAGGCATCGGGTGCGGCGTCGGTGGTGTTCTCCATCCACACTTCAAGCGACAACGGCAATTCTTTTGCCGATTTGTAGCCCTTGAACGTAAGACCCTTGATGGCTGTGCCATCTGCCAATCCAATCACATCCTGCGTGTAGATAATCTCAGAGTCTGAGTTTCTGTAGTTCAATCGTGCCGGCACATTGGTACCGGTTGTAGTCACTGTGCCCACCTGCTTGCTTCCGCTCGGTGTTTCCTGAGCCACGACAAGGCTGGCGGGTACCTCTGCGGTCGCTGTGCCTTCAACGGCAATCTTTGTGGCGAATGTGCCTGCCTCGCGAAGCGGTACGTTGAACGAAACCGATGTGGATGCGCCTGAAGCCAACGCCGGCAGTGCCTGCGTCTGCATCGCTGTCTCTCCAAAATAAAGTTTGGCTGTGAGCTCGCCTTCGGCGATGTCGGCTGAGCCGACATTGGCGATTGTGGCTGATGCGGTGTAGGCGTGGTTGACAACGCCTTCCTCAGGCATCACAACGCTGCTGACAAGCAACTCGTGCTCGGGAATGGCAAGCACAGTGCCGCCGACGATTGAGCCTATACGGGAATAACCCGCCTCGAATGCCACATACCAGTCTCCTGCAGGGATGGCTGGCGTGAACGATTTATACTTGAACACGTCGATATACGAATACGATGAGCCGTATTTGTCTGCCGAGAATTTGTTTGCTTCATCGCTGGCATCTTCGCTGATGGACTGCGCCAACGTCCAGTTGACACGGTCGGCAGAATAGTATACGTTCAATTTGGAACTGCTGCCACGCTTAGCCGCAGTGAATGTCAAAGACTCTCCTTCTCCAAGACGAATCTTTGGAAGTACAAACTTGGTCATCGGAGTGACGCTGCTGTTGACGGCGCTGTAGTTGCCGTCTCCGTTGGTGTATTTGTCAACTGTCCACGAATTACCTTCTACGTAAGTGCCTGCCGGGAATTTACCGTCGGCAAACGTAACATAAAGTTTCGACGGGTCGACAATCGTACCGCTGACCGGCAGCGTGATTGCCGTGCCTTGTCCGTCGGCTGGAGTGACCACAATATCACCGCTGCGGCTGCCCAAAACCGAGGCGTCCATCGTTACGGTCAGCAACAATTTTTCGTGAGCCCTCACTACAAACGGTGTAGTAAGCGTCTCTGCCACATCTTCATCCTTGATCGAATAGGTAAAGCCTTCCGGCACGGTGATGCTGTTGATGGTAAGAGGCGCGGCACCTTTGGTGTTGCGGATGTTGTATTCTTTATCCACGCTGGACTGGCTGATGCCGAAATCCTGCAGCGTGCCGTTGCTGATGACGTCGAAACTTGTCGTTGTCACCGAGAAGTCAGGCTTATAGGCATAAATATCCACCCAGCCGCCGTAGCTGCTCGACCCCGTGATGTTTTCCCTTACGTCGAAACGTGAACGTGCGCTTTCTGTCACAGGAATGACGGCGTTGAGCTCGATAAAGTCTGACGTTTCGCCTGGCTGAAGAGCCACCGCTATAGGCTGCGTATATACTTCCGTATCGGCTGCACTGCCGGTATTCTTACGAATGATGCTCAACGAGTAGTTTTCATCACCTGGATTAAGCGCAATATCGCCGTTGTTTTTAACCTTCACATTCATCTTCAGCGTAATATTGCCATCGGCATCGGCATCGGCGGTCGCTCCCGACAACAATTTGACCAAAGACACATTCAATTCCTTGCGCAACTCGATGACGGCACTCGCTGCCGCAAACTCATCGATACTCACGTCGTCGCCACAAATGCCGATACGCGTGTCGGCGGCGACACCAGGAATATCCACCTTGGTCCATTCCGTCTCGCTCAATTCCGGCACCGTAACGTCATACTTTGAGCCCTTGGTATATTTCTTTGTCGACGCATTGTAAGAACAAGTGTAGAACGTTATCGTACCGCTCGACTTGTTCTTTTTCACATAGATGCTCGCATCGCCGGTAATCGGTGGCGTGACAAGCATATCGGCGACTGTTCCTTGATCCCAGGATCCGTCACCAATGGTTTGTGACCCAATGTACAGATAGGCGCCGTTGTCGCCATATCCGCCTGACTCCTTAAGTTGGTAATCGACATAATAGAAGTCGCCATAACCGTCATAGCCTTCCACTACATGACCCCAACCTGCTGGCGCAAAATCGGTCGACGATGTAGAAAGCCCCTCAAAATTGTAAGTGTAGGGACTCACAACATCCGCCCGTGCCATGGAAAAGCCCATAGACAACGCCAACATTGTGAATAATAATGTAAACTTTCTCATAAAAATATATTTGGTTTAGTGTTTGTCCTTTTATTTCCACTGCAAATATATACAATTTAACAGCAAAACACTAATTTTTCCAACATTTTTTCATAAAAACATTTAATTGAAAGATAAATCATAGAAAGAATAACGGAAAGCCATAACTTCAAAACAATCCCCACAAGAATAATTCTGCATAAAAACCTCCTGCCAACCATCGACATCCCCCATTGATAAAACCATTCCCCTTTGGTATGCGCCAACGGCGCAGTGCATCACAAAAACCGCCGAAGAGCGGTTGTAGAAAGATGTTGCGCGGAGGAAAACCGCCGAAGAGCGGTTTTATATGTTAGCACGGGGTTGGCTTGCCTACCCCGTGACACCGGCGGCACACGCAACTACCGCCGAAGAGCGGTTGTAGAAAGAGATTGAGCAGAAGGAAAACCGCCGAAGAGCGGTTTCATACGTTAGCACAGGGTTGGCTCGCCTACCCCGTGACACCGATGCACACGCAACTACCGCCGAAGAGCGGTTGTAGAAATACCATCGCCACATCGGCATCGTCGCGGA
>ERZ1023848.234-NODE-234-length-21009-cov-12.295361_pt1 | contig 21009 bp, 20 predicted proteins | sample MGYA00380385_ERZ1023848 | MGnify/ENA primary metagenome ERZ1023848 (study PRJEB33179, sample SAMN07449069) | human gut metagenome | biome: Human-gut; feature: Human associated habitat; material: Faeces | host: Homo sapiens | place: India:Kasaragod | collected...
TAGCTGCAGCCTCGTGGGCTCGGAGAGCTGTAGAAGAGACAGGCTCAGGAACGGGCGCTGCGGCTGGCACAAGAACCTCTTCGTCGTCGGAGACCCCGACCAGACCATCTACACGTGGCGCGGGGCCTCGGGGCGCTATCTCCTGGACTTCGATACCCACTTCCCGGGCACGAAGACCATCTTCATGCTCGAGAACTACCGTTCGACACCGGAGATCCTCTCTGTCGTCAATTCGCTGATCGCCAAGAACACGAGCCGCATCGAGAAGGATCTCGTGCCCGTGAAAGAGCATGGCAGGAAGGTCGTCTGCCATCATGCAGGCGCGGCGAGCGAGGAGGCGAGCTGGCTGGCCGGCGAGATGGCAAAGTTCCATGCAGAGGGCGTCGCCTATCGCGAGATGACTGTGCTCTACCGCGCGCATTACATCACGCGCAGCATCGAGGAACAGCTCCTCCGGGCAGAGATTCCTTATACCATCTACAGCGGTGTCCAGTTCTTCGCGCGGCGCGAGATCAAGGACGCGCTCTCCTACCTGCGGCTGCTCGCCTATCGCGATGATCTCTCGCTCTTGCGCGTTGTCAACGTGCCGAAGCGCAACATCGGCCAGCGGCGGCGCAAGTTCCTGACGGAATACGCAGAAGAGCATGGTCTCACGCTCTACGAAGCCATGCAGGCGAGCATCGAGGCCCCCATCTGGAAGGGGACGAGGGCAAGAGCGTTCCTGAAACTCGTCGAAGACCTCGCGGAGGTCAGTGCAGGGGCATCGGTCTCGGAGGTGTTGGCCGAAGTGCTCGACCGGAGCGGCTACGAGGCCATGCTGCGCACGGAGGGCAGTCAGGCGCGCCTCGATAACCTCGCGGAGCTCAAGCAGTCCGTGCGCGAGTACGAGGTCAGCTGCGGCGAGGAAGCGGGGCTCACGGATTACCTCGCGCATGCCGCGCTCTTCACGAATCAGGATGCCGGCGACCCCGGCGACAAGGTCCGGCTCATGACGGTGCACACGGCCAAGGGGCTGGAGTTCCCCTACGTCTTCCTCGTGGCGCTCAATGAGGGCGTCTTCCCCTCGCGCAAGACGCGCACGCCCGAGGCGATGGAGGAGGAGCGGCGTCTCGCCTTCGTCGCGATGACGCGGGCGGAGAAGGGGCTCTACCTTTCGGATGCCGAGGGGCTCAACATCGACGGCTCGATGCGCTATCCCTCGCGCTTCATCCTCGACATCGACCCGGCCCTTCTTGACTTCACCGCACCGCTGCCCGAGCGCCTCGTGCGCGCGGCGCCTCTCGCGTCAGGCAGAGCCGCCTGCCCTCCATGAGGGCGACCGCGTGACGCACCGCGTCTTCGGTGACGGCACCATCGTCGCCATCGACCACGAGAAGGGCGCCTATGTCATCCACTTCGACGAGCTCTCGACGAACCGCAGCATCGCCTTCCGCGTCAAGCTGCAAAAGATTTGATGGCGACTCGCATCCTTGCCGGAATGTGGCCGCAGTGTTATACTTCATTCAGGAAAAGGATGTGAATCAAATCATGATGAATGATAGAGAAAAGAAAGTCCTGTGCTTCGGCATGGCCATTGGCATCTTGCTCGGCGTCATCGCGATGAAGCTGGTGGGGGCACGCGGCGCCGTGGTCCTCGCCGCTCTCGCCTTTCTCGTTCCGCTCGTGCCGGAGCTGCGCGCGCGCGTAAAACAAGGTAGGCTGTCGCAGATGCCTTCGGCGCCCTCCGTCGGGAAGCCGCACCTTGAGGCGCCGCATGTCACGCTGCCACACATCGAGAAGCCACATCTCGAGGCCCCACACATTGAGGTCCCGCACGTCGCGATGCCGCATCTCGAAAAGCCGCACATCGAGATGCTCGAGGTCGACCTCTCGAGCGACTGGCTCAGCAACAAGGCCATCGTCATCTACTTCATGATCTTCATCATCAGCTTCGTCATCGGCTACGTCGTGCTCAACTGATTTTTTCATAGAAAATCCAAGCAAACTGTAATTGTCCTGTAAGCACGCCCCTCTATATTGAGCCTGATTTTATTTTTCAGTTCGGTACAGGGGGGATTTTTTTGCGTTGGCAAAAAGCAATTTTACTGGCTGGCATTGCTGCCGGCACGATCTTTCACGGGGGGACTCTATGCAGAGGCCGCTGAGGCGCCGCAGGCAGCTGCCGTGGCGAGCGTCCAGGGCATTGAGCAGGTGACGGTCATCTCCAAGAGCTATGGCGACGGCGAGCTGCCGGCTTACGTCGTCCTCAAGTACCCGCATTCGCTCGACAGCAAGCAGCTCGCGGCAGCGGACTACACAGTCGAGGGCCGCACGGTCGAGAAGGTCACGACGAATACGGAGCCAACGGCCGAGAAGGATGTGCCGGGCTGCTATGTCGTGCTGCACCTCGCGCACACGAATACTTCATTTGATGGCGACCTGGCCGCACGAGCCAAGCAAGATGCAGCTCAGGCCGGTCAGGCAGATGCGGCAGGAGACGATAAGGGCGGCAAGGGCGTCGATGCACCGTGGATTGCCGACCGCCAGCCGCCTGACCTCACGGTCAAGGTTAGCCAGGTCAAGGACGTGAAGGCACAGGACGGCACGGTCTACGCGGCATCATCGCAGGCGCACAGCGATTCAGGCGTCGTCGAACAGGATGTCGACCGCTTCACGCAGCACGTCTACAAGGATCCGGAGACGGGCTGCGAGATGCCCTACAACCTCTACCTGCCGAAGGACTATGACCCCAATAAGTCGTATCCGCTCGTCTTCTTTGTGGCCGATGCCAGAGTGAACATCAACAATACCAAGACGCCGCTGTTCCAGGGCAACGGCGCGACGGTCTGGACGGAGCCGGAGGCGCAGGCCAAGCATCCGTGGCATCGTCCTTGCACCGCAGTACACGCAGGACCTCGTCCAGAGCATCGGCATGATGACGACGGACGAGAACGTCTGGACGCCGGGCCTCACGTTCGTCACGCACCTGCTGCAGGACACGATCGAGAACTACGCCGTCGACAAGACACGCATCTACGGCACGGGCCAGTCGCAGGGCGGCATGACGAACATCGCCATCAGCGACCGCTATCCGGACCTCTTTGCCGCGCAGTGGCTCGTCGCCTGCCAGTGGAACGTGCAGGCGATGGCCGCGATGAAGGACAAGAAGCTCTGGATCACGGTCTGTGAGGGTGATAACAAGGCCTTCCCGGGCATGAACGAAGCGACGGCCCTCTGGGAGTCGCTCGGCAGCTCCGTCGCGCGCAACGCCTCGCCGTGGTGGAACAGCAAGTCTCCAGTCGCCGAGCTCGATGAGCAGGTCCGTGAGCTCGCCGCCCAGGGCAAGAAGATCAACTACACGGTCTTTGCGAACGGCAACCACATGTACACCTGGTCGTTCGCCTACGGCATCGACGCCATCCGCGACTGGCTCTTTGCCCAGAAGAAATAAAGATTGCCATAGAGGAGCGGTTTTCCTGCTCTTCTATGGCAATCTTTTTGCAAGGAATCAATCGATGAAATTCGTCATGATGACGGGTTCATGTGTGGGGTAGTCGATGCCAGCCTGTTTGCCTGCCTCGATGCACTTTGTGATCCAGGCGATGTTGCGCGCGAGCGTGCGCATCGTCTGCAACCCTTCGAGATCCTTGCGGACTTCGTCCGGCGTGAAGCCGTGTACCTGGTTCCAGTACTGAGAGCCGATGACGACCATGTTGGACATCTGGAAGTACTTGTTCAGGCGGTCAAAGGCTGCCGTCGCGCCGCCACGGCGGCAGGAGACAATGGAAGCGGACACTTTGCCGCACATCCTGGCATCCTTTGTGCAGCTGAAGGTCAGGCGGTCGAGGAAGCTCGTGATGAATCCCGTCGGGCCGCCGTAGTAGACGGGGGAACCGACGACGAGGCCGTCGGCAGCGGCGAGCTTGTCGGCCGTCTCATTGACGATGTCCGTAAAGACACAGCGGCCGGTCTTCATGCAGCTGTGGCAGGCGATGCAGTCCTGCACCGGTTTCTTGCCGAGCCAGATCATCTCCGTCTCGACGCCCTGCTCGTGGAGTGTGGCGGCAATCTCTGCCAGTGCGGTGTAGGTGCAGCCCTTCTCATTGGGACTGCCGTTGATCAAAAGGATTTTGCTCATAGTGATTACCTCTGCGAATAAGATTATAATACGTTTGCCTATCTTCTTCGCGCTCCATGGCCCAAAGTCCTGTCAACGATGCAGATTATGACAGAAAAAGAGCTTGGCGGCCAAGCTCTTTTTTGCATGCGATGTGCGAGATTTGAAATGTGGTGAACGGAAATCAGTTCTCGTAGGCTTCTTCGAGCTCTTCGAGCGTCTTCTGCTTGCTCTCCTTGCCGAGTGTCAGGACGACGGCGGAGATGATGACGAAGACGGAGGCAAACATCAGGAAGATGGTGCTCATGCCGAAGGCATTGGCGAGCATCATGCCGACGAGCATCGGGGCGATCATGCCGCCGATGCGCCCGAAGCCTGCGGCCCAGCCGGAGCCGAGCGCGCGGATGGTCGTCGGGTACTGCTCCGGCGTGTAGGTGTAGATGACGCCCCAGGCGCCGAGGTTGAAGAAGCTCATGGCCGCACCCCAGGCGAGCAGCGAGGAAGCGCTTGCGGCATTGCCGAAGAAGAAGCTGCAGATGCCGGACATCAGCAGGAACAGCGAGAGCGTGTACTTGCGGCCGATGACGTCGACGAGCCAGGCGGCAGCGTAGTAACCCGGCAGCTGGGCAAGCGTCATGATGAGCACGTACTCGAACGTCTTGACGACGGCAAAGCCCTGGGCAAAGACGATGGACGGCAGCCACATGAAGATGCCGTAATAGCTGAAGACGATGCCGAACCAGGCGAGCCAGAGCATGATGGTGCGCGTGCGGAACGGCTTCGTCCAGAGCGTCGCAAAGCTTGTCGCCGCAGCCTTCGGCTGCTCGAGCTCCGCGGGGCTCAGCTTGCTGTCGAACGGGCGGCTCTCGACGTGGAGCTTGCGCTCGAGTTCGAGGATGATGTCCTTGGCCTCGTCGATGCGTCCGTGCGAGATCAGGTAGCGCACGGACTCCGGCATGTGCAGGCGAATGAGGAAGACGTAGAGCGCCGGAATCGTGCCGATGACGAAGGCAATCTGCCAGCCGAAGCGCGGGATCAGCAGGTAGGCGATGCAGGCCGCGACGAGCCAGCCGACGCCCCAGAAGCTCTCGAGCAGGACGATGAAGCGGCCGCGCAGATGGCTCGGCGCGTACTCGCTCATGAGCGTCGCGGCGACCGGCAGCTCCCCGCCGAGGCCGAAGCCGACGAGGAAGCGGAAGACGAGCAGCGACTCATAGCTCCAAGCAAGAGCGCAGAGCCCTGTCGAGATGCTGTAGAGCAGCACCGTGATGGTGAAGACCTTCTTGCGGCCGATGCGGTCGGCGACCGTGCCGGCGAGCACAGCGCCGAGCGCCATGCCGATGAGACCAATCGAGCCAATCCAGCCGGCCTGCGCGGGCGAGAGCCCCCAGTCCTTTGTCAAGACAGGCAGAACAAAGGCAATCAGGCCCGTGTCCATCGAGTCAAAGAGCCAGCCGAGGCCCGTGACCATGAGCAGCTTGTACTGGAAGGAGCCGACAGGCAGCGCTTCCAAGCGTTCGAGAATCATGCAAATAACCTCTTTCCCAAAAATCCCTGAAATCCCTGAACGAAAAATAAAGATGATATCTCTTTATCAACTGTCATGACAGCTGACTGCGTTACTGTTATTGTAGTCGATTTTGGGCAAAATGCAAGAGGCCTTCGCGAAGTCGGATGAACTCATCGATGAGTCGGGCGAAACCGAGTGAAACCGAAGGGAATCGACGGATTTCCTTTACAGAGCAGGGACTTGCGTTGTAAGATGGATGTGTTAAATTTTTTCGTGACATGCAGGAGGGATTCATATGAAGAAAGTACTGACGATCGCGGGCAGCGATTCGAGCGGCGGCGCCGGCGTGCAGGCGGATCTCAAGACGATGCTGGCCAACGGTGTCTACGGCATGAGCGCCATCACGGCGCTGACAGCGCAGAACACGCAGGGCGTCCGCATGGTGCAGGAAGCCACGCCGGAGTTCCTGGCGGCAGAGCTCGATGCGGTCTTCGAGGACATACGGCCCGATGCCGTCAAGGTCGGCATGGTCGCCTCGCCTGCGCTGATCCATGTTATCGCGGATAAATTGAAGGCCTACAAGGCCGAGCATGTCGTCGTGGACCCCGTCATGGTCGCGACGAGTGGCGCCAAGCTGCTCGTGGACGAAGCCATCGAGGTGCTCGTGCAGGAGCTCTTCCCACTCGCCGAGGTCATCACGCCGAACATCCCCGAGCTCAGCGTCCTGACCGGAGCGGAAATCGCCGATGAAGCTGCCTTCGAGCAGGCGGCGAAGAAACTCGCCGCAGAGACCGAGGTCAATGTACTCGCCAAGGGCGGTCACTTCGCGGACGACGCGAGCGACCTTCTCGTCCTGGCGGACGGCGAGGAAGAGAAGTGGTATCGCGGCACGCGTGTCGAGAACCCCAACACGCACGGCACAGGCTGCACGCTGTCGAGCGCCATTGCTGCCAACCTCGCGAAGGGCTTCGACCTTGCGGAGTCGATTGGCCGCGCGAAGTCATACCTGTTCGGGGCGCTGCTGGCGAAGATGGACCTCGGCAAGGGCAGCGGGCCGGTTGACCATGGCTGGAATCTCCATGGCGATTTCTTCGAGAACTGAGTGACTGCGCAGTGGGGCGGGGGCATCTATTTTGGCTTCGGCGCTCAGCTAAATGAGCCTCATGCCGCTTTGGGGCTCTACCGAGACTTCGCCGCCTGCCGCGGCGTCCTGACATTGCCTGCTTGGCGGGGCTCTGCTTGGGGCTCAGCCCTTCAGGCAATCGCTTCGCTTCTGCAGGCGAAACAGATGCCCCCGCCCAGCGTCCAGTTCTATTTTGGCTTCGGTGCTCAGCGTTCATTCTTCCTGTAGAAAAATCCTTCCAAGCGTGCTAAGATGGAAAGGCAATGTTCAGAAAGGAAGAGATGACGATGAAGATAAAGAGACTCGCGAAACTGCTGGGGCTTTGCTGCCTGACGGCAGGACTGGCCTTGCCGTCTGCCGCGCAGGCAGCGACGGGCGATGATGGCCATGTCACGGCGACATCGGTGCTCGCGGAGAAGGCGGGGCAGAAACCGGCTGTGACGGAGACGAAGGCGGCGCAGCAGATCGAGGCAGCGGCCAAGGCGGATACATCTGCGGGCCAGTCGGTTGACATCCGCAGTGTGCGACTGGTCTGGGATCACGTGCCTGGGGCGGTCAAGTATCAGGTGGAGATTCTCGGCTCGGCGGAGGACACGCTGACGAATGTCATCATGACGCAGAATCAGATTTTTGCCAATGGCGTTGACATTGAGGTCGGCCGCTACGGCAAGGCTGCGGCGAATTTTTACTGGAAGGTGCGCGGCCTCGACTACAACGGCAATCCCGTCAACTCGTATTCCACGCCGCAGCCGCTGACGTCTGGCACGCTGAACCCGACGGCACCGCTCGCGACGTCGGACTACGACGCGATGGACTATGCGGCGGAGTACCCTGTCTACTCGTGGATACCGATGCCGGGCGCGAAGCACCATGAGGTGCAGGTCTACCGCGAGGTGGGCTCGCAGGACATGTACTTAAAGACGCTGCAGGCCGGCGAGTACGATGTCTACGACTGGGACGCCTACACGACGCCGGGCCGCTACTACTGGCGCGTGCGCTCTGTGGATGCGGACGGCGCGCCCTTGAGTGACTGGTCGGCGAAGAACGGCTTCACGGTGACTTTGCCGACCCCGATCGCGGCGCTCGGCGACAGCATCACGCACGGCGGCGGCGTCATGAGCGTACCGCCCTCGTATCCGCTCTACAACTGGGAGACGTATTCGTCCGTGCCCATCAAGAACCTCGGCGTCAGCGGCAACACGACGCAGGACATGATCGACCGCTTCGAGCACGATGTCCTGCCGTTCTCCCCGCGCATCCTCGTCATCATGGGCGGCGTCAATGACTACCGCGCCGGCACGTACGGCTGGACCGTCGTGCAGCATCTCAAGGCGCTCAAGGAGAAGTGCGCGGCCTACGGCATCATCCCGGTCTTCGTGACGCCGACGCCGATCAATCCGAGCCTCATGATCCATCGCGCCGGCATCGAGCATCCGACGCCGGACTGGCTCACGCATCAGCAGTTCGTCTGCGCCTGGGTCAAGAAGCAGCCGTACTCCGTCGATGTCGCCAGTGCCCTCGCAGACGAGCGCGGCTGGCTGCGGTCCGACTACACGACAGACGGCCTGCACCCCGACTACCTCGCCAAGAAGTCGATGGGCGAGAAGATCGGCCAGTACCTTGAGTCGACTTTCCCATGGGTCACGCAGAGCCTGACGAAGAAGACGAACTCCTGACCGAGTTTATCGCCATACACAAAAAAGCCGCATTCCCTGCCCTAGAATGCGGCTTTTCGAATGCGGCTTTTGCGTGCCTGTTCAGCCCTTGATGTGGATGCCCGTGATCGTGTAGCCACTGCCGGCGAGCGCGCGGCGGATCTCGTCGTCGCTGACCTCGCGCGTCATCTTGATGACGGCGTGATTGCGATGCAGGTTGACCTCGGCGGCAGCGCCGTCGATCGTGTCGAGCGCCTGCTCGACGCGGGCCTTGCAGTGGCCGCAGGTCATGCCCTCGATGTCGACAATCTTCGTCTCGACAATCGTGCCCGTGAGTTTCTTCTTCGGCACCTTGATGTCGCCGCCGCCGCAGCAGCTGCTCTCCCCGCGCCAGTGCTTGATGACGCCTTTGAAGGCGAAGTAGAGTGCCACAAGGACAATGATGCCGACGATTGCTGTAGCCATGATGGATTCCTCCTGTATCGTGATGTGTCTGTACTATGTAATTGAAAATCAAATTCATCTTTATTTATATACCAGTTGGGGGTATCTGTCAAGCCGTTCCAGATGATTCCAGACAATAATCAGAGAAGCCTGCTAGAATGGCTCCATACAATTGGGGAATTCTATCTATTTTTTGCTTGATTTTTAGGAGGTTTTTATTATGAAGCGCAGGAAGGGATTCATGGCAATCCTGATCCTCTTGCTGGTGGCCATCGGCGTCAGCGGCTACTGCTATCAGTCGTCCCGCACGCCGGAATACGCCTTGGACCAGCTCATGGAGGGCGTCAGAGACCACGACGCGCAGAAAGTACAGCGCTATGCGGACGTATCCGCCATCATCACGACGAGCTACGACACGGGCACGGCCATCCTCGCGCGCGATATCGAGCGGCTGCACGCTGCGTATCCGCAGGACTGGTTCTTCTGCCACGACACAGCGTTCATGAAATCGTACATCGCCGACCGCCGCGATAACGACCTCGTCTTCATTCACCGCAGCATGGAGTTCTTCCTGACGCCGACCATCGCGCCGATTGGCGAGAGCGACGAGCAGGCGAAGTGGATCGCGGGCGAAGCCGAGAAGTTCGCGCAGCACTACAGCGCCAAGCTTGAGAACGTCGAGCGCAAGGGTGACTGGGCCGAGGCGACGTTCCTCGTGACCGGCGACGAGTCCGACTACGGCCGACTCGTGCCGCAGATGACCGTCAAGGTCGAGCTCGCACAGCAGGACGACGGCCACTTCCAGGTCACGCATATCACGAACGGCGAGGAGATTTTCGCCCCCATCGTCAAGGGCGTCGAGGACTACTGGACCATGCAGGGCTGGCAGTGATTCAAATAGTCGAACGCAAAAAGAGATTCCTCAATCTGGGGAATCTCTTTTTTGTGCGTTCTGTGAGCTTGGTGAGCTTTCTCGTAGCCAAACGCGGTGCGGCCTGCTACAATGGGCATGAGGTGATACTTATGGAAAAGATTGAGCATATCGGCATCTACGCCTGCCCGTTCGGCTTCTTCCGCATTGTGGAGGAAGAGGGGGCAGTCGTCGCTATCGATGTCGTCAAAGAGCGGCAGGGCGAGGAGGCGACGAGCGAGATGACGGATCTCGCGGCGCGCGAGCTCGCAGAGTATCTGGCGGGTGAGCGGCAGGTATTCACGTTCCCATACCGTCTTGTGGGCACGCCATTCCGCCTGAAGGTCTGGCGCGAGCTTGAGAAAGTCCCTTACGGCGAGACGACGACCTACAAGAAGCTGGCCGAGGCCATCGGACGGCCCGGCGTCTACCATGCTGTCGGCGGCGCTGTCGGGGCGAATCCCCTGAGCATCGTCGTGCCGTGCCATCGCGTCATCGGCACGGATGGCAGCCTGACTGGCTACGCCTGGGGCCTGCCGATGAAAGAGGCCTTGCTCGACCTCGAGCGCCATTAACGGCGGCTGAGCGGCGTTTTCTGCAGGAGGCCCGCAGCGACGATCGCAATCGCGCTGTTCAGCACGCCCTCTGCGATGAGACCGGGCGCCGAGGCGAGGCCGGCCGCGAGGCTGTCGTAGAGCATGGCGCCGAAGAGCGTATAGGCCGCCGCCATCCAGGCCGAGGCGAGCAGGAAGCCTACGACAAGGCGCGTGAGCGAGGCATGACGCTGGTCGGGACGGATGACGCGCCAGGCGATGTCCGCCATGAAGTACTTGATGATGATGGTCGGCACGATCCAGAGCGGGAAGCCGCCGAGCAGGTCTGAGAGCGCCGAGCCGAAGCAGGCCGCGATCAGTGTCTCGCGGCGGCCGAGGAACAGCACCATGAGGAAGATGGCCGCGTCGCCGAGATGGGCATAGCCGAGCGGAATCGGGATGCGCGGCACGAAGGTTGCGAGGAAGACGACGGCCGCCATGACGGCCGCGAGGCAGAGCTCGCGCACCGTGAAGGAAGATGAAGAGGAAGAGGATGGATGTACAGATGAGATCATGAGTTTTCCTTCTTTCATTTTTGCATTTTGGGGTTTTGTCAATCTGGACTTGTGTCCTTTTGGTAGATAGTATATACTGATTTTGACCTTAGAAAAAGACTCAAAGTATGATGATAAGATAGTACCAGATGAGAGAGAAGGACTGCCATGCTGACCTATTCATTCGAGAACATCGGGGAGGAATCCCTCTACGAGCACCTCTACCGCTGCATCCGCGCCGACATCCTCGCCGGGCGGCTGCAGGCGGGCGAGAAACTGCCGTCGAAGCGTTCGCTCGCGCGTCAGCTCGGCATCAGCGTCATCACGGTCGAGGGCGCTTATGGTCAGTTGGTGGCCGAAGGTTATTGTCAGTCCGTGCCGAAAAAGGGCTTCTTCGTCGCGCATCTCGCGAGCCTGCCCGTCCCGCCTGCGCGGCCGCGGCGCATGCCTGCCGAGCCGGAAGCGCACAAGGCCGCGTATCTGGCCGACTTCACGGCCAACAGCCTGCGCCCCGAGGATTTCCCGTTCAAGACGTGGACGCGGCTCTTGCGCCAGGTCATGGGCCAGCAGGCCGAAGCGCTCCTGGAGCGCTCGCCGGGCATGGGCACCATGGGCCTGCGCGAGACGATCGCCGACCATCTGCGCAGCTTCCGCGGCCTTGACGTCGCGCCCGAGCAGATCGTCGTCGGCGCCGGCACGGAGTACCTCTACGGTCTGCTCGTCCAGCTCCTGGGCCGCGACAAGTGCTTCGGCGTCGAGAATCCCGGCTTCGATAAGATTCGCGAGGTCTACCGCCAGCACGCCGTGTGCTGCGTGCCCGTGGCGATGGACGAGCAGGGCATCTGCCCGCAGGAACTCGAGGAAAAGGGCGTCGCGGTCCTGCACATCAGCCCGTCGCACCACTTCCCGACGGGCTGCATCACGCCGATCAGCCGCCGCTATGAGCTCTTGGGCTGGGCGAGCGCGGCCGAGGGCCGCTACATCATCGAAGACGACTATGACAGCGAGTTCCGCCTGACTGGCCGACCCATCCCGACGATGATGGGCATCGACGTCAGCGGCCGCGTCATCTACATGAACACCTTCTCGAAGACCCTGACGCCGACCATCCGCATCAGCTACATGGTCCTGCCCGACAAGCTCGTCGAGGTCTTCCACCGCGAGCTCGGCTTCTACAGCTGCACCGTCTCGAACTTCGAGCAGTACACGCTCGCGCGCTTCATCCGCGGCGGCTACTTCGAGAAGCACATCAACCGCATGCGCAACTGCTACCGCAAGCGGCGCGAGGCCCTGCTGCACGCGATGAAGGCAGGCGGGCTCTTTGGCCATGCCGACCTCATCGAGCGCGGCTCCGGACTTCACTTCCTGCTGCATTTCCATACGGATAAGGACGATGGCGCACTCCAGCAGGAATTCGCGCAGAAGGGCATCCGCATGCGCCCCCTGCGCGACTACTACGTCGGTACGGTCGACGGCGCGGCGCACACCTTCGTGCTCAATTACTCCGGCATGGAGGAGAGCTGCCTCGAGGAGGCCATCGCCCGCATTGTTTCGTGCCTCGAGGCGTGACCGTATAGATATTTACTATGCACCCGATAGGGATTCCATATTTTCCATATATGATGATTCGTGATATAATGAGAGACAATGAGATAAAACCGTCACTCGCAGTGGATAGATGAAAGATAGAGGTGCTTCTTATGTTGATGGGGCTTACTGTACCAAAACTCCTGCTGATCCTCGGAATCGGCCTGCTGGTCTTCGGACCGGGCAAACTGCCGCTCGTCGGCAAATCGCTCGGCAAGAGCGTCCGCGAGTTCAAATCCGCCGTCACTGAAGATGAGAAGGCCGAGCCGAAGCAGCTCGCCCAGGCGGAAACGAAGACGGAAACCGCCGCAAAATAAAAAGCGAATACATTGCACAGTAACCTGGACTGAACAAGTCGGACAAGTGAAGAACGCTTACATCACAAAAGGCCATGCATTCCTGCATGGCCTTTTCGCGTTGGAGTTGCATTCTGCTCGTTTTAGAGTAGAATAAAAATGTGTGTTCAATATCAAAGGAGTAATAATATGTTTTTAAATGAATTGAAAGCCGGTGAGCGGGCGGTGGTGCGCTCGGTCGGCGGGGAGGGGGCGCTGCGGCAGCACTTCCTCGACATGGGCGTGATACCGGGGGCAGAGATCACGCTGGTGAAGTTCGCCCCGATGGGGGACCCAATCGAGTTCCGCATCCACGAGTATGAGCTGACGCTGCGTGTCGACGATGCGAAGCAGATCGGCATTGAGAAGCTGCCGAAGTGGGAGTCAGACCAGCATCCGGTCGTCAAGATCCCGCACGAGCCGACGGACCATCCGGGTCTCGGCGAGGGCGGCCGCTACCATGTGCGCGAGGGCGAGCACCCTCTGCCGGATGACCAGCTGCTGACGTTCGCGCTCGCGGGCAACCAGAACTGCGGCAAGACGACGCTATTCAACCAGCTGACGGGCTCGAACCAGCACGTCGGCAATTTCCCGGGCGTCACGGTCGACCAGAAGAGCGGCAGCATCCGCGGCCATGAGAATACGAAGATCACGGATTTGCCGGGCATCTACTCGATGTCGCCGTACACGGACGAGGAGATTGTCTCGCGTGAGTTCATCCTGCGCGAGCAGCCAACGGGCATCATCAACATCGTCGATGCGACGAACATCGAGCGCAACCTCTACCTGACGCTGCAGCTCATCGAGCTCGACCGCCCGATGGTCCTCGCGCTCAACATGATGGACGAGCTCACGGGCAACGGCGGCTCGGTCGACATCAACGCGATGGAGTCCCTGCTCGGCATCCCGATCGTGCCGATCTCGGCGGCCAAGGGCGAGGGCATCGAGGAGCTCGTCGCGCACGCGCTGCACGTCGCACATTATCAGGAGAAGCCGGGCCGCATGGACTTCTGCGATGCGGAGAGCCATCGCGGCGCCGTGCATCGCTGCCTGCACGGCATCATGCACCTCATCGAGGACCACGCGAAGGAAGCGCGCATCCCGGTCCGCTTCGCTGCGACGAAGATCGTCGAGGGCGACAGCCGCGTCATCGAGGCGCTGATGCTCGATCAGAACGAGATGGAGATGATTGAGCACATCATCTGCCAGATGGAGAAGGAGCGCGGCCTCGACCGCTCGGCGGCCATCGCGGACATGCGCTTTGCCTTCATCGGCAAGCTCGTCGACCGCACGTTCCATAAGGCGCACGAGAGCCGCCAGCACGAGCGCAGCCGCCGCATCGACAAGGTGCTGACGGGCAAGTACACGGCCATTCCGGCCTTCATCGCCATCATGAGCCTCGTCTTCTACCTGACGTTCAACGTCATCGGCGCGGGGCTTCAGGACCTCTTGGCGGCAGGCATCGGCCTGCTGCAGGATCAGGTCGATGCGGCCATGACGGCGGCCGGCGTCAATGAGGCCATGCACTCGCTTGTCATCGACGGCATCTTCCAGGGCGTCGGCACCGTGCTGTCGTTCCTGCCGATCATCGTGACGCTCTTCTTCTTCTTGTCCCTACTCGAGGACACGGGCTATATGGCGCGCATCGCCTTTGTCATGGACAAGTGGCTCAGGCGGATCGGCCTGTCGGGCCGCAGCATCGTGCCGCTGCTCATTGGCTTCGGCTGCTCGGTGCCGGCCATCATGTCGACGCGCACGCTGCCGTCGGAGCGCGACCGCCGCATGACGATCCTCCTGACGCCGTTCATGAGCTGCTCGGCCAAGCTGCCGATCTACGGCTTCTTCATCGCGGCATTTTTCGGCGATTATGGCGCCCTGCCGATGATTATCCTCTACTTCGGCGCGATGCTCGTCGGCATTCTCGTGGCCTATCTCGGCAAGAATACCATCTTCAAGGGCGAGGCCGTGCCGTTTGTCATGGAGCTGCCGAATTACCGCATGCCGGGCCGCCGCAATGTCATGCAGCTGCTCTGGGAGAAGTCGAAGGACTTCCTCGAGCGCGCGTTCTCGGTCATCTTCATCGCGACAATCGTCATCTGGTTCTTGCAGACCTTCAACTTCCGCCTCGACATGGTGACGGATTCGTCGGAGAGCATGCTTGCTGACGTCGCGGGCGTCATCGCGCCGATCTTCGCGCCGCTGGGCTTCGGTGACTGGCGCATCTCGACGGCGCTGATCTCGGGCTTCATGGCCAAGGAGAGCGTCGTCTCGACGCTCGGCGTCCTGTTCGGCACGAGCTCCATCTCGAGTGTGCTGACGCCACTCTCGGCTGCGTCACTCTTGGCGTTCTGCCTGCTCTATACGCCGTGCGTCGCCGCCATCACCTCCGTCAAGCGCGAGCTCGGCACGACGTGGGCCATCTGGGTCGTCATCTTCCAGTGCGTCGTCGCCTGGATCGTCGCCTTCATCGTCCATACGATTGGCTTGCTCGTATAAACAAAATATCGACACGAAAAAAGCGGCTGTACGCGATGTACAGCCGCTTTTCTGCATGTCAATCTTCGACGTCCCGTGTCTCGAGATAGAAGAAGAACGCGGTGACGATGATGGCTAAGATCAGCCAGATGGAAGATGGCATATAGACCTCCTGTCGATGATGGCACGGGGGTGATTCGGCAGCGGACGAGCTTTCAATCCGCTATTTCTTGTTTTCAGTATAGCAGAGGATTCCCGACTCTGTCAAAGCTTTTCGCCACGTCTCTTCGAGCATAGGCAGGCGCCAGCGGGCGTTGGCCGGGCTCGTCGAGGGCATGGCGTGGAAGGCGATGTCGGGGCGCGCGAGCAGCGCCTTGTTGTAGCGCTTGAAGGCCTGCGCCGACTTGCCGCCGTTGAAGTAGATGGCCCGTATCCCGGGGTACTCCTGCAAGAGCGCCGCAAAATCATTGCCCTGTTCGTTGCGGATGGCGGAGTCGAGGCTGCCCTTGCGCTCGCAGCTGCCGATGGAGTCCCAGAGGGCAATGTGGTGGCGCAGCAGCATGGCGAGCTTTTCCTCGTAGGCGGAGGGCAGTGCTTCGCCGAGCAGATGGGCCATCATCGGCCAGAAGCGGTTCTGGGGATGGGCGTAGTACTGCTGCGCTTCGAGCGACTTGACGCCGGGCATGGAGCCGAGGATCAGCGCGCGGCAGTCTTTATCGATGTTGGGCCTTAGGCCAATACAGAGCATCGTATCCGACCTTTCTGAACGACTTCAGCGATTCTCAAAAGCCTTGGCGAGATGCTCGAGTCCGTCTTCGAGCGTGCTCCAGGGGCAGGTGATGTTGAGGCGCTGGAAGCCGCGGCCCGCCTTGCCGAAGATGTGGCCGGAGTCGAGCCAGAGGTTGGCGTCGTTGATGATGATGTCATCGAGCTCCTCGTCGGAGAGACCGTAGGCCGAGAAGTCAAGCCAGAGAAGATAAGTACCTTCGGGCTCAATCAGAGTGACCTTGGGCATCTTTTCGGCGAGGAACGATTTCGTCTTCTGGTAATTGCCCTCGATGTAGGCAAGGAGCTTCTTGAGCCAGTCGGCGCCGTGCTCATAGGCGGCTTGGGCGGCGAAGAGGCCGAGCGCGTTGGGCTGGCTGTAGCCGGCCGCCGAGATCTCGGCGCGGAAGCGCTTGCGCAGTTCATCATTCTCGATGAAGATGTTCGAGATCTGCAGGCCGGCGAGGTTGAAGGTCTTCGACGGCGAGGTGCAGGTGATGGTCTGCGCCGCAATCTCCGGCGAGAGGGAGGCGAGCGGCGTGTGCTGGAAGCCCAGGCGCACGAACTCCTCGTGAATCTCGTCGGAGACGATCAGTACGCTGTGTTTGAGGCAGATCGAGGCGATGCGCAGCAGTTCCTCGCGCGTCCAGACGCGGCCGGCCGGATTGTGCGGGCTGCAGAGCAGGAAGAGCTTGACTTTATTCTTGATGATCTTATCTTCAAAGTCGGCAAAGTCGATCCCGTAGTGGCCGTCTTTGAGGACGAGCGGGCTGTTGACGAGCAGGCGCCCGTTCTGGCGGATGACCTCGCTGAACGGGTAGTAGACGGGCTGCTGCAGGAGGACGGCGTCGCCGGGCTCCGTGAAGCAGCGCACGGCCGTGGCCAGCGCAAAGACGACGCCCGGCGTGATGGTCAGGGCCTTCGTCGAGGGCGTCCAGCCGTGGTGCTTTGTCATCCAGTCGACGATGGTCTGCTTGTACGATTCCTTCGGATCGGTGTAGCCGAAGATGCCGTGCTGGACGCGGCGCGTGAGCTCTTCGATGACGGGTTGCGGCGTGCGGAAGTCCATGTCGGCGACCCAGAACGGCAGGATGCCCTGCGGGTAGCCGCGCTCGACGGCAAAGTCATATTTGAGGCACGAGGTGCCGCGGCGGTCGATGACTGCATCAAAATCGGTAGGCATAGAATCACTCGCTTTCTATCGGGAAGATTTTAAGAGAAAAGGGGTCAGCCGTTCAGGGCCTGGTCGAGGTCGGCGATGAGGTCGCCGGCATCCTCGATGCCGACGGAGAGGCGCAGCAACCGGTCGTCGAGGCCCGTGCGCGCGAGCAGCTCTTTCGGCATCTCGGCATGCGTCTGGGCAATCGGGTAGGTCAGCAGGCTTTCGACGCCGCCGAGGCTCTCGGCAAAGGCGATGAGCTTGAGTCGCCCGAGCACGCGCACAGCGCGCTCCGGCGACTCGACCTTGAACGAGATCATGCTGCCGAAGCCCGTGGCCTGGCTCTCATGGAGCGCATGGCCCGGATGGTCGGGCAGTCCGACGTAGTAGACGTCGGTGACCGTTGGCTGCGTACGGAGCCACTCGGCGACCTTCATGGCGTTCTCCGCCTGGCGCTCGACACGGATGCCGAGCGTCTTGATGCTGCGCAGCAGCAGCCACGAGTCAATCGGCGTGAGGTTCGGCCCCTCCGACTTGATGTAGAGCTCGAGGTCTTTGCCGTAGTCGGCGTCAGCGTCGGCAATGGCGATGACGCCCGCGATGATGTCGTTGTGGCCGCAGATGTACTTCGTCGCGCTGTGGACGATGATGTCGGCGCCGAGCGTCAGGGGTTTCTGGAAGTGCGGCGAGAGGAAGGTGTTGTCGACGGCGAGCAGGGCGCCGTTCTTGTGGGCGAGCTCGGCGAGCGCGCGGATGTCGCTGACGAACATCATCGGGTTCGACGGCGTCTCGATGAAGATCATCTTCGTCTCCGGGCGGACTTTCGCGGCCGTTGCCTCGAGGTCGGCCGTGTTGACGTAGTCGTAGGTCAGGCCGTACTTCTTGTAGATGTCGTTGACGAGTCGGACGGTGCCGCCGTAGAGGTCTTCGGAGAGCAGGATGTGGTCGCCGGGATTCAGCAGGTGGAGCACCATGTTGATGGCAGCCATGCCCGACGAGACGGCCCAGGCGCGCTGGCCGCGCTCGAGCTTCGCGAGGACGTCCTCGAGCTCCTTGCGCGTCGGATTGGCGACGCGGCCGTAGTCGAAGCCCGTGCTCTGCTTGTAGCCGGGATGGCGGTAGGTGGCCGAGAGGTAGATCGGCTCGCTGATGGCACCGGTGGCATCGTAGGCGTGACAGCCGTGCACTTCAAGGGTATAATCGTTCAAATTTTTCATGAGGTCCCTCCTGATGTTTTTTCATCATGCTCTAAAATACTAGGAAGACATATCGTTCTACTATGTATATGAAATAGTATACGGGAAAGGTGCCGCGCTTGTCAATGATTCTCATGAAGCTCGTGAGGCCAGCGATGTCAGCATGGCAGCGCGATGCGGCGTGTCTCGCCCTTCTCTGCCTGGAAGTTCGCACTCGTGAGGTCCTGGAGCTCTGTCAGCCGCGCTTCGACTTCCTCGGGCGGCAGCAAGAGGTGGAGCGTGACGTGCTCGGCGTAGTCGGCCTCCTCCGTGCGGATCTCCTGCTGGCGGATCCAGTGCTCGATTGTGGCCAAGAGGTCGTAGCCAATCGTCACGTGGAGCGCGGTGAAGGGCGTCATCTCGATGCGCGTGGCCGCCTCGATGCCGAGCACGGCGGCGTGGCCGTAGGCGCGGATGAGCCCGCCCGCGCCGAGCTTGATGCCGCCGAAGTAGCGCGTGACGACGATGACGACGTCGGTCAGCTCGTTTTTCTTGATGGCCTCGAGGATGGGATTGCCCGCCGTGCCGCCGGGCTCGCCGTCGTCGTTCGATTTCTGCTTGTCGGCTCGCTCGCCGAGCACGTAGGCGGAGCAGTTGTGGCGCGCGTCGAAGTACTGCTTCTTCATGGCCTGGATGAAGCTGCGGGCCTCTTCCTCGGTCTCGACGTGGCGGATGTGCGTGATGAATCTCGATTTCTGTATCTCATAGAGCGTCTCGACAGAGTCGTCCGTCTCGCGGATGGTTCGATAGCGGTTCATGATTGCCTCCTGAATCTATTTCTTTCTTATAATTATACCCTATTTTCTGCCCGTATGTCCTCATCTGAAAATTTTATCTGTGTGGCTATGGTAATTGCCCCTGTTTTGTAGTATCCTTTAATAGAAATAATGGAAGTGTCGCGGATGGCAATGCTATACAAATCACAGATCGAAGCGGCCCTGGAAAGGTTGTGTTATTAAGGTAATGAACGAGTCGAAAATGAACAGAGGGTTAAAGAATCGCCATCTGCAGCTGATCTCGCTGGGCGGGGTCATCGGTAGTGGTTACTTCCTCGGCACCGGGTATGTTCTCGAAAAAGCGGGCCCGGCCGCGATACTCGCCTATCTCTTAGGCGGGGTCATCGTGCTTTGCGTCATGCTCTGCCTTGCAGAGCTGGCGGTGGAAAAACCTGTATCAGGTTCTTTTGTCACGTACGCCAGGGAGCATATCTCTCCGACCTGGGCCTGTGGTGTGGGCTGGGCCTACTGGACGACCTGGGTTGCGTACGTTCCATCCGAGATGATTGCCGCGGGCATCATCATGAATAACTTTATACCGTAATTCAGCCAGCTCTGGTGGGCTGTGTTCTTCGTACTTCTGGTGACCATTCTCAATCTGTTTCATGTCGATAAGTTCGGCGAGAGTGAGTTCTGGTTATCCTTGATCAAGATCATCGCTCTTGCAGCCTTCAGTATCGTGGCCGGCCTCATCTGCCTCGGCCTCATCGGTGATCAGGGCTATATCGGCACCAAGGTCCTTCTCGGCAGCGGTGGTTTCGCGCCGAACGGTTACTGGTCCATCGTGCTGACGATGGTCATCATCCTCGTCAACTTCCAGGGCACGGAGATCATTGGCCTGGCGGCTGGCGAGTGCGAGAAGCCGGAGAAGAGCATCCCGATTGCGGTGCGCAACGTGACGTGGCGCATCATCGCGCTCTACATCATCCCAATCTCGCTCCTGATCTCGATCCTGCCTTGGGACAAGGCGGGCCTCGATGAGAGTGTCTTCGCGGCAGCAGTCACGCAGTACGGCCTTTCGGGCTTCGGCGCGTTCTTCGCTTTCGTCATCCTGACGGCGGCTATCTCGTGCTCGAACTCGGGCCTCTACGGCGCAGCTCGCGCACTGCATGCGCTCGCGCGTATGGACATGGCACCGAGCGCACTCGGCCACATCAACAAGAACGGCATGCCGTCGCGCTCCATCCTCGTCTCGATCTGCGCCTGCTGGGCGGTCATCCTGCTCTACTCGTTTGACCCGAACTCGGCGCTCTACACGTATCTTTTAGCTGTCTCGGGCTTCACGGGCGCGATTGCCTGGATCTCGATCTGCTGGAGTGAGTACCGCAGCCGCAAGCGCAAGATTGCAGAGGGAACGGAAGGCGCACTGCGCTACAAGACGCCGTTCTTCCCGTACGTCACGCTGTTCGGCATCTGGGCACAGGTCTTCTGCCTCATCGTCATGGTCTTCGAGCCAGAGCTCCGCGAGGCCCTCTACGCCGGCATCCCGATGCTCATCTTCCCGATGGCATGGTACCGCCTGCGCCAGCGCCGCCGCGCCACCAGCGCCGCACGCGCAATCCACTGAATAGGATACAAAGCCGCTCCTCGCATAGGGGGCGGCTTTTTTATGCGGACATCCAGCGGGGAAGGCGCCGCAGCTGCTTGTCAACGCTCCACTGCGCAGGATTGCGAAATTGCGGACATCCAGCAGGGAAGGCGGCGGCAGCACCCCAACGCTGCGCGGCAAATTTCTGCTAAAGCGATTTTTGTCTTCCAATGAATCCCTAGAAAAGAGCAAAACGCGCTGCGCTTGAACGGAGGCCGCTGAAAAAGCTGTGATTCTCTGAGGAAGAATTATCCACAGGCAGAA
>ERZ1023848.238-NODE-238-length-20813-cov-11.576501_pt1 | contig 20813 bp, 23 predicted proteins | sample MGYA00380385_ERZ1023848 | MGnify/ENA primary metagenome ERZ1023848 (study PRJEB33179, sample SAMN07449069) | human gut metagenome | biome: Human-gut; feature: Human associated habitat; material: Faeces | host: Homo sapiens | place: India:Kasaragod | collected...
CTCGATCTCCTCGCCGTAGTCGGCTCACTGAGCACGAACGAGCTGGCTGACGATGACACGTTCGGCAACATTGATGATGAACCTACCCTTATCGGTCATGAGCGGGAAATCGCCCATGAATACTTCCTGCTCTTTGATTTCGCCTGTCTCGCGATTGATAAGGCGGACATTCACCCGAAGAGGTGCTGCCAGCGTCACATCGCGCTCCTTGCATTCGTCGAGATCGTATTTCGGCTCGCCGAGCGAGAAGCTCTCGAAGGACAAGACCAGATTTCCGGAGAAATCCTGGATTGGTGAGATATCATGGAAGATTTCCTGCAGTCCTTTATCGAGGAACCACTGGTAGCTGTTCCGCTGGATGTCCAGCAGATGCGGCATTTCCATGACCTCTTTGATTCTGGCATAGCTATACCTGGTTCGTTTGCCCACCGGCACAGGATTAAACATTAAATCCTTCACCCCTTAGCCTGATTTTACTAGAATGTTTTTTGAAAGATAGAGATACAACACAAATAGACGCGGAATCATAGAACAAGAAAAAAAACAAGGTTCGCTTATTTTTTTGCACCTTGCTTCCGTTCCTTTCCACTTACGCATAGTTATCCCTATTCAATTTCCTGTAGTTTAACACTATACCATAGCTTTTCTCAACTGTCAAGTCAGATGGCGCAAAAAAAGACCGTCCCCTAAGGGACGGTCTCATGATCAGCAAACTGAATTACTTCAGCTCAACCGTAGCGCCAGCCTCTTCGAGCTTAGCCTTGAGGGCATCAGCATCAGCCTTGGAGACGTTCTCCTTGACCGGAGCCGGAGCGCCATCAACGAGAGCCTTAGCTTCCTTCAGGCCGAGGCCCGTAGCTTCACGGACGGCCTTGATGACGTTGATCTTCTTGTCGCCAACAGCGGAGAGAACAACCGTGAACTCGGTCTTCTCTTCAGCAGCAGCACCAGCAGCAGCGCCAGCAGCAGCAACTGCAACCGGAGCAGCAGCGCTTACGCCGAACTTCTCTTCCATAGCCTTTACGAGCTAGGACAGCTCGAGGACAGTCATGTTCTCAATGGCTTCCATGATTTCTTCTTTAGTCATTTGATTTTCCTCCAATGTTTTGTTATTTTCGATTTGAATTCTTCGCGTTTATTTCTTAAAACCTCAGGCAGCGGCGCTGCACTGGATGGAATTAAGCGGACTCTTTCTGCGAGCGGATTGCGTCAAGCACATAGACCGCATTGCGGATAACGCCCTGCAGAACGTTGACCGTATTCGAGATCGGTGCGTTCATGCTGCCAAGCAGCTTGGCAATGAGTTCCTCGCGGGACGGCAGAGCTGCGAGAGCTTTGACCTCGTCGACGCCGATGACCTTGCCTTCGACCATACCGACTTTGACCGTCAGTACCTCAGCATCCTCGAGCTTGTTCTTCTTGATGAAGCCGCAGATGACCTTTGCCGGAGCAACAGCATCCTCCGTGGAGAATGCGAAAGCCGTCGTGCCATCGAGGTGCTCTTCGATGCCCTCGATGCCTGCCTCTTTGGCAGCAATGCGGAGCATCGTGTTCTTTACGACATGATAGGAAACGCCAGCCTCGCGGAGTTCGCGGCGGAGTTCCGTATCCTGTGCGACCGTCAGACCTTTGTAGCTCGTGAGAACGACGCCCTTAGCGGACTCGAGCTGCTCCTTGAGCTGAGCGACAACAGCCTGTTTTGCGGAAGTAACACCCATTCTATTACACCTCCTGTCTTCTTGGATTTTAAAACAGATCAAAAAACCTCCGGCTGTCCGCCGGAGGTCACATTTTCAAAGTTAGGTGACTCCGGCCTCGGCAGGCGACATGATCGCCGTTAGATGATGAAATATCAAACCTGCTGTCTACAGCCTTCGATATGCGATTGGAGACCGGAGTCTCGCCTGATCCCTAGGACCGTGCTCAGAACTGAACCGGTACGCCCGGGCCCATCGTGGCGCTAACCGTGATGGAGCGGATGTACTGGCCCTTTGCAGCAGCCGGTTTAACGCGGATCAGTGTATCAATCAGGGCCTGGAAGTTCTGCTGAAGCTTCTCAGCGTCGAACGATGCCTTGCCGATTGGGCAATGGACGTTGCCAGCCTTATCGGTGCGGTACTCGACTTTACCTGCTTTAATCTCGCTGATTGCCTTCGTGAGATCCATCGTTACCGTACCGAGTTTCGGGTTCGGCATGAGACCGCGAGGGCCGAGGATCTTACCGAGACGACCAACCGTACCCATCATATCCGGCGTAGCGACAGCGACATCGAAGTCGAGCCAGCCACCCTGGATCTTCTGGACGATTTCATCGGAGCCAACGAAGTCTGCACCTGCAGCTTCTGCCTCCTTGACTTTCTCGCCTTTTGCAAAGACGAGGACGCGCTTGGATTTGCCCGTACCATGCGGCAGGACCATAGCGCCGCGGACCTGCTGATCAGCATACTTCGGATCAACGCCGAGGCGGACGTGGAGCTCGATGGTCTCATCGAACTTCTTCGTAGCCGTCTTCTTGACGAGTTCCATTGCTTCAGCGGCCGTGTAAAGCTTGCCAGCCTCTACGAGCTTGGCAGCTTCCTGATATTTCTTACCAGCTTTAGCCATTTGTGTTGTTCTCCTTTGTTGTGGTTATAACGGTATTGCCTCCCACAGGAGGAAAGGGCCTGGATCAGTCGACGATCTCGATGCCCATGCTGCGAGCCGTACCCTCGATCATGCGGGTAGCAGCCTCGATATCGCCAGCGTTCAGATCTTTCATCTTGCCCTCAGCGATTTCCTGTGCCTTTGCACGCGGCAGCTTTGCGACCTTGTTCTTGTTCGGCTCACCAGAAGCCTTTTCAAGACCAGCAGCCTTCTTCAGAAGGACAGCAGCCGGCGGAGTCTTCGTGATGAACGTGAAGGATCTATCCTCAAAAACCGTGATCACGACCGGGATCGTAAGACCAGCCTGTGTCTTAGTTCTCTCGTTGAATTCCTTGCAGAAGCCCATGATGTTGACGCCAGCCTGGCCCAGTGCAGGACCTACCGGAGGAGCCGGATTGGCTTTGCCAGCCATAACCTGAAGCTTTACAATCTTAGAAACTTTCTTAGCCATTGTGTGTTTCACCTCCTAAAAATGATGGAATGATGGTTCCGCTCAAAGCGTTTCGACCTGATCGAAACCAAGCTCAATCGGCGTCTCTTCGACGATGACCTTGAGGCGCGCCTTTTCCGTATCGATCTCGGAAACCGTGCCCGTGTAATTCTCGAAGACACCGGAATTGATGCGAACGACATCCCCGACTGCGACATCGAGTTCGGGTTTGTGTTCCTGCTCTTCTCCCATGGATTTCAGAATACGTTTTGCCTCAGCATCGGTAAGCGGTATCGGATGCTTCTCAGAACCGACGAAACCGGTAACACCGGTGGTGTTGCGCACAACGTACCAGGAATGTTCATCGACGATCATGTCGACGAGCACATACCCAGGGAAGACCTTGCGTGGAACGACCTTCTTCTTGCCGTCCTTGATCTCGACCTCATCTTCAACTGGTACGACCACGTTGAAGATCATGTTGCCCATGTTGGCCGTGTGGATCAGGCGCTCAAGATTGGCCTTGACCTTGTTCTCGTAGCCCGAATACGTATGGATTACATACCAGGCTCTGCCAGGGTTATCCTGACGGAGATCCATCTCGTCTTTTTCTGCCATGCTTATCTCACCCAGCTTACCTTAAAATGATGTGGAACAATCTCGCGAAGAACGTATCGCAGATCCAGATCAAGGCGCAGACAATCGCTACTGCGATGCCGACGACAACCGTATAATTGACGAGCTCCTTCTTGGTGGACCAGGACACTTTTTTCATCTCTGCGACTACTTCGTCCAGGAACTTCTTCACAATCACTTCACATCCCCGTTCGTACTGACAACGCGTCCTTACTTCGTTTCCTTATGCACCGTGTGCTTCTTGCAGAACTTGCAGTACTTATTGAACTCCAGACGATCCGGGTTGTTCTTCTTATTCTTGTTCGTGCGGTAGTTGCGGCTGTGGCACTCCGTGCACTCCAACGTGATATTGTTGCGCATCCTTTATTACACCCCTTACGTTGCAAAAGTTGACTTTTTCATAATGTCACTAATACAATTTAGCACAGTTGACAGGCGCTGTCAACACAAAATCCTTGACGAAAGGAAATCTTTTTGCGAAAGCAGCAATCTGCCAGATGGCATAAATAAAACCCCTGCAACAGGGGTTCAGTTGATGAATTGGTGGCGGCACAGAGATTTGAACTCCGGACACTGCGGGTATGAACCGCATGCTCTAGCCAACTGAGCTATGCCGCCAAAAAAATGGTGGGCAGGGATGGATTCGAACCATCGTAATCCGAAGATGACAGATTTACAGTCTGTTCCCTTTAACCACTCGGGCACCTACCCATTTCTCAACAAGTGCGTCAAGAACAAGTATTATTATAGCGGCTCCCCACGCACTTGTCAACACTTATTTCAATTTTTATTTCTTGCGCATCCAGACCGGGATGTCGATGAAGCTGTCCGTACCGACCGTGCTGCCGATGGACGGATCCGGTGCCTGGGTGTTCTGGGCAGGGGCCTGCTGCGGCTGTGGCTGCGCCTGCGGCTTGACCGGCTGCGCCTTGGTGTCAGGAATACCGACAGTCTCTTCCGGCGCGTCAAACCCCGTGGCGATGACCGTCACGCGTACCGTGTCACCCATCGAATCGTCGATGGACGCACCCCAGATGATGTTTGCCTGCGAATCCGCAGCCTTCTCGATGGCTTCCGATGCCTCGGTGACCTCGAACATGCTGAGGTTCTCCTCTGCACCCGTCACGTTGAGCAGGACGCCGCGTGCGCCGTCGATGCTCGTCTCGAGCAGCGGCGAAGCAATGGCGGCCTTGGCAGCCTCGACGGCTGCATTCTCGCCCGAAGCCTCGCCAATGCCCATGAGGGCAGACCCCGCATTGCTCATGATGCTCTTGACATCGGCAAAGTCGAGGTTGATGAGACCCGGCAGGGCAATGAGGTCCGAGATGCCCTTGACGCCCTGGCGCAGGACATCGTCAGCGATGCTGAAGGCCTGCGTGATTGGCGTCTTCTTGTCGACGACCTGCATGAGGCGGTCGTTCGGGATCGTGATGATCGTGTCGACATGCTTCTTGAGGTTCTCGATGCCGAGCTCCGCATTGCGGCGGCGCTTCATGCCCTCGAACGAGAACGGGCGCGTCACGACGCCGACCGTCAGCGCGCCGATCTCACGCGCGCACTCTGCCACGACCGGGGCAGCACCAGTGCCCGTGCCGCCGCCCATGCCGGCCGTCACGAAGACCATGTCCGCGCCGCGCAGCGTATCGAGGATGTCGTCGCGGCTCTCCTCAGCAGCCTTCTGACCGATCTCCGGCTGTGCGCCGGCACCAAGGCCGCGCGTGAGCTTTTCACCGATCTGCATGCGCTTCGGTGCCAGGGATTTGAGCAGCGCCTGTGCATCCGTATTGACTGCAATGAACTCCACACCCTGCAGTCCAAGATTGATCATGCGGTTGACGGCGTTGCTGCCGCCGCCACCTACACCGATTACTTTAATTTTGGCTAATTGATCGAGCCCGTTATCGTCCAGTTCAAACACTGCCTTAACCCCCATCATCTATGATTCAATACTATATCCTGTATATTTTCCGGCATCTCTGAGATGTCTATTTCATTTAGCAATAAGATACCTCTATCAGTTTACCATCATTTTATACTGAATTCCATAGGCAAAGTGAAAAATTTATACAGAGCACATCATCAGGATTTCCCATCCGCCTTTTCCAGGTCTGGATTGAAATCCTTGAGCTTGATGAAAGGCGCTTCGTAGCTGAAGTCGACGTAATCGATGGTGTGGCGGCTCGTCTTGAGCGACTTGACGAAGTCGGCCGTCAGCACAGCCTTCTCGTCGAGACGGTCGAGCTTGCCGAGGCGAATCTGGACAGAACTGTTCGCGCAGGCGACGACAGCATCCGGATTGGCGATGTTGACCTCCGAGATCTGATTGAGCGCCTCTGCGTCGATCTGGTCGAGGAAGTAGAGGACCTTCTTGACATTTTCGTCCGTGACCTCGTCGCCGAGGTAGAGTCCCTTGACTTCCATGCCCGTGATCAGCGGGATTGGCACGCTGTGCAGCGCGCGGTAGGCCGCGATGATCGTGCCGCTGCGATCGAGGTCTAGGTAGCCGTAGTCACACGCGACCGTCGCGACTGGCTTGCGCTCGGTGACCTCAATCTCGAGGCGGTCCGGCAGGCGGCGCCGCACGACAGCCGACTCGATGCGCAGGTCGTGCATGAGGTTCTGCGCCACGGCATCGGTCTGCAGCTGGAAGAGCGGCTCACCCGTGTGGATGCGGCCGATCTCGCAGATCTGCTCTTTCGTCAGGTAGCTCGCGCCGCTGACCTCCACGCGCTGCAGCGTGAAGATCGGCGTGTAGACGACGATGGCCATGACGAGGCCGCAGGCCGCCAGGAACAGGAGTCCCTTGAAAAGCCGCCTGCCGCTGCGATGTTTTTTCTGCTCTTGCTCCTTCAATATCGTTCCCCCTATAGAAAAGCGCCGGACAATTCGAGGTCCGGCGCAGCAGATCACATAAAGCGCGTGAGCTTATTTCTGGAAGCCAGCCATCTCGAGGATGCGCTCGCAGAGCTCTGGGAACTCCACGCCCATCGCGCGGCCAGCATCCGGCACGAGCGAGAGCTCCGTCATGCCCGGCACCGAGTTGACCTCGATGACGTACGGCGTGTCATCCTCGCTGAGCATCATGTCGACGCGGGCAACGCCCTTGCAGCCACAGGCCGTGAACGTCTTGATGGCGAGGTCCTGGATTGCCTTCGTCTTCTCCGCGGAGACGCGCGCCGGGATGATGTGCGTCGAAGCGCCCTTCGTGTACTTGCTCTCGTAGTCATAGCGGCCCGAAGTCGTCGTGATCTCGATGATCGGGAACGCCTCTTTCTTCTCCTCATTGCCCCAGACGGCGACCGTGAGCTCCTTGCCGCGGATGAACTCCTCGACGAGGACCTCATCGTTGTAGGAGAAGGCTTCCTTGAGCGCGTCCTCGAGGGCATCCTTCGTCTCGACGATGTAGACGCCGATGCTCGAGCCCTGCGAAGCGGCCTTGACGACGACCGGCAGCGAGAAGTCCTGCTCGATCTCTGCGGCGAGGTCGCGCTTCATCTCATAGCGGTAGTACGTGTGCGAGCGCGGCGTCGAGATGCCCTCTGCGACGAAGACGCGCTTCGAGGCGGCCTTGTCCATCGTGACGGCAGCGGCCAGGACGCCCGAGCCCGTGTACGGGATGCCGAGCATGTCGAGCGTGCCCTGCAGGACGCCGTCCTCGCCGAACTTGCCGTGCAGCGCGTTGAATACGATCGCGCAGCCGCTCTTCTTGATGTCCTCCGCAAACGTCGGCGGGTTGAGCTCCATGCCCTCCGCGTTGTAGCCCTTCGACTGCAGTGCCTTGAGGATGGCCGAGCCCGTCTGGCGCGAGATCTCTGCTTCCGTGGACGGACCACCCATGACGACGACGATCTTATCCTGATTCATGATAAAAATTTCTCCTTTACCCTCTTATCGTATCTCTTACCGGCAGTATGCGCATGCTTCACTTTGCCTGCAGCAGCGCGACGAGCTCCTCGCCCGTCTTGTAGATGTCGCCGGCGCCCATCGTGATGACGAGGTCGCCCGGCTGCACGAAATCCTTGAGATAGGCGGCGAGTTTCTCGCGCGCCGGCTCGTAGACGACATGCTGGCCCGACTGGCGCTTGACTTCGTCGACAATCGTCTGGCCGCTGATGCCCGGGATTGGCGCCTCGCCCGCTGCGTAGACGTCCGTGAGCACGAGCACGTCAGCCGAGACGAAAGCCTTGCCGAACTCCTCGTGCAAGAGCTGCGTGCGCGAGTAGCGGTGCGGCTGGAAGACGCAGATCAGGCGCTTCGGATTCGTCTCCTTGGCGGCCTTGAGCGTCGCCGCAATCTCCGTCGGATGATGGGCATAGTCGTCGACGATCCAGACACCGTTCACGCGGCCCTTCGTCTGGAAGCGGCGTTTGGCACCGTGGAATGCAGCGAGGCCCGCTGCCATCTTCTCGAAGCTCACGCCAATCGAGAGGCCCGTGACGATGCAGGCCATCGCATCGAGGACATTGTGGCGGCCCGGGATGTTGAGGTCGACATGGCCGAGCTCTTCCTCACCGTGGAAGACGTCGAACGAGATGCCCGTGCCGCTGTGCGTGATGTTCTTCGCGCGGTAGTCGGCCTCATGGTCGATGGCGTACGTGATGTACTTACGGTCGAGGTTCTTGGCCATATTGCGCAGGTTCTCGTTGTCGAAGCAGATGACGGCGTAGCCCGTCTCCTTGTCGACGTTCTGGATGAACTGCGTGAAGGCCTTGATGATGTTCTCCATCGTGCCGTAGTGGTCCATGTGGTCGTCCTCGACGTTCGTCACGACGGCGATGTGCGGGTGGAGCTTGAGAAAAGAGCCGTCGCTCTCATCGGCTTCCGACACGAGGTAGTCGCTCGTGCCGAGCTCCGCATTCGTGCCGAGGTCCGGAACCTCACCGCCGACGACGACCGACGGCGAGACGCCGGCATGCGTCAGGGCGACGCCGAGCATCGAAGTCGTCGTCGTCTTGCCGTGCGCGCCGGCGACCGCGATGCCCTTGTACTCGTTGACGAGTGCCGCATTGATGTCCGAGCGGTGCAGCTTCGTGATGCCGAGATCCTTGGCCGCCAGGACTTCCGGATTATCGAACGGGATGGCAGTCGAGACGACGATGGCATCCACGCCGCGGACATTCTCCGCCTTCTGGCCGCCCAGCGTGATCTTCGCGCCCATCTGGCGCAGTTTCTCGATGATGCCGGAATCCTCGCGGTCCGACCCCGACACCTCATAGCCGAGTTCCACCATCATCTTGGCCAGCGGGCTCATGCCGGCGCCGCCGATGCCTACGAAATGAATCTTCTTGATGCCTTTCAGCTCTTTGAGCTCTTTATGCACTCCAATCACCTTTTCCCTTTACCCTGTGTGCCTTTATTCTTTTCTCTCTAGTATCCCTGTTCTCTTACTTCTTGGCGATCTCGAGCACGAGGTCTGCGATATCGCTGGCCGCCTGCGGGCGTCCCATCGCGCGGCTGGCCTTTGCCATCGTCCGCAGCTTGTCCGGCTCACTCAAGAGCTCAGTCAGCACGGAGCTCAGGCGTTCCGGCGTCAGGTCGCGGTCGAGGATCATGCGTGCCGCACCGGCTTCCTCGAGGGCGCGCGCATTGTGTTCCTGATGGTTTTCCGCTGCATACGGATACGGGATCAGGACGGCCGGGATGCCGCGCGCCGTGAGCTCGGCAAGGCCCGTCGCCCCTGCGCGGAAGATTGCGAGGTCCGCCATCGCCATCGCCTCTGGCATGTTGTAGAGGTACGGTTTGACGAGCAGCTGCGGGCACGATGCGAGGTCGACGCCCGCCTGCTTGAGGCCGTCCAGCACGCCCTGATAGCCGCGCTTGCCCGTCACGTGCAGAAACTGCACCTCAGGATGCGGCGCCGCATTCTTGAGCACGCCGATCATCGCGAGGTTGATGGCGCGCGCGCCGCGGCTGCCGCCCGAGATGAGCACCGTCAGCTTCTTCGGGTCGAGGCCGAAGGCCGCCGCCCCCTGCTCGCGCTGTGCCGAGAGCACCTCGCTGCGGATTGGGTTGCCCGTGAAGACGACCTTGTCCGCCGGGAAGTGCTTCATGGCCTCCTCCGTGCCCGCCGCAATCTTCGTCACGAACTTCGAGAGAATCTTGTTGGTGATGCCCGGCACGACGTTCTGCTCCTGGATGAGCGTCGGGATGTGCATGAGGCTGGCCGCGAGCAGGATAGGCCCGCAGACGTAGCCGCCCGTGCCGATGACGACGTCCGGCTTGAAGCTGTGAACGATGCGCGTTGCCTTGGCCACGCCGACCATCGCGCGCCCCGCGCGCAGGATGTTGTCGGCCGTCAGATGGCGCTCAAAGCCCTGGATGTCGACCGTCGTAAAAGGCAGCCCTTCCTTCGGGATGATGTCGGCCTCGAGGCCTCGCTTCGTACCGACGTAGAGGAATTTCGCGTCGGGGACCTTCTGCTGAATGGTCCGGATGATGGTGATGGCCGGGTAAATATGGCCGCCCGTGCCGCCGCCTGAAACAATGATATTCAAGGTAAATCCTCCCGCTCAGCGTCACTTCTGCTGTTCTAATTCATGTACAAGATGCTTGAAGTCGCGGCCACGCTCCGCCATGTCATGGTACATGTCAAAGCTCGCGCAGGCCGGTGAGAGCAGCACGACGGCCGGCTCCTTGGCCAGCGCATGCGCGATCTCGACCGCCTTGCGCATCGAGTAGCCCGCCGCATAGATCTGGGTCTCGGGGAAGCCATTATCGACGGCCGCCCCGTAGAAGCGCTCTGCCGCGCGGCCGATGAGGACGAGCGCATCGACGCGCTCGCAGACGAGCTTCATGAAGTCCGTGAGGTCCGTCATCTTGTCGTCGCCGCCCGCGAGCAGGATGATGTGGCCGTCGAACGTCTCGAGTGCCTTGATGGCCGAGTCCGTATTCGTCGCCTTCGAGTCGTTGTAGTACGGCACGCCGTCGATCGTCGTCACGTACTCGATGCGGTGCTCGACGCCGCGGAACGATTTGAGGACCGGGACCATCAGCGCAGGCTCGCAGCCGGCGAAGAACGCCACGGCGATGGCCGCGAGAGCGTTCTCGACGTTGTGCGGTCCCTTGATGCCGAGCTCATCAGTGCGGCAGAGCTCGTATTCCTGCCCCTGCCAACGGATGACGATGAGGCCGTTCTTCACATCACCGCGCACGAATACGCCCTCTTCGAGCTCTTCGCGGCGGCTGAAGTAGCAGACCTGCGCCTTGGTGCGCTCCTTCATGCCGCGCACCTTCTCGTCGTCATAGTTGAGGACGAGATAGTCGTCCGCCGTCTCCTCGCGGAAGATGCGCTCCTTCATGGCCTGGTAGACCTCCATCGAACCATGGCGCACGATGTGGTCCGGCGTCACATTGAGCACTGCCGCGACATGCGGGTGGAAGTGCTCCGTCGCCTCCATCTGATAGCTCGAGATCTCCGCCGCGATGCAGCCCCCCTTGCCGATGCGCAGGGCCTCTTCCGACAGCGGCACGCCGATGTTGCCGCCGACGCCGACCTTGTCGTAATGCGTCTCGAGCAACAGGCCGAGGAGCGTCGTCGTCGTCGTCTTGCCATTCGTGCCCGTCACCGCGCAGATCGGCGACTCCGCGATGTCATAGGCGAGCTCCACCTCGCTCATGACGCGGATACCCTTTTTATAAGCTGCCTGGATGAGCGGGATGCGTACCGGCACGGCCGGCGAGACGATGACCGTATCCACGCCCTCGAGCAGGCTCTCCTGCTGTGGGCCGAAGGCAAGCGCGATGCCGAGCTCGCGCAGCTTCGCGAAGTCGTCGCCGAGCTTCATGAGCTCTTCTTCCGTCTTTGCGTCGCTCAGCGTAACCGATGCGCCGAAGCGGCGGGCGAGCTTTGCCACCGCAAAGCCACTGATGCCCGCGCCGATGACGAGCACGTTCTTCTGGTTCCAATCCAACTCCATGACAAGTCCCCCCGGATATACAAAAAAATCTGATTTTCTGACTTTAAGCCTAAAGTCGCTGTTACGGCATCATCAGCAGTCCGACGATGCTCGCGACGAGCCCGACCATCCAGAAGACGAAGACGACCTTCGTCTCCTTCCAGCCGCCGAGCTCGAAGTGATGGTGGATTGGGCTCATGCGGAAGACGCGCTTGCCCGTCGTCTTGAACGAGATGACCTGGATGATGACGGAGAGCGCCTCACAGACAAAGACAAAGCCGATGACCGCGAGCAGGATCTCCGTATGCGTCAGGATGCCGACCGCCGCGACAGCGCCGCCGAGTGCCAGCGAGCCCGTGTCGCCCATGAAGACCTTGGCCGGATGCGCGTTGAAGCGCAGGAAGGCCAGGCAGGCCATCATCATGGCCACGCTGAAGATGGCAAGGTCGTAGTGGCCCGTCATATAGCAGACGAGCGCATAGGCGCCCGAGGCAATGGCCACCGTGCCCGAAGCCAGGCCGTCGAGGCCGTCCGTCAGGTTGACCGCGTTGCTCGTGCCGACGAGCACGAAGAGCACGAGGAAGTAGTAGCCGACGCCGATGTCGACATTGACATCCGCAATCGGGATCCAGATGGTCGTGTCGATGCCAAGCACGCGCGTGCCGACGATCATCGTCACGATGGCGATGAGGATCTGGCCGAGCATCTTCTGCTTCGCCTTGAGGCCGAGGTTGCGCTTCTTGACGACCTTGATGTAGTCATCGAGGAAGCCCAACACGAAGTGGCCGAGCGTGATGAAGAGGGCCAGCAGCACAGCCGGCGTCAGCGGCGCCGCCGCGACCGTCGCGACCACGATGGCCAGGATGATCATGATGCCGCCCATCGTCGGCGTGCCGCTCTTGGCCTGATGGCTCTTCGGCCCTTCCTCACGGATGCTCTGTCCGAATTTGAGCTTGTGCAGCTCCGGGATCAGTAACGGCCCAATGCAGAGCACGAGGCCAGCGGCAAAAATCGCCGCAAGAAGTATCTTATCCAAAATCTAACGTCTCCACTCTCTTTATGATTTCCCGCCTCAAGCAAACGCTCAGAGCAGGTCGATGATCTTTTCCATCTGCATGCCGCGCGAGCCCTTGAAGAGGATCGTGTCGCCCGGCTCGAGGATCTTGTGCAGGTAGTCGGCCGCCGCCTCGTGCGAATCCGCACGGAAGACCTGCGGCACGCCGCCCTCCTCCGCGCCGTCTGCGATGAACGCGCCCATCTGGCCGCGCGTGACGACAGCAGCAAAGCCGTGCTCCGCGAGCTCACGGCCGACCTCGCGGTGCGCTTCCTCCGAAACGCTGCCGAGCTCGAGCATGTCGCCCATGACTGCAATCTTGCGCCCCTTCGTGAGCTCCGAAAGCGTCTCGATAGCCGCCTTCATCGACATCGGGCTTGCATTGTAGGCGTCGTTGATGACATGATACGTCTTGACATCCTGGACCTCAAAGCGCATCTTCGTCGCCTTGAGGTTGCGCAGGCCAGAGGCGGCCTCTACAGGCGTCAGGCCGAGCGCAAAACCAGCCGCGATGGCCGCGAGGGCGTTGTAGACATTGTGGCGGCCGACCATCGCGAACGTGAACGTCTGCTCGCGGCCCTTCCACTCGATCTTGAAGCGCGTCTCATGGCTGTCGATCGTCTCGATGGTCTCTTCCTTGGCGCGCACATCGGCTTCCTTCTCGATGCCGAACGTCAGGACGCGGACGCCCTCCTTCGCCTGCGAGCGCATGGCCGCGACGTACGGGTTGTCCGCATTGAGGACAACCGTGCCGCCCGCGGGGATGGCCTCGACCATCTCCGACTTGGCCTTCGCGATGTTCTCGATGGAGCCGAGGAGCTCCATGTGCGTCTCGCCGACATTCGTCACGATGCCGACCGTCGGCGCCGCAATCGGAGCCATTGCCTCAATCTGATGCAGGCCGCGCATGCCGATCTCGACGACCGCAGCCGTATGTTCCTTGCGAAGGCCCAGAAGCGTCAGCGGCAGGCCAATCTCATTGTTATAGTTGGCCTGCGTCTTGAGGACAGGGCCGCGCGCCGAGAGCACTGCAGCCGTGAGGTCCTTCGTCGTCGTCTTGCCGTTCGAGCCCGTGATGGCAACGACCGGCAGCGAGAAGCGCATGCGCCAGGCATGCGCGAGCTGCTGGTAGGCCGTCAGCGTATCTTCGGCAATCAGCACCGTCGTCTTGAGGCCGGCCAGCTGCTCCTTCGGGCAGCTCGTGCTGACCATGACGCCGCTCGCGCCCTTCTCGACCGCATTGCGCACGAAATCCTCACCGTTGAAGCGCTCGCCCTTGAAGGCGAGGAACAGGACCCCCGGCGTGATTTTGCGCGTATCCGTCACGATATCCGTGAACTCTTCATACTCCATCTTGTAGAGCTGTGCCCCCGTCGCTTCGCGGACCTCATCAAGCGTAAATGCTGGCATCGGAATACTCCCTTCTGCACTATCGCAACTGTTGCAATTCGTCAATTCTTCTTGGCCAGCTTCGCAGCGACAGCTGCGCAGGCCTCTTCCTTATCGTCAAAGTGGATTGTCTTATCCTTGAGAATCTGGTAGTTCTCGTGACCCTTGCCGAGGATGACGACGATATCGTCCTTCTCGGCCATCTCGATGGCGCGGTAGATGGCATGGCGGCGGTCCACGATGAGCTCATGGTGCTTCGTGCCGATGGCCTCATCGACACCCTCTTCGACCTGCGAGAGGATGAACTCCGGGTCCTCCGTGCGCGGATTGTCCGACGTCGCGATGACGACATCTGCGAGCTCCGCCGCGAGGCGGCCCATGATTGGGCGCTTCGTGCGGTCGCGGTCACCGCCGCAGCCAAAGACTGCGATGATGCGCTTCTTCGCGATCTTGCGTGCCGTCTTGAGGACGTTCTCGACGCCGTCCGGCGTATGCGCGTAGTCGACGATGATCGAGAAGTCCTGCCCCGCCTTGACGAGCTCGAAGCGGCCCGGCACCGCCGTGAAGGCCTCGAGCGCCCCCTTGATAATGGCCGCATCGATGTGCTCCGCCAGAGCTGCGCCGACCGCGCTCATGACATTGTAGACATTGAAGATACCCGTGATGTGGAGTTTCAGCGGCATCTCGCCGAAGCTCTCATGATGCAGCACGAACTCCGCACCGTTTGCGTGGACGAGGATGTCCGTCGCGCGCAGGTCGGCTTCCTTCTCGATGGCATACGTCAGGTGCTGGCACTTCGCGTGCTCGAGCATCGTCGCGCCGGCCGCATCGTCGATGTTGACGACGGCCGTCTTGCCCTGCTTGCAGCCTGGCTCCGACACGTGGTCGAAGAGCTTCGCCTTCGCGAGCATGTAGTTCTCGAGCGTCTTATGGTAGTCGAGGTGGTCCTGAGTGAGGTTCGTGAAGACAGCCGTGTCGAACTCGATGCCCGCCACGCGGTTCTGGTCGAGCGCGTGCGAAGAGACTTCCATGACGACGTAGTCCATGCCCTTGTCGCGCATCATCGCGAGCGTGTGCTGGAGCTCGACAACATCCGGCGTCGTATTGTGGATGGGCAGCACCTCATCCTCGATCATGATCTGGATCGTGCCAATCAGGCCGACCTTGTAGCCAGCCTTGCGCAGGATGGCGCGCGTGATGTAACTCGTCGTCGTCTTGCCGTTCGTGCCCGTGATGCCCACGACGCGCATCTTGCGCGCCGGATAATCGTGAAAGTACGGCACGATCGTGTCGAGCGCCGGCTGCAGTTCCTTGACGCGCAGCACCGCGATGCCTTCCGGCACCTCGACGTCCTCGCGCGTCGTCACGATGGCGCTTGCGCCCGCCGCGACTGCCTGCGGGATGAACTTGTGGCCGTCGACATGGACGCCCGGGATGCAGACGAAGAGCGTGCCCTTCTGCACCTTGCGCGAATCATGCTCAATGCCCGTGATGACCGTATCGCGATTCCCGATGACGACAGCATCCGTCAAGAGATCTGCCAGCTGACCGATAGTTTTCATGTTATTATTTCCTCCCAAAAGCTCCGCCTGCAGTCCCATGCCGCCGCGGGCCGTTACCTATTATAACGCAAGTGTTCAGATTTTGCACAAGCAAAATATTCCAATCAGCGTTTCAACGAGGCACTGGATACGCCTAGCATATATCCAGAGATGTTTTTTTCCCCCCACTTACGGAAGATGAGGACATCTTCTGCCTCGTTCTAAACCGTATCCATGCGTCCTGCAAACACAAAAGAAGCTGCTCATTGTCTTTGCAGCCTCTTGTCATCTTATTTACTTTCATGCGCAAAATACGTCTTCTTCGGGACCTGCATGCCGAGCTGGCTCTCCGCGATTGACTTGATGCGCTCCGGGTTCTTGAGCTTCGCAATCTCCACATTGAGACGCTCGTTCTCCTGCTCGATGCGGGTGGCCTCGCTCTGCGTCTCCACGAGCGTGTAGCCGCGGCTCGCACTGATGCCGCTGCCGATCGTCACGAGCATCGCGAGCAGCGCCGTGACGAAGAAGAGCACTTGGAAATGAGAGCGCAGCGACGTGTTGAGCACGTGGTGCACGAACTCGCGCCGGTCCGAACGCCTGCCCTCGCGCTCCACCTGCTCAGCAGACTCTTCCTGATACGGTTCCTCCGGTTTTTCCTGTCTTGCCAGCATCAGCGCTCCCCCTTTCTCGTCTCTTCCTGATTATCGGTAGCCAATTTCTCCGCGATGCGCAGCTTCGCGCTCTTCGAGCGTGAGTTGTGCGCCAGTTCATCCGCCGTCGCCTGCTTCGGCTTGCCGAGCAAGCGGATTTCCGGCTTGTGGTGGCAGACGCAGACCGGCAGCTCCGGCGGGCAGATACAGCCGCGCGCCATCTCCTTGAGCGTCTGCTTCGCGATGCGGTCCTCCAACGAGTGGAAGGTGATGATTGCAATGCGGCCGCCCGGCTTCAGGTGATGCACCGCCGTACGGAATGCCTTCTCGAGGATGCCGAGCTCGTCATTGACCTCGATGCGGATGGCCTGGAAGATGCGCTTTGCCGGATGGCCGTTCGCCGCCTGGCGCACCGCCTTCGGCACGGCCTTGCAGATGATGTCGACGAGCTCGCCCGTCCGCTCGATGGGCTTCTTCATGCGCTCCTTGACGATGAACTGCGCGATGCGGCGGCCCCAGCGCTCCTCGCCGTAGTCGTGGAAGATGCGGTCGAGCTCCTTCTCGCTGTACGTGTTGACGACATCGTACGCCGAGAACTTCGCCTCCGGGTCCATGCGCATGTCGAGCGGCGCATCGTGCATGTACGAGAAACCGCGCTCCGCCGTGTCAATCTGATGCGACGAGACGCCGAGGTCGAAGACGACACCGTCGACAAGCGGTGCGCCCTGCGCCTCGAGAAGCTCCTCGAGATGCGAGAAATTGCTGTGCACGATGTCCACACGACACTTGACGTCCTTGAGGCGTTCCTTCGCCGCCTCGATGGCCTCCTCATCCTGGTCGATGCCGATGATGCGCCCCTTCGATGAGAGCAGTTCCGCGATGCGGTGGGAGTGGCCAGCGCCGCCCAAGGTACAGTCGACATAGATCCCTTCTTTATTTGTCACGAGACCCTTGACTGTCTCCTCCAGCATGACGCTGATATGATGAAACTCCACGTTTCCTGCCCCCATCTGTCTTCATTTCTTGCTTCGTATCTTGCTTCTCTTGCTTCAAATGCCGAGCTCTGCCAGCGACGCCGCGATGGCCGTCACGTCCGGCTCGACTTCTTCGTTGTAGCGGCTCCACTGATCCTTGCTCCAGACCTCGATGCGGTTGTCCGCGCCCGTCAGCACGACCGACTGACGCAGCGTGAGGTCCGCATAGGCGCGCAGATTCGCCGGCACGAGGAAACGCCCCTGCTTGTCGCACTCGAGCGTGCGCGCCCCCGAGAAGAAGAAGCGCACGATCGCGCGCGCCTCCGGCTTCGCGAGCGGCAGCGCCCGCAATTTTGCCGCGAGCTCCTCCCAGGCCTGCTGGCCGTAGAGGAAGAGGCACTTGTCGAGCCCTTTCGTGATGACAAAGGAAACGCCGAGCTCCTGGCGGAAATCAGCCGGAAGGATGACGCGGCCTTTCGCGTCAATCGTATGGGCATACTCACCCATGAACATCCTTCTGCACCGCCTTTCCACCAATCAGACATTTTTCCCCACAATTCACCACTTTATCTATTCTTTTTTATAGCAGATAAATCCTGCTTTTGCAAGGGGAAATTCATTTTCCATAGAAAAAGGAAAGCCTTTCTCATCGAAAAGAAGATGAGAAAGGCTTTCCCGAAGGCATATCCTGCCCTTAATCTTTGCCGAAATGGATGTAGACACCGTCGAGGTCGGCCACCTCGAGGCCCATCTGCGTGAAGGCCACATGGAGCGCCTTCTCGAAGAGCGCGCGATTCTTCGTCTCGTCACCGACGACGATGAGCTTCATGGCCGCATCATCGTCCGGCAGGATCGTGAAGCGCGAGCCGTTGTACTCGAGCGTGAACTCGCCCATGCCTTTGTCCGTCGTGAGCTCCGTCGTCAGCTCGCGATACTGCGTCGCAGGCTGGTTCGGCTCCGGCAGGACCTGAGCCGACGGCTCAATCTTGACTTCCGTCGTGCGCTTCGCGACATCGTAGGTGCCATAGCGGTGCGTCGTCTTGTTCTCCAATACCTTGAAGAACGGCAGCGTCACCACGCGCTTGTCCTCCGGACGGGCCATAAGACGGTCGCCATCCCAGACCGTCTTATGGCCCGTCGTGTTCTCCGGCGTATTCGAGGACGAATTCGTCGGCTGTTCTGGCAGCGGCGTCACCGTGCCCGTACCAGGCGTCACCGGCGGATTGACCGGCGGCTCGAAATCCGGCTTGTTCGGCATGCTGAGCGTGACATCGCCGTCGTAGTGGTAACGGTAATTGTCGTAGACATTTCCATCCGTGATGGTCTTGCCATCGATTGTCGTGATGACCCCGTAATGGCCATCCGTCAGCACCCCATCCGGACGATACGACGACGTCACCGTCTCACCATAAACCAGCTGTCCATTGATCGGGTCTGAGCTCGACGGATTGTTCGAGTTCGTGACTGTGTAGACAATATTGCTGAGCGTCGTGCCATCGCCATCGACGTGGAAATAGACATCCTTCGGAGCGATGGTCAGCTCTGCATCGCCGCCAGTGATTGCGTAGTTCTTGAGGAAGTCACCCGACTTGTTGCCGACTGCCGTCGTGAATCCGTAGTCGCCGACATTGTTTGTCTTCGTGTTGTTCTCGATATAACCACCGCCGTAATTGCCATAATTATAGGAAACGTCCGTGTCCTTATCTCCATTCGTCAGGCCCGTGACCTGCGAGACCGTCTTGCCGACCGTCGTCGCGTAGTCCGTGCCATAGTCAATTTTGACATCGCCCGTCGTGATGGTCAGCGGCGCCTTCGTGACGACGATATCGCCCTCTACCGTCACGATGTAGTTCTTGTAGGCGTCCGTGCCGTCCGCATGCGTGATACCGCCGCCCGTGTGAACGAGTTCACCCGTGTAGGTACCAGCATCAGCACTGACGGCATCGGCATGCTCTGCCTGATTTTCCTTCAGGCTCTGCTCATACCTGCCGCCCGCCACAATATCGAACTTCAGGTCCTTCGTCGAGATGGTATCACCATTGGCCAGCTGGTCTGCCGGTACCGTAGCCTCCGCAAAGGTCTTCTCAGAAGAACCATATCCTTTCCCCTTTATTTATACGCCAGAGGCATAGCGTCTTGCTCAGTGATTTGCCTCACGTTTATTGTATAAATTTGCCGATTTATGAAAGAAAAACATCCCGTCTATGGAAAATATTTCTTAATTTTGTATACTTCATGCAATCTTTTGTACAGCTCAGTGCTTCGTCCAGCCAAAGCTCTCGAACTGTGGGGTGTAATGGATGCGCTCGACGAAGTCGCGGTTCGTCTTCTCGGTGTGGAAGATTGGCACGCGCTCGAGGGCGTAGATGTTGCTCTTGCGGCTGACCCCGCCGTACTTGATGGTGAAGGCGGCCTTGTAGCCGGCCTCGCGCACAAGCTGGGCGATGTGGAGGTTGTAGGCACCGGTCGGGTAGGCCATGTACTTGACCTCGTGGCCGAGCTCGGCTTCGGCCTTCTTCTTCGACTCGACGAGCTCGGCACGCAACTGGTCGTTCGTCAGGTCGGTCATCGACTTGTGGTCGACGGTGTGCGAAGCGACGGTCATGCCGTTCTTCTCCATCTCGCGGCACTCGTCCCAGGTCAGGTAGCCCTTGCGCGTGCCGAGGAAGCTCGTGACGACGAAGACCGTACCCTTGAGGCCGTACTTCCTGAGGATCGGGTAGGCATTGTCGTAATTGTCCTGATAGCCATCGTCGAAGGTGATCAGCACGGGCTTATCGGGCAGCATCCCCGTGCCCTCGATGGCATCGTAGAGCTCGTCGGGCGTGATAGCGTGATAGCCATGCTCCTTAAGGTAGCGCATCTGCCAGTCAAAGTCGGCCGGCGCGACGGCGAGCGACAGGAATTCGTCGCTGACCTTGTGGTAGTTGAGCACGAGGATCTGCGGGCCGCCTTCCGTCGTGTCGGGCTTCGGCTGCTGCACTTCACTCGTCTCCTGCATGCTATCGGTGCCCCCTGCCATCTCGGCCTCGTGCACCGCCGGCCGCAGCAATGTCACCGCCGCCAGGCAGATCACCGCTGCCAATACTACCAGTCCCAGCAAACGCCATGAACGCTTCATCAAATCTTCCTCCTGCATGTGTTCCGTGATACTCGCATCTATCATAACACAAAATCTGGAAAAAAGCGGAAAAGTTTTTGCCTATCTAGTGCATTTCTCAAAAATGTGGTATAATCCTCTTGATGGAAATATACCCCATCCACGTATATGTGATGAAACTCACAGCGATTTTATGTTACCCATAGGAGGTTTTTTCATTATGGCAATCACGAAAGACATGAGCATCCTCGAAGTCGTCCAGAAGTACCCGGACACGGTTGACGTATTCGTCAACGCTGGCATGGGCTGCCTCGGCTGCGCTGCTGCACACTTCGAGAACATCGAGCAGGGCGCGATGGCACACGGCATCGACGTCGACCAGCTCGTCAAAGACCTCAACACGGTCGTCGGCGCATAAGACAAGCCAATAAAAAAGAGCTGCACCAGATGGAGGCCGCTGAAAAAGCTGTGATTCTCTGAGGAAGAATTATCCACAGGCAG
>ERZ1023848.239-NODE-239-length-20781-cov-8.154588_pt1 | contig 20781 bp, 17 predicted proteins | sample MGYA00380385_ERZ1023848 | MGnify/ENA primary metagenome ERZ1023848 (study PRJEB33179, sample SAMN07449069) | human gut metagenome | biome: Human-gut; feature: Human associated habitat; material: Faeces | host: Homo sapiens | place: India:Kasaragod | collected...
GAAAGGTATTTTATTCCGGAAATCATGATTACAGCGGGAAAAGCAAATTTCAAGGTGCTTTGCGCCACCGTCATAAAAATCCATGAGTATGAGCCGACTGATGCGGCTGACCATTTTGTCGATATGACGCTTATTCCGACGATGCCGAAGACGGATATTATTCCTAAAATGTCCGTATAAAAGGACCTGTTTTTTACTTTCATTTTATCTCCTCTCCGTTACACAATATATTTGTTTAAAATCGGTATCTTATTAAGAATATAGGAAATCAGAGGGCTTAAGATAAGTGACGCAATCAACATAATTCCAAAAGTGATGTATGCCGGAAACGAGAAAAAAGAAAGGCACATTTTCTTTGCAATTTTTATTACAAGAAGATGGGAAAGATATACTCCGAAAGAGATTTTTGAAAGAGTATATATTGCTTTTTGTGCTTTTTTTGATGGATTAAAGCCCTGAAATTTATTTTTGATACACAGGAATACCGCAACCGACTGTAACGCTGTCATGGGTAACAGATATTCGAGATATTTTGTGACCAATTCATTCGATCGGAAGGATGTGAATATAGTCACTGCGACGATGCCGAAAGTGCTGAGACACGCCAAAATATTTACAGAAACCTTCAGCGGCTTTTCAATCTCATAGTTGTGCAAATAATAGCCGAGAACATAATATCCGCTGTATTCAACGGCAATCGAAATCTTAAACAGATTCATGAAGCCGAAGGCATATTTACCGATGCCGGGAACAAGATATATAAAATTCTGAGCCATGCAGAAGATGAACCAGATCATCAGGAAATATTGCATAGTTGATTTTTTCTCAACGAGCCTGCACAATATCGGTGTAACAATATAAAGGCCGGCAATCATATACATGAACCAAAGATGATATTCTCCGGCAAAGAAGCTGTTGAGAATCGACTGAAAATCCGGTTTAAATGAATCCCTGTTGACGATGAAGTCAGAGGCCTGATGATAAAGAAGATAGACAATCGACCAGAAAGCAAAGGAAGTGACAATTCTTAAAATATTTTTTGAATAAAGCGTTTTTATTCCACGATTTTTTGAGGGGGAGCGCATGAACATTCCCGCGACCATAACGAAAACAGGAACAGCAAAGCGGAATAGGCTGTCTATTGCCACAAGTGCAACCCAGCTTTTGCTTTTTATCGGAATCTGCTCCCAAAGCTCACCGACGCAGTGAAGCACAATAACGCCGAAAATCGAAACAATTCTCAGAATATCGGGATAAATCAGTCTTTTTTTCTCTTCCATTTTTTCCTCCGTTTTATTTTTCGTCGAGGATAAACTCAATCTGTCTTATTGCATCTCTGAGCCGAGCAAAGGACGAGGTCGGGTCGCTGTCGACGGTTTTGATTATCAAATCGAGTTCATCAAGCGAATACATGAACTTGTTTGCCGAGGTGCAGGCATTGCGCCTGATGGCACAGATGTCCGCCTTTTGCTTTTGCTCTAGCAGCGCCAGGATTAAGCATTTTTCATTGATTACCGCTTCAATTAAATAATCGGGAAAAAGAATATATCCCTCAATTTGTTTTGCTAAATCTTTTTTAAAACTCATAATAAAAAAACAGGGCTGCTGCATTTTCGCAACAGCCATTTAAAATCGTTTTATTTGATCTTTACCTTGTAGTTCTTGATCTCAAACGGGGTTGCATGGAAGTTGATTGTGTCGCCGTCAAAGTCAACGGGAACATCGTTTCTCTCAATGAGGTCGCATTCGGCGGCATAGGTGAGGGGAGCGAAGAACTTAACGCTTGCGTCAACGCTTCTGCCCTTCTTCTCAACCATACGGATGATGTATGCGTCCTCATCCTCGCACTTCTTAACAGCCTCAAGAGTCATGCTGTCGCTTGTGAGAGTGATGAAGGAGTTGTCTGCACCCAGTTCGCCCTCCGACTTGATGTCAACGGGAACAAGCGGATGATTGATTTCAAGTCCTCTTTCAAGGGTCTTTGCTTTCTTCCATGTCTCGGCATGAGGATAGAGCGAATATGTGAAGTAGTGATCGCCCCTGTCTGACTTCGGGTCGGGCTTGATAGGAGCTTTAAGAAGAGTAAGAATCATCTTGTGCTCATTGACCTCATGACCGTACTTGCAGTCGTTGAGAAGCGATACGCCGTAATCCTCGTCGGACATGTCGATCCAGTTATGAGCATTGACCTCAAACTTTGCCTTGTCATACGGATTGTATCTGTATGAGCAGCACTCCATTGTGGCGTAGGCAATATCTCTTGTGTAGTTCTTCGTCTGAAGATCAACGTCGAAGAATACCTTGAGAAGCTTCTGATCCTCGTGCCAGCTGATGTGTGTATCAAAGTCGATTCTGTCAAGATCATTATAGATGATGATATTCTGCTCAATCTTTGATTTGAGAACGTCCTTCTCAATGGAGATCATTGTGTAAACGTCGCCCTTAACGATATCCTTAACAATACCGTCCTTAAGCTCGAATTCACGGTCAACATATGTTGCAACGATATCCCATGCGTCATAACCGCCGGGCATATCCTCAAAGAGTCTGAAATCGTTGCCCTTGCCGCCCTTGGAGATGACCTCACGGTGGTTCTTCTTGTCATAGATTGAAATAAGAGTTGCGTTGTCGTCAAGCACAAGCTTGAAGCTGTCGTTCTCAATCTCCTTACCGTTGCTCTCGTCATATGCGGGAGCCTTTGCGGCAGGCATCTTATAGTAAACCTTGTAGCCGACTGCCGGAATGTCCTTGGCAACAAATACAAGCTTCTTGTCTCCGTTCGGCTTTGTGTAGGCCTGAGTTGCGACCTTATTGCCGTTTTCGTCGAAGATATCAACGTCCTGATAATCAAGCTCAACCTTGGTTGTAGCAGCATTTGCAAGGGAGTTAAAGAGTGCGAACGGCTTGCCGAGGTTCTTGTCATAGCCGATATGCTCGGCGATAACCGCAAGGGCTTCGTTGCGGACCCTTTCGCCGGTCTCGATAACCTCATCGTAGATGCTCATGAGCTTGCCGAATACCTCTGTGATGTGAGTTCCGGGAAGTGAATCATGGAACTGGTTGGTGAGAATCTTTCTCCATGCGAGAGCAAGCTCCTCTGTCGGGTACTCATAGCCGTAGCTTTCTGCGATAACTGCGTACATCTCAGCCTCTCTGAAGAGATTCTCACAGTAACGGTTAGCTTTTTTAAGAGCAGCCTTTGTGGTGTGAACACCACGATGCTCCTCAAGATAAAGCTCGTCCTTCCAGGTAACGATCTTGTCGCCGGCTGCGATAGCCTTCTGACGCATATTTTCGAGGGATTCCTCAATCTTGCAAGCCTTTGTTTCGGGAAGACCCGGGAAGTTCTTATATCTCTTGACATATTCAAGCATCTCGTTGTCGACTCCACCGCCGCCGTCGCCCCAGCCGTAGCAGTACATGGACTCGCCGATGGTGTCCTTATCGGTATACTTGACCCAGTTTGTCTTGAGTGAATCCGCCTCCATTGAACCGATGAAGTGAGTCGGGGGAACGGCTGCGAATACCTTCGATCCGTCCGGGCCCTCCCACCAGAAGGAGTTGTAAAGCCACGGGTTTGTATCGTTCCAGATACCCATCTTGTGGGTAACGAAATACTTCATTCCGGCCTTCTTCATGATCTGCGGCATACAATAGCTGTTGCCGAAAACGTCGGGAAGCCAGCAGGTCTTGGGCGTTACGCCGAACCACTTCTCGGCATAGCGAACGCCGTGGAGGAACTGACGGACAAAGCTCTCACCGGAGATGATGTTACAATCCGGCTCAACCCACATACCGCCGATATATTCCCAGCGACCCTCTTTAACTCTCTTTTGAACCTGCTCGAAGATGTTCGGATAATGAACTCTCATTTCCTCATACATACCTGCCTGGCTCTGAGAGAAGATGAAGTCGGGATACTGCTCCATAAGGCGAAGCATTGTTGCGTGAGTACGGCCGACCTTACGGACAAACTCCTTATAAGCCCACATGTAAACCATGTCAAGGTGGGAGTTACCGATGAGGTCGAGCTTGCCCATGCATTTATAGTTCGGGTTGTTGTAAACTTTGTCGTAGAGAACCTTTTTGCACATTCTCAGCTTGGCCTTGAATACGTCAAAATCAGGCTCGTCAAAGTCAACATACTGGAAAGCCTCTTTAAGCGATTCACGGATAAGGGTAGCATAGTCGTTGCCCATGCCCGGCATAAAGAGAGCGTTGTAAACCGCTTTCAAATCCCAGTAAATCTCGTTGATTTCATCATCTGTTGTAGCGATGAAGGAGCACTCAAGCTTCTTGAGTGAGCTTTCGTTTGAGTGCCATACGAAATAGGATTCGATGTCGATATCGTATGTGTCGCCGGCCTTAGCGCAATCGGTAAGAACAACTGCGTTACGGAACGGGTCAAGGCCCTGGAAAGGCACGCCGTTTACGGAAACGAGCGAGTCGCCGCCGAAGTAAACGTAAAGTGTAACCTTCTTGCCCTCAAATCTCTCGGGGATAGTGATTTTATTCTTGAAGAACGAGCTGAGACCGTTGCCGCCCCAGTAGCCGCCTACGTCGAGATCCTTCCAACCGTCGTAAAGATACTCGTAGTCGCCGATGTCCTTGTAGATGCACTCACGCATCTTCCAGGGAGCGGTGTTCTCAAAGTCCGTGTATATTCTCTTTTTGAGTGCCTTAAGCTTAATTTCAACAAGCTCGTCAAAGGCGAAAATACCTCTCTGTTTGTTTTTAATAATGTCTCGCCATGTGTCGATATGAGCTTCCATGCCTTCAACGGAAGGTATGGTCTTTTTCTCATTTTCTGCCATTTTGTCAGCTCCTTATTTTCCATTTTGCCGGTTATTTTTCGTCTGATAGACTAAAACCAATTTATTATATCATTTATATTTTTGCTTTTCAATAACTTACATGATTTTTTTGAAAAATAATCGAATTTTTCACAGCGTGAAGCAGCATAGCAACTTATGATGGGGCTTGATAGAGGCAGATATAAGTGGACTTTTCCAAAACATCAATGTTCAAATCCCCACCACCGCAAGCGGTTCCCCGTCTCGCTGCGGCTCGGTCACGCTCCGGCTCTGAACGTCCACCGGACGTTCATTCACTACCGTCGCGCCGCTTCGCTACCTTGCTTCAAGGGGAGGCTCCTGCCTTAGGCAATATTCATCAGACTTTTCAAGGTGCGATGTGGGCATCGCACCCTACAATTTGTTGAAATAAGAGCACAATTCGTAGGGGTCGATGCCCACATCGACCCAAGAATAACAAAAGTTTTTCTCGGTGCTGAATAAAGTAAAATTGACAAGCGGATATTATATTGACAAAACAGATTTATTGCAGTAAAATATTTCCGTAAAAATGGGCACGAAAACGATGCACTTTGTGCGGAAAATTGCCCTGAAAACAGGAGAAAATGCAATGAAAAGAACAGCGAAAAGAATTCTCTCAACACTTTTGATTGTGGTTATGCTTATCGGTGTTGCGCCGATGGGCGGAATTGATTTCACACCAAAAGCAAAGGCTATGGATCTATCGTCGTACAAGGTCGGCGACTTAATCGAATTCGGCTCATATCCGCAGAGTGAGGTTAAGGATAGTGATCTTATCGCAAAGATTGAAGCAGCCGGTGAAAATGAAGCTTGGGTGGATTATAACTACTACGCTGGTACAGGCAATTGGGATGACGGCAACATGAAGCCTGTTGACGGAATGATGTTATACAAGGACATTCCTTGCAACGGCAGCAAATACCGTGCTGTAAAAATAAATCAATACCGTCCGTTTGGCACGGGATATATCTCCTCATACACATATCAAAAATATAACGGTTATTATACAGGCAGTGTATATTACTTCAAATATGAGCCTTTAACATGGCGAGTCCTTGATCCGAGTGAGGGCTATGTAATGTGCAATCAAATTATAGATTCGCAGGCTTATCAGAATTTTGTTTATTATAAAGGCGGTGAGTATTACAACAGTAAAGCTTGTGCGAATTACGCTTCCGATTGGGTGACAAGTTCACTTCGTCAGTGGCTCAACAATGATTTTTACAATACAGCGTTTACATCTGAGGAAAAAGCTCGAATCGGAACATCACATCTTGAAAATAAGAGTACATATTCAAAAAATTATGACAGTGCAGATACATACGACAAAATCTTCCTCATCTCATCTTATGACGCAACAAACAGCGCACATGGCTTTAATTCATCATGGAATGCTGATGATACAGCGCGACATCTTAAAGGCACGGATTATGCAAAATGTCAGGGCTTATATGTAAGTTCAAGTTATGGAGGAACTTCTTGGTGGCGGCTGCGCTTGCCCGGCGATTCCTACGGTGTGGCAGATGTAGATCACTACGGCTGGGTGTACAACAACTTCCAATACGGTGTCAATATCATCTACAAGGGTATCGTTCCGGCTTTAAATTTGACCTTATCTACAGCTTGTGATGCTCACGAGTACAAAGCTGTTGTGACCGAACCAACATGCACTGAGCAGGGATATACGACTTACACCTGCACAAAATGCAATGACAGTTATGTTGATAACTATACCAATGCGCTCGGTCATGACTTTGGAGAATGGAAGCTTACAACGCCGGCAACCTGCACAGAAAGCGGCGTTGAAACAAGATACTGCTCTCGCTGCAACGTGACGCAAACAAGAGATGTTGATAAATCTGCGCATGTATTCGGCGAATGGAAGATCACAACCGCTCCGACAACAATTTCCGACGGAGTGAAAACACGTTATTGTAAAAATTGCGACGCTTTTGAAACCGAAAGTGTCGGCAAGCTCAAAGCGATATCCGTGAAGCTCAATAATATTGAGACGAACTATAAGAAGTCCGGACAGCTTGAGCCGAAAATTATCAATCCCGATAATGTCGGCTGTAAGGTCGAGTATAAATCCTCCGACCCGAAATGCGTTATCGTTGACGCCGACGGAAATTACTTCGCCGTTAAAACCGGTTCGGCAAAAATAACCTGCACCGTTACCGATGAATACGGCAAGGTTACGACCGCCGAGTGTAAAGTAAACGTTAAATATAGCACTGTTCAGTGGATAATTATGATTGTCCTCTTCGGTTGGATTTGGTATTAATCGTATAGGTGTTTAATTATTATAGCTCCTCCACTCGGGGGAGCTTTTGCTTTAAGTTAAAAGAAAAATCCAAAGGTGCGATGTGGGCATCGCACCCTACAATTTGTTGAAATAAGAGCACAATTCGTAGGGGTCGATGACCACATCGACCCAGAGGTCAGAAGTAATTTGTCAAGCCTTCTCCTCCACGGGGAAGGCTGATAAAATGTTAGCAGAAATTATCATTAAAACGTGAATTTTGTTGGTTCAACTCTCATATATGGCAGGCAAAAAACTACATATAAAAAATCAGGGATCGGAAAGTCGACCCCTGATAAAACATTATTCAAGCAAGGCGTGTTTCGCAATTTGTGCAGTTTTGCTTAAACCTCTTTGCCGAGAATTTTTGCACTCTTGCAAAGCTTTTTGATTCTGATATATTCGTTCCTGCCCGGGCAGATGTCGTAAATTCCGAGTGTGGAAAGCACATACCATGCCGCCGTTGCGCCGTTGTCCTCATCGCCGGGGAAGCCGTCGTCCGTGTAGCCGAAAGCTTCCTCGCAGAGCTTCTTGACCCAATATTCGCTCTTTTCTTTCTCACCGAGAGCGGCAAACATAAAGGGCAGGTGGAAGCTCGGCTGATTGGAAATTGCACACTGACCGAAATCGGCCGCCGCCATCTCCGCCATTTCATGAATCTCCGAGCCGTAGCCGCTTGTGCCATAGATCGGCGGAGTTGCGAAAAGCTCGTCAAGCTTCGCAATCAGCTTGTCCTTGCCGCCGTAAAGCTCGGCAAGTCCGTCAATATCGTGCGGAACCGAGAATGACGACTGCCATGCGCTGCCCTCGGTGTATTCGTCCGCCCAGTCGAAGCAGTCAAACGGTTCTTTGAATTTTCCGTCGGTCGTTCTTGCTCTCATAAAGCCTGATTCCGGGTCGAAAAGATTCTTGTAATTCTTTGAACGCTCCATGTATTCGTCAACGATTTTATCCTTGCCGAGCACCTTTGCGACCTGTGCTATGCAATAGTCGCCGTAGGCCGCATCAAGGGTGAGATTGACGCAGTTGTTGTCAATAACATCTGCCGGAACGTAGCCGTATTTTACATATGCTTCCGCACCGGTTCTGCCGAGGTCGGGATGATGCGAATCGTGATTTGCATGACGGAGCATACCTTCAAGTGCAGTTTCGAGAAGCTCGCCGCCGATAATTCCCTTAACTGCGGCGTCGGCTATAATCGCATCGAGCAGGGTAGAGGGCATACAGCCTCTCTCGCCGATTGACGGCCATCTCGGAAGCCAGCCACCCTCCTTGTAGTCAACGATGAAGCCCTCGAGCATCTCGGCATATTCTTTCTTTGCAATTATTGCAAGAAGCGGAAATTCTGTTCTGTATGTATCCCAAAAGCCGTTGTCGGTGTATCTTACGCCGCTCTTTGTGCTGCCGTCAAACGGGCAATAGTGAAGCTTGTTGCCGTCCTTGTCAATCTCATATGCCTTGTGCGGAAAAAGTCCCGTTCTGTACATGCAGGAATAGAAAGTTTTCATCTGCTTTTCGTCAACAGGGTCAATCTCGATTCTCGAGAGATATTCGTTCCAGATGTCATTACCCTTTGAATGAAGCTCGTCAAAGCTTTTGTCCGTACACTCCTGTTTCATGTTTTCGAGTGCCTGCTCAAAGCTTATGTATGACGAAGCAATATCGGCTTCAACCGATGTGCCGTAAAGTGCGGCATGAATAAACTCGCCGTCCTTCTTATACGACTTTTCGGGGTCAAGCTTTGACTTGAACTGAACGACAAGATAGGTCTTGAAGCTCTCATGAAAGGCTCCTCTCGCACCGTCCGTTGTGCAAAGCAGGCGGTTATTTTCAAAGTCAAAATCAAAGGTGTAGTTGCCGAAAACGGGAAAAACCGTGAAATACGGAGTCCTGTCCTCAGGGTAGGTGAGCCTTATTTTACAGCTGCGCTCGCCGGGAGTAAGCTCGAAATCTGTTCTCGAACGAAGAAAACGGAGCTTCATATATGTCGGCGTCATAACCGCGTCCTCGGGACGGTAGCTTGACCATGCACTGCCGACAGAATCCCTGATCTCGCCAGTCTGTGGGGTGAAAAGGAAAGTTCCGTAGTCGGAAATCCACGGGCTCGGCTGATGAGTGAGCCTTATGCCCTCAAGGCTGCGGTGAGTCGGGTGATAGAACCAGCCGCCGTCGTATTCGGTCTGTGCCGAATAGCCTGCCATTGCGAACGGGAGCTGAACGAGAGGCAGAGTGTTTCCATTTGAAAAACGTCTGACGGAAAACGTGCCCTGCTTTATGTTAACATATTTCAAGTAATCCATAAATTTCCCTCCGGATTTATTGTGTTAAGTCATTGTATCATATCGCTTTTTTGAGTGCAAGATAAAAGCCGCAAATTACCGGGATTTTTGTAATTTGCAGCTTATTTTTTATTTATTCAATCGTACCCGAGGTTGCTTTGAGATACATACTGTCATCAGTAACAAGCTGAAAACGGTCGTCCTTGTTTTTGTCGCTCCAGCCGTTTTTCGCCATGTAGATTTCGTCCTTCTCGGTGTCATAAATTCTTTCAAGACCGAGCGTAGCATCACTTTGCTTCTGACTTATTATGTCCTGACTTGTGTTTCGCTTTTCCCATGAGTCCATTATTCCGTCGGAAATGCTGCTCAGCTCGTTTCTGATTTGCATTGCGTTTGCCGTGCTCTCATTGCTTTGTTGGATTGCACTGTTGACGTAGCTTTGCGAATAATCAATCGAGCTAAGTGATTGGCAAAGAATATCTTTCCATTCGATAAGCGAATTTTCCTCACAGGTTATCGCAGCAATGTTATAAACCATATAAAAGCCTGCGTCAATGCCGAAGCCGCTTGCTGTGTTGCCGCTGAAATCAATTACGTCCGCAGTGAAAAGGCCCTCACCATTGTTGCCGGCCGTGTCGCTAAATCTCGCACGGAGCAGGGCAGGGCCGATAGCCTGAGATTTCATGCTACTGCTGCTTGCAAAGCTTTCAACGGTCTTGAACGAACCGAAGCTCGGAAAATCAAAGCTTGAATAAGTTGATTCATAAGTCTTGACAAGAGAGACGTATGAATTAAAAATCTTAAAGAAGTTTTCCGTCGACGGAGAGGAGAGAACCGGTGCGTCAGCCATCATGTTATAGTTTCCGCCGTACATTTGATATGACTGCCGATAATAATCCTTACCCGTCTCACTGTGAAGAAGCGGCTGAGCCTTGAGCAGGAAAAACACCTGATTTATGGGGTTCTTGGGATCGGTTACACGTATTGCATGGAACATTCCGCTTCCGCCGGTCGTGACAGACCAGCCCTCGGGGATTTTCATTGAGAAGTCGGATGTTTTGTAGTCAACGAGCTTTGTCCGCTTCGCCTCGGACGGAGTAATTTTTACATTGACGGCTTTTGCCGCAGTCGTTGTAATGTCGGACGGTGGGTTATTGCTGTCGGCTTCTTTTTTGCCGCAGGCTGAAAATAAAAAAATCATCAAAGCCGCAAGCAAAATTGCAGTAATTCTCTTTTTCATGCTTAATACCCCTTTCGGCAGTTTCTATAATTGCATTATACCTGAAATTTTAATAAAAAGCAATATACAATATTTCCTGTTTCTGCTTTTTGGCTTTGTGCGTGAAAAATCCGACCCTTGATAAATTCAAAGGTCGGATAATTTTATTGAATTAAAACAATCAATATTTATATGTATTCTTCTGAGTCCATGCGCCGTGGCAGGTTGCTTCGGGCTTGTAAACCTTGATGTCGGCTGTTCCTGCGCCTTTAAGCGGCTGGTCGATCGAGCTGTTTACGAGCATTCCGTTTGCACCGACTGTAGCCTTGAGTGTGATACCCGGATATTCGATATCGGCTCTTGTGACAGCGATAGGTCCGAGGTCAACGTTACCGATGTCAAGGGGAGCGGCACACTGTGAAGCGTACTTCGGCTTCGGATTCTGAAGCGTAGCCTTTTCTGCAACTGTTACGATTGTAACAACATAATTTGAACCGCTTTTGGTGATGCTTGCCGACTTAGCTCCTGCCGCCTGAAGCTGTGACTTCGGGAGATAGTCGATAGCCTTTGTCTTGTCGGAGGAAACGCCGTTGACAAATGACATGCTGTAGGTTGACGTCTTTGCATACTTCTCAAGAACGTATTTGTTTACGAAGTTCATAATCAAGTCGCTGTCCGGCTTCATTGTGTCAACCTTGATTGTAATGTTTTCCTTCTTCGTAACAGTAAGCTTCGGAGCCTTGGCTGTGGCCTTGATAGCGTTGTTGTAGTAAGCAACTATCTGCGCCTTGGAATACTTCGTCGGATCTGTTGACGTTGCCGAGCTGCCGCCTGTCGAGGCAGAACCGCCTGTTGAAGTGCCTGTCGAAGAGCCCGAACTCGGTGTGCTTGCGTCAGGTGTTGCCGACGGGTCTGCTACACTTGCGTCGGGTGTGGTTGCGTCAGGTGTTGCCGACGGATCGGCTGTTGTGCCGCCCGAAGTGCTGCCGCCTGTTGCGGAGCTTCCGCCGCCGGATGTGCTTGCTGCTGCTGCCGGTGTGTGTTTTGCCGTTTCAACCATAGCGTCACCGTATTTGCCGATGGCAAGCACGGAAGAAACACAGACTGCAATAACGCAGATAACGGCTGTCACCGATTTGATGATGGTTTCTTTCATGTTTTAATAACCCCCATTTTTTATTTTTAGCTTGCGCTAAAAAGCTGCATTACATATTCATAACTATGACCGCACAGATGATGCACAGAACAAACATTATGAAATTGAGATTTCCGGAAATGTAGTTTTCTTTCTTTTTGTGGATTCCGTCAAGCAACACCACGGAGGCGATTGCAAGAATGAAAATTCCGAAAAAGATTGAAGTGAACTTTCCGAAAAACATCGAGATAAGAAAAGCGAGAAAGGAAATCATTGAAAAGATTGTGACTATCAGCCACGGAACAGTTATCTTTTCAGTGAAAAAACCCGAGTCCGATTTCTTCTTATTATTATCGCTCAACATTTATCACTCCTGTCTATAAAATGATAACAAAAATTCCGCTTTTCGTCAAGGTTCTTTTTTAATTGACAACGTGTACATATTGCACAAAATTTAGCTGAAAATTATGTTTAACTTTAAGGATTAAATCTGTGACTTTTTAATAAAACTGTGTTATAATACTAAAGGACTGAAAAAATTTTATTTACTTTTAATAAAATATTAGCCGAAAGGCGGAGGTAAGCGGTTGTTTGAGCAGATAATAAATTTTGAAAGAATGGAACAGGCTGTCAGTCTTTTCGGCAGCTTCGACGAAAACATAAAGTACATAGAAAAGAAATATTCCGTATCGGTCGTATGCCGTGGTGCGGAAATGAAGATAAGCGGCGAGGCGGAGAACGTTTCGCTTGCCGTCAGAGCCGTGAACGGCTTGCTTGATTTAATCAATAAGGGCGAACAGCTCAATGAGCAGAATGTCAGATATGTCACCTCACTCGTTGACGAGGGCGGCGAGGATCAGCTTAAAGGCATGAACGGCGACTGTATCTGTATGACGACGAAGGGCAGACCGGTTAAGCCGAAAACGCTCGGCCAGGAGAAATACGTTCAGGCGATACGCGACAACACAATAGTTATCGGCGTAGGCCCTGCCGGTACGGGTAAAACCTATCTTGCCGTTGCGATGGCGGTCAGCGCATTCAGAGCCAAGGAGGTCAACAGAATTATTCTGACACGTCCTGCGGTCGAAGCCGGCGAAAAGTTAGGCTTCCTGCCGGGCGACCTGCAGCAAAAGGTTGATCCCTATTTAAGACCGCTTTACGATGCACTTTTCGATATGCTCGGAGCCGAGAATTTTCAAAGATATCAGGAAAGGGGCAATATCGAGGTTGCACCGCTTGCATACATGAGAGGACGAACCCTTGACGACAGCTTTATTATTCTTGATGAGGCGCAGAACACGACGACGGAGCAGATGAAAATGTTCCTGACCCGTCTCGGTTTCAATTCGAAAATGGTCGTCACGGGTGACATAACGCAGATTGACCTGCCCGACGGAAAGCGTTCGGGATTGGTCGAGATAACCAAGATACTCAAAAATGTTGAGGATATAAAAACAGTAAGATTTTCAGAGAAGGATGTTGTACGTCATAAGCTGGTGCAGGATATCATCAAGGCGTACGAAAAGTATGAGGAGGCAAAGAAAAGACGATGAGCGATAAGATTAAGGTTATTATCACAAACGATCAGAAGGAAATTAAGATACCCACAGGTGTAAGAATGTTGATTCGCCGCTGCTGCAATGCGGTGCTTGTTAACGAGAATTTTGAAGGCTCGGCGGAGATAAGCGTTCGCTTTGTCGACGACGAGATCATTCATGAGCTTAACCGTGAGTACAGACACGTTGACAGAAGCACTGATGTGCTCTCTTTCCCGCTCGGCGAGAACGGCGTTTACGACATCAACCATGACACGGGTGCGAAAATTCTCGGCGATATCGTGATTTCCATGCAGCATGCCGTTATGCAGGCTGACCTTTACGGTCACTCGCTTCAGCGTGAAATTGCTTTCCTTACCGTACATTCCATGCTTCATCTTCTCGGCTACGACCACGAGGCCGAGGGACTTGAAAGAGTTCGTATGCGCGAAAAGGAAGAGGCTGTTCTCACTCAGCTCGGACTTAAGAGAAACGACAGCTACTATTCGGAGGATAACTGATGACAAAAACCGCATTTATTGCCATTGTCGGCTGCCCGAATGTCGGCAAATCGTCGATTCTTAACCGTCTGCTCGGTCAGAAGATAGCCATTGTTTCGGACAAGCCGCAGACGACGAGAACCAAGATCATGGGTGTTCTGACCGAGGGCGACACTCAGCTTGTTTTCACCGACACTCCCGGCTTCCACAGACCGAGGACGAAGCTCGGCGAAAAGATGGTTCAGGCTGTTTCGGACAGCGTTTCGGGCGTTGACGCCTGCCTTTTCGTTGTTGAACCGGAGGGCGAGCTGAGACCGGCCGAGCTTGAGCTTATCGAAAAATTCAAGAAGCTGAAAATGCCTGTTATCCTTGCGATAAACAAGGTTGACACGCTTCCCGATAAGGAAGTTTTGATGGCAAGAATTCTTGAACTTTCAAAGACCTATGATTTTGAAGCGGTTGTTCCCGTATCCGCTCTCAGGGGAATCAACATGGATGAGCTTCTTTCGGAAATGAAAAAGCTTGCCGAGGAAAGCGTATTCTTCTTCCCCGAGGACACGCTGACGGATCAGCCGGAGCGTGTTATTGCGGCGGAGATTATCCGTGAAAAGCTTTTGAGAAATCTTGACAGAGAGATTCCGCACGGCGTTGCGGTCAGCATTGAAAAAATGCGTGAACGTGAGGATTCCGACATCATGGATATCGAGGCGGTTATTTATTGCGAAAAGGACAGCCACAAAGGAATCATAATCGGCAAGAACGGAGCCATGCTCAAACGAATTTCCACAAGAGCGAGGGAGGACATGGAAAAATTCTTTCAGTGTCACATCAATCTGCGCTGTTGGGTCAAGGTCAAAGAAGGCTGGCGCAACAGAGAGGGCTTGATTCATAATTTCGGACTTGACTGATAAAAAACGGGCATCAAAATGACGGTGGATTTTTTTACCGCCGTGAAAAATAAATAAACATCTGATCCCTGCAAATAATTTTATTTGGAGGGATTTTATATGAATAACGGTTTTAAGGATCTTGCCGCATGGGATAAATTCGCTTCGAGCGGAAAGATTTGCGACTATCTTCAATACAAGCATATTTCAACACAGGAGAAGAAGGATGAAGTTTCGGACGGACGGACTGATAATCAGGGAGCAGCAGACGGGCGAGGATGACCGCCTTGTAACTCTGCTCACCCGTGACCACGGCGTTATCAGAGCCTTTGTAAGAGGAGCGAAGAGGATAAAAAGCAGGTCGCAGAGCGCAACTCAGCTTTTTGCCTACGGAAGCTATTCTGTTTACAGGGGCAGAGATGCCTATTCGGTCGATGAGGCTCAGCCCAAGGAGATATTTTTTGATTTAAGAAACGACATTGAATCTCTTGCACTGGCTCAGTATTTCTGCGAGCTGGCAGGGGAGCTTGCTCCCGTTGAGGACGACGCCGACGAATATCTGCGGCTAATCCTCAACGCTCTACATATGCTGATGAACAAAAAAAGACCGCAGGCTCAGCTTAAAGCCGTTGTGGAGCTGAGGCTACTCTGCCTTTCGGGTTATATGCCGGATCTCGTTGCCTGCGGCGACTGCGGTGAGGAATACGACGGCGATTTTCTTTTCAGTCCCGTTGAGGGTCTTATCTTCTGCGATAAATGCAGACACAAGCACTCGGGAATAATGCTTCCGTCGGGAGTGCTCCGTGCAATGAGGCACATTTGTTACAGCGAGGACGAAAAGCTGTTTTCATTCACTCTCGGCGAGGAGAGCATGAAGATGCTCGGCGAGGTGACTGAAAGATTTCTGCTGACACAGACATCAAAAAAATTTAAAACACTGGATTTTTACAAAGTTATAGCAGCATCGCATAATTGAGATGCTGCCTTATGAAAGGATGAGCAAAATGAACCGACAGTATCCGGCACTTGAACTGGATAAGGTGCTTGAGCTACTGGCTCAGCATACCTCATGCGAGGATGCCCGGCTTGCTGCTCTGAGCCTTGAACCGCAGACCGACCTTGCGTCGGCACAGGCACTGATGAATCAGACGAGGGACGCACACATGCTCCTTGCCCGCTTCGGCGGTCCTGCATTCGGCGGTCTTATAAATGTTAATAACGCTCTCTACCGTGCCGACGCAGGCAGTACGCTCAGTCTCAAAGAGCTTCTCAATGTTGCATCGGTGCTCCATGTTATAAGAACAATTTCGCAATGGAGAAGTACAAATGAGGGCGTCACAACCGTGCTTGACGTGTATTTCAATGCACTTATGCCGAACAGATTCCTTGAGGATTCGATAACGACAGCTATTATCTCCGAGGAGGAGATTGCCGACAACGCTTCACCGACCCTTGCCGATATCAGAAGAAAGATTCGTGCGCAGGAGTCAAAGGTCAGAGATCAGCTCGGTAAATATACGCACAATTCAAATTTTTCAAAATATCTTCAGGACAATATCATAACAATGAGAAACGGCCGTTACGTTATCCCTGTCAGAAATGAGTACAGGGGAGAGGTGCCGGGTCTTGTGCATGACACCTCATCGAGCGGTGCAACGGTTTTCATAGAGCCGATGCCGATAGTTGAGGCGAATAACCAAATTAAGCTCCTCAAAAATAAGGAGGAGGACGAGATCGACCGCATTCTTGCCGAGCTTTCGGCGAATGTCGGCAGTTTTGCAAATTCAATTAAGGATAGCTACGAATGTGCGGTTGAGTTGAATCTTATTTTCGCAAAGGCTCAGCTTGCCTATGCAATGAGGGCGAGCGTCCCTCAGCTAAATAACGAGGGCATAATAGAGCTGAGACGTGCAAGACATCCGCTTATTGACAAGAACAAGGTTGTGCCGGTCGATATCAGTCTCGGCACGGATTTTGATACAATAGTTATCACGGGCCCGAATACGGGTGGCAAAACCGTTTCGATAAAGACCATCGGTCTTATGTCGCTGATGGCAATGTGCGGCCTTATGCTCCCGGTTGACGACAGGAGCAGGATATCGGTCTTTGACCATGTGCTTGCCGATATCGGCGACGAGCAGAGCATTGAGCAGTCGCTTTCAACGTTCTCGTCGCACATGACAAAGATTGTTAAAATTCTCGAGCTTGCCGACGATAAGAGCCTTGTGCTTATCGACGAACTTGGAGCAGGTACAGACCCGATCGAGGGTGCGGCACTTGCGGTTTCGATTCTCGAGCAGCTTAGAAATCAGGGCGCAAAGATTGCGGCAACAACTCACTATGCCGAGCTTAAGTCATACGCCTTGCATCCCGCTGGCGTTATTAACGGCAGCTGAGAATTTGACGTTCAGTCGCTCAAGCCGACATATAGGCTTCTTATCGGTATTCCCGGACGTTCAAATGCTTTTGCAATTTCAAAAAGGCTCGGAATCAGCGATGAAATAATCGAGCACGCTCAGGAGCTTGTTTCAAACGAAAACGTTCGCTTTGAGGACGTTGTGGACAGGCTTGAACAGAGCCGTGCGAATATGGAAAAAGAGCGTGAGGAAGCGAGAAGGATTCGTGAGGAGGCCGACCGTGAGCTTGAAAAGGCTCAGAAGCTGAAGGCGGATATCGAAACGCTCAGGCAAAAAGAGCGTGAGGATGCCAAGAGTCAGGCGGGTAGGATTACCGAGCAGGCGAAGCGTGAAGCTTATCAGCTGCTCAATGACCTTGAAATGCTCAAAAAGCAGCAGGCTAAGGAGAAAAACGCTGCCGAGATGGCTCGCCGTGCAAGAGCGGTCATCAAAAAGGATCTCAATGCGATAGACACGGCTTCCGACCCGATAGTTTCTCTCGGCAACGACGAGGACTATGTTTTGCCGCGTCCGCTTAAAATCGGCGATACTGTAATAATTGCCGATATAGGGAACGAAGCGACTGTTGTTACGCTTAAAGACAAAAAAGGCCTTGTTACCGTTCAGATGGGAACGATGAAAACAAGGGTCAAGGAAGAAAATCTACGGCTTATCGAAAAGAAAAAGAGTGTTGAAAAGAAACGCTCCGTTGCAACGGGCAGAATGGAAAGCCGCATGAATATGAAGGCTCAGACCAGCGTTGACCTCAGAGGAATGACGGTCGAGGAGGGCATATTGGAGCTTGACCGCTATATTGACCATGCACTCAGAATGGGAATAAACGAATTCACGGTAATTCACGGCAAGGGCACAGGCGTTCTGCGCTCGGCAGTCAGGGATTATCTGAAAAAATCAAAGTATGTTAAAAATTCACGTCTCGGCACGTTCGGAGAAGGAGAGGACGGAGTAAGCATTGTTACACTCAAATAGCAAAGATAAACTATTAATGGCGTTCGCAATGCTTGTTTTCGGCACTTTAGGACCCTTTATAAACAATATTAATTTTCCCTCATCATTCATTTCTTTCACAAGGGCACTCATAGGCAGTCTTTTTATCGGCATTTTTATGGCGGTCAGCGGCCACGGCTTTGACGGAAAGTCGATTGTGAAAAACTTGAAGCTTCTCATTCCGTCGGGTATAGCGATGGCTTTTAACTGGATTTGCCTTTTTGAAGCTTACAGATTCACGGGCGTTACGGTCGCAACGCTGTGCTACTATATGGCACCGGTAATTGTCGTTGTGATTTCGCCGTTCATTCTCAAGGAGAGGCTGACTGCGACCAAGGGTGTAAGCGTTATTGCGGCCGTCATAGGAGCGGTGCTTATTTCCGGCGTTGTAACAGGTGCGACAAAGAGCGTCAAAGGAATCCTTTTCGGACTTGCCGCCGCAGCTTTATACAGCACGGTTATTGTTATCAACAAGTTTGTTCGTGAGCTTTCGCCTGTTGAGACGACGTTCGTTCAGCTCACCGTTGCCGCAGTTACAATGATTCCGTATGTTCTGCTGACCGAGGATGTGACGGGCTTTGGCTTTGATACGAAGTCGATTATCTTCACGCTGATCATCGGCATGTTCCACACGGGATTCGCTTATATGATTTATTTTTCGTCCGTGCAGAAAATTCCTGCGCAGACGACCGCCGTTTTCAGCTACATAGACCCTGTCACGGCGATTATTGTTTCCGCAGTTTTCCTCGGCGAGAGATTGGATGCCGTTCAGATAATCGGCACGGTTCTTATCCTTGCCGCAACGCTTTTTAACGAGCTTGCTCCTATGATAAGAGAAAAGCTCAGAAAAGGCTGAAAACGTATTATTTCACTCCGAAAGGAATGTTCTTTATGAAAGACCTTATAATTATCGGTTCGGGCGGTCTCGGACGTGAGACTGTATGGACGGCAGAACGAATCAATGCCGTCAGCCCGGAATGGAATATTCTTGGTTTTATTGACGATAATATTCAGGTACAGGGCAAGCTGATTGACGGCTGCAGGGTGATCGGAACGACCGCCGCCGCCGCTAAATACCCGGACGCATATTATGTTTGTGCAGTCGGCAGTGCAAAGCTCAGGAAAAGAATCGTTGAAAAAATAAAGAGCTTTGCAGATGTGAAGTTTGCAACGCTTATTGATCCGGCTGCCGTGATCGACAAGGACAGGACGGAGATAGGTGAGGGCTGTATTATCTGTGCAAACACCTATATTACGCTTGATATCAAAATCGGCAGTCATGTTTATATCGGTGCCAATTCAACCGTCGGGCATGATTCGAGAATTGATGATTTTGTGACGGTTTATCCCGGCGTCAACGTCTCGGGAAGCACTTATCTCGGCTCGTGCTGTGAAATGGGTACAGGTTCAAAGATAATCCAAGGTCTTTCGGTCGGCATGAATACCATTGTCGGTGCAGGAGCGGTCGTTGTCAAAAATCTTCCGCAGGATTGCACGGCTGTCGGAGTGCCGGCAAGAATTATAAAGATGAATCGAAGCATATAAAAAAGGACGGTATCAAAACAATTAAGTTAAGATACCGTCTTTTTATTTATGTAAATCAGAATCCGAGGATGTGGCTTACGATGTCACGAATAATCTTCAACAGATTGAGAAGAACATTCTTGAGACCGGTGAAGAAGGAGTTGCTTTCCGCACCCTTGTCACAGCTGAAGTTTGCTTCGATTGTGATTGCTCCGTCCTGAATACGGATTGTTGAAGGAGCTTCGCCGTTGACAGTTACCTTGAGTGCATCGTCAAACTTGTAACCCTCTTTGGGAGCGATTGTGATTTTGGCTGTGTACTCTCTGCCGTTCTCATAAACATAGCTTGAATCTGCGGCAGAAACAATACCGTTTGTCTTGGTGTCGTACCATGTGAAAGCTTTTACGCTGAGATTTTCACTGCTGAGAACATAGTCGATGCTGGGCTTTTCGCCTGCAACCGGTGTATTGATTGTGATATCAACATTTCCGGCAATAATATAAACTGTTTTGTCATCTGCTGAGGCAGCAACGCTCAGAATGCCGAAAACCGTGATTACAGCAATGAGAATTGCTAAGATTTTTTTAGTTGTTTTCATGTTAATTCTCCTTTTCTTCTTTTGTCGGCGAGTTTTCGCCTTTTCCTTTTCTATAATTATAACATAAAATAAAGCTTTGTCTATATACAGTACGAAAAAATGTCGTTTTTTATTGATAAATTTTCCGATTTGTGATATAATCGACCGGTAATTTATAAGAGGGTGAGTAAATGTTAAAGGAAAGAGCATCGGGAGTGCTGATGCATGTTTCTTCGCTTCCGTCAAAGTACGGAATAGGTGTTTTCGATAATAATTGCAAGCATTTTGCCGATAGGCTCAGTCAGATGAATTTTAGCTATTGGCAGGTTCTTCCTTTTAATCCGGTTGACGCTTCCAATTCGCCGTATTGCTCATCGTCCGCATTTGCCGGCAATTTTATGTTCATTGACCCTGAGCAGCTTTATGCCGACGGCCTGTGCACTGAGGAAGAGCTTGAAAGCAATGTTTATACAGGAAGTCCGTACACGGCCGCCGATGAATTTGCCGCAGAGAAGAGGCTTGCTTGGCTTTAAACGGCGTTTGTGAGATTAACTGCCGAAATTGCACCGAAGGTGATAGAGGTT
>ERZ1023848.251-NODE-251-length-20339-cov-75.723477_pt1 | contig 20339 bp, 15 predicted proteins | sample MGYA00380385_ERZ1023848 | MGnify/ENA primary metagenome ERZ1023848 (study PRJEB33179, sample SAMN07449069) | human gut metagenome | biome: Human-gut; feature: Human associated habitat; material: Faeces | host: Homo sapiens | place: India:Kasaragod | collected...
GGTGGCACTGGATATTGTGTCACATATGACACAGACAGCCAATCCCGTAACGCTGGCTTTATTTTTATCGCCCGTAAGGGCGATACCACAACCCTCGGCCTGAAGGGCCGTTGCCCCCTGAGTGGAAGCGAACACAACCCTTCTACACAACCCGCGGCGGAGCCGCGCCCCTTTTTTAAAATCTGCGGCGAAGCCGCTACCACAACCCTCGGCCTGAAAGGCCGTCAAACTTACGAACCTTAAGAACCCTCGGGACGAAGTCCCGTCAACCCTCATACCGAAGATGTGCCCGGGGTCCGTCAAATCTTAGAATCTTTTTACCGTAAGGAGGCGTAGAAATGAGCCGGGAAACGAAAATAGGCATCGTGGCATTTATCCTGCTGTTCTTCATGGGCGCAGCCGGCTTATTTCTTGAGCCTTCCCGCTGGTTCCACAAGGATTTTTATGAGATTCATGCCGTTTTTGACAATGCCCAGGGCATTCGGGATCATGCCCAGGTGCTTTATGCCGGGGTCTCTGTGGGCCGGGTGCGCAGGATCCATGTGAAGGATGGGAAGGCGGTGCTGGATCTGGATATCCGGGAGGGCACGGTGATTCCGGAGGATGCCAGGTTTACCATCGACAGTTCCGGCGTGGTGGGAGATCTCTATGTGAAGATTTCCGGCGGCCGTCCGGGAAGCAGGAATCTGTCCGACGGCATGACGGTGCAGGAGTATAAGAATGACCGCATGGATGAGCTCATGGAAAAGGCCGGCCGCCTCATGGATACGGCAAAAAGTCTGCAGGGAAATATAGAGGGATTTAAGGAGAAATGAGTGATACAGTGGGCTAGGGAAGCACTGATTAATTCATAGAGTTTTCTTTTATAAGAATTTTTATGCACTGTTTCGTCATGGGCTTCCTTAAATAGCTCGCTATTCGCGTCAGCCCATTCCTCACATTGCATAAAAATTCAAGAATAAAAGCAAACAATGATTTAATCAGCGCTTCCCTGGTGAGCTGGTGCGAGCTGCAGCCACGTCATGTGTGGAGGGAGATTTCGGGGCTCCGCTGCTGACCCTCGAAATGACAGCGGCGCCATGAAATAGGAAATTTTTAAGGAGGCAGTTTTGTAGGATAAATTTATCCTATAAAACTGCCTCCTTTCTGATATAATGAGGGAGAGGTGATTTTTATGCGCATTGATACGAATACCATAATTTCCATGACCGAAGCAAATCGTAATTTTTCTAAAGTAGCACGCATGGTGGATGAAAAAGGGGCGGCTGTGATTATGAAAAATAACCGGCCCCGCTATCTGATTCTGAATTTCTCTACCTTAGAGGATGGAACTGCCGGCGATGAAGAGGTGGAAGCCATTTCTAAAAAACTGATGCAACAGAATCGGACTGCTTATGAGGTATTGGCTAAATGAAGAAACTGACCAAAGCACAAGTACTTCGAATGTACAACGATATGGTCAATCAATTTGGTGGAACCAGGGGAATGAGGGATGAAGGGCTTTTAGACTCAGCACTTTCCGCGCCCTTTCAGACTTATGACGGATTGAATTATATCCGGAGATAGAGGAAAAGGCGGCTTGCCTGGGATATGGTCTTATTGAAAATCATGCAATGGTAGATGGAAATAAAAGACTGGGAGTTCATGTTATGCTTGTGTTTCTTGCGCTGAATGGCATTATGCTGACATATACCCAAGAGGAGCTTTACACGATTGTTCTTCAGATAGCCTCTGGGGACAAAAGCCGGTCTGACTTATTGACCTGGATTAAAAATCATGAGGATAATAATTAGCTTTTATACAGTAAAACCTAACAGCGTCATATCAGATAGGAAACTAAAAAAGCACGGCCGCGGGGCCGTGCTTTTTGCTATTCTCAGAGCCGGACTTCGATGACGTCGTCTTCGCTCTTTCTTGCCAGGGGGCAGGGGTTGTGGTTGGGGTAGCCGAAGGACATGGCCATGACCATTTCCCCTTCGCCCAGCCAGTCATGGAGTTCGTCGTAGGCGAAGAAGATGTTGCCAATCCACAGGCTTCCGATGCCCATGGAGGTAGCCTGGAGGGCCATGTTTTCGGCAGCGGCGCCGATGGCCTGTACGTCGGAAAGTTCGTGGATTTTTTCAGCGGCACTCCAGTTGTCGGTGAGAGGGCGGCCCTGGGGATTTACGATGAATACCAGTACCGGTGCCTGTTTCATGCACTGCAGGGTGAAGCGGGCGTTGGTAAAGAGTTCCGGTGCTCCGGCCAGGACGCCTTCACCTTTTTCTGATCTTTCAATGCCCTTTTCCATGAGGGCCAGTGCCGTTTTCTTGCTTTCTCCCTTCACTACGATGAATTTCCAGGGCTGACGGTTCTTGGCAGAGGGGGCCCACATGCCGGCGCGGAGGATTTCGCGCATGTCTACCTTGGAAATGTCGGTGTCCTTGAAGAAACGGACGCTTCGTCTTTTGAAAATCAGATTGTACATAGTATTTCCACCTTTCCTGATATTTGATCCTTGTGATTATGCTTTTTTCATTATACACCGTTTTGAGGTTTTAGTGTTGGAAATCGTGGGAGGAGGTCCGCCGTAAAGCAGCGGCGTTTCAGCAGGGCAGGAACCCCTTCGCGAAAAGTTTCCTGTCTGGCAGGAGATGACAGCGTTTCAGCAGAGCAGGAAACTCTTTGCCTATAGTTTCCTGTCGGAAAGGAACACCAGTGGTGTCATGCCGGACAGGAAACCTTATGCCCAAAGTTTCCTGTTGGAAAGAAGGACCAGTGGTGTCATGCCGGGCAGGAAACCCTTCGCTCAAAGTTTCCTGTGGGAAAGAAGCGCCCATGGTGTCACACTGAGCAGGAAACTTTTTGCGAACAGTTTCCTGCTCAGTGTGAGGCGATTGTGTTTCAATGCCATAGGAAACCTTTCGCGAATAGTTTCCCATCTGGTATGAAGCAGCCGCGTTCCAACACCATAGGAAACCTCTCACGAATTGAGCCTTAAAAGAAGCCCCCGGCGCTTTTGCGCCAGGGACTTTTTTTATTTCATCTGATAGTTATAGTCCTCATCCAGGCTTCCTGTGAGGTGGAGGAGGGCAGGGGCGTCGGCGGCGTCGATTAAGAGGGAGCGGTTTTTCAGAACTGCCTTGGCGCTGCCATAGGGGGTGCGGATCTGGTTCCAGTTGGAGGACCAGTCGGCTTTGATGCCGGCGGCCCGGGCCAGGGGCATGACGGGGAGGTAGATATGGCCGTCTTTGCCGAAGGCTCTGGCATCCAGTTTCCTGCCGTCCAGGTAGATGTCGTAAACTTTGGCCACGTATCTGGGATTTCCATCGGAGGCTTCAATGGCCTGCTTGATGTCATCGTCCGATACGCAGGAGGCCACGCCGAAGGGGGCTAGTTTGGCCTTGACTTTGCTTACGTCCAGGGGCTCTTTGCCGTAGCCGTCGGGGTAGATGTAGTAAACTACGGTGTGGTCTGCTTCCCGCTGCACCACGACCCGCTCATAGAGGATGTCCACAGGGATGCCTTTCACGATATGGGCGTAGAGGTCTTCCACGTCTGCTTCGTTCATGCGGACGCAGCCGTGGGAGGCGTAGGTGCCGATGGCAGAGGGCACGTTGGTGCCGTGGATGCCGTAGTTGCCGCCGATGCCGATCCAGCGGTAGCCGATGGGGCAGTCGGGGCCTGACGGGATGGAGGTGCCGCTGTCGGGGTCAATCCAGGTGGGGTTGATTTCCATGTCCACCACTGTTCTTCTGCCGGTGGGGGTGGGAGAGGAGGGTTTGCCGGGGGCAATGGGATACATGCGGATGCCCACGTCTCCCTGGTAGAGGGTGAGGAGGCGGCTGGCCAGGTTGATTTCAATGCGCTTGTCTTCAAACCGCGGCTTTTCCGGCGCTTTTTTCAGGGCTTCTGCGTCTTTTGGTGCCGTTTCTGCTGCTTTTTCCACAGCTGGTGCCTGTTTGGCCTCTTTTACGGCTGTTTCAGCAGCGGCGGCTTTGGCTTCTTTTTTGGCAGCAAGGACTGGCGCTTCCTTTGAGGGAGCACCTTTTTCTCCTTCTGCTTTTTCTTTTTTCTCTGTTTTTTGGATTTTCTTGTGATGGTCTGCTTTCTTTACGGTTTCGGTCCTCAGAATTTTCCCTTTGATTACAGTCACTTCTTCGTGGCCGTTCCATACTTCTTCGGCGGCATTGACTTCTGCCAGGCCGCAGGTCCCCAGGGCAGCGCAGAGGGCCGCTGCCAGAATGATGTGTTTCACTGATTTAATCCCCTTTTTATTGTAATGATGACATATGATTTCCTTCATGCCGCCGTTTCCGCTCTTCTGTGAGGTTTTCAAGAAGGTTCGGCATGGTTTCGCTTTTCCATACCCACTGTGGCGAGAGGGCGGCTGCTTTTTCTTTAGCTGCCAGCAGGTCGTAGTATACCTGCCATTTGGCGTCCACCAGGCTTCTTCCGCTCTGCCGGAGGAGGTAGGCGGGATGGAAGGTGGGCATCACCGGTATGCCGTGATAGTCGATCCAGTGGCCCCGGGAGCGGATGATGCCGGCTTCGTGGCCCAAAAAGAAGCGGAGGGCCACTTTGCCAAGGCCGACGATGACTTTGGGCTTCACCAGGGCGATTTCTGCTGCCAGCCAGATGGAGCCGCAGAACCGCCCTTCTTCCATGGTAGGTGTCCTGTTTCCCCGGGGACGGCATTTGACGATGTTTGTCACATACACATGGTCCCGGGTAATGCCTACGGAAAGGAGGGCTTTGTCCAGAAGCTGTCCGGAGGGGCCCACCAGGGGTCCTCCGTAATCATCTTCCACACCGCCGGGGCCCTCCCCTACGATCATGAGAGGCGAGTCGGAGGGCCCTGTGGAAAGCACGGGGCCCAGACCTCCCTCTTTCCGGAGAGGGCAGCGGCTGCAGCTTCGGATGGCCTCGGCCAGGGCTTCATGGGAAGGATAGGTTATTTTTTCCGTCTCTTCATAAAGTTCCCGATGGCGGCGTGCCGCATATTCTTCGGGGTCTTCATGTCCAAATAAATCCAATGGTATCACCAATCCTTTATAATGGGCCGCCTTTGGCGGCCCCGCGCCCTTTGGGCGCGAAGGGTTCTAAAGATTGACGGGGCTGCGCCCCGAGGGTTCTCAGGTTTGACAGGCCTGCGGCCTGAGGGTTAAGGTATCGCCCTGGGACACACCTTCGGTGTGAGGGTTGACGGGACTTCGTCCCGAAGGTTCTTAAGGTTCGTAAGTTTGACGGCCTTTCAGGCCGAGGGTGGTGGTATCGCCCTTGCGGTGCACAGCGAACACATTTTGCACTATGCGAACTGGATTTGTAAGGGAGCATCAGCGACCTGAAAATCCAGTGAGTCAGTGACAGCAGTGGATGAAGGAGCGCTAGCGACGCGCAAAATGTAGTGAGTCGTTTCCCCTTTAGGGGGCGATAAACATAAAGTCAGCGTTACGGGATTGGTTTCTATGTCATATGGCATGATATGCATTCTGGCGAATCAGCCAACGGACAGCGGATAGCCGATAGCGGTCAGCCGCCCCCTGAGCGGAGCGACGCAACCTTTTTTCACAACCTGCCGCGTCAGCGGCGCCCCCCCTTTACGCACCGCTCAGGAATACAGCATCTCACCACCCATGTCTCAAACTACTGCATATCCGGCGGCGGTTCCTGGTTGGTGATTTCATAGAACAGGGTGAACTGGCCGGCGAAGTGGAGTTTCACTGTATCCACCGGGCCGTTTCTGTTCTTTGCCAGAATCACTTCTGTTTCATTTTTCCGGGGGTCATCGTCTTCGATTTCCCGGTTGTAGTAAGCCTCCCGGTAGAGGAAGCTTACCATGTCCGCATCCTGTTCCAGGGAGCCCGATTCACGGAGGTCCGAAAGGAAGGGACGATGGTCCTGCCTGGATTCCACGCTTCGGGAGAGCTGGGACAGGGCGATGACCGGTACATTGAGCTCTCGGGCCAGACTCTTCAGGGAGCGGGAAATTTCCGAGATTTCCTGCTGCCGGTTGTCTCCGTTCCGGGAAACGTTCTTGGCCTGCATGAGCTGGAGGTAGTCGATCATAATAATGTCCAAGCCGTGCTCCGCTTTCAGGCGGCGGCACTTGGACCGGATTTCTGAAACGGAAATGCCCGGCGTGTCGTCGATGTAGAGGGGCGCGTCCATGAGCACGCTGGCGGCGTTGGCCAGCTGGTCCCATTCCTTCTGGGTAGAAATGCGGCCGGTGCGCAGGCGGGAGCTGTCCACCAGGGCGGTGGAGCAGAGAAGACGCTGTACCAGCTGTTCCCGGGACATTTCCAGGGAGAAGAAGGCTACGCTCCGATGGGCGGAGGAAATACTCATGTTCTTGGCAATGTTCAGCACGAAGGCCGTTTTACCCATGGACGGGCGGGCGGCGACGATGATGAAATCGCCTTTCTGGAAGCCGCTGGTGAGGGCGTCCAGGGAAGGGAAGCCGCTGGCCAGGCCGGTGATGGATTCTTTGTTTCTGAATTTCCGGGTGATTTCCTGGAGCTCCGACTGCACAGCTTCGCCGATGGGGGTGAAATCGGAACGTCTTTCGTCCCGGGTCACCTCCAGAATGGATTTCTCCGCGTCATCCGTAATATCTGCCACGTCCTGCCGCTCTGAATAAGCTTCATCGGCAATGGTGCCGGCAGCGTCAATGAGCCGGCGCAGCTTGGCCTTGCCTGCTACGATTTCCGCATGGCGGTCCACGGACTTGGTGGTCACCACGTTGGCAGGCAGCTCATTCACATAGAGCACGCCGCCTACATCGTCCAGCCGCCCCATGCGCTTCAATTCTTCCGTCACTGTCAGAATGTCCGCCGGTTCGCCCCGGTGGGACAGGTTCAGAATGGCCTGGAAAATAATGGCATTGGCTTCCCGGTAGAAATCGGCAGGCGTGAGGAGGTCCTCGGCCGTCAGAATGGCATCCTTGTCCAGCATCATGGCGCCCAGCACCGATTTTTCCGCATCAATATTCTGCGGAGGCACCCGGGATACGATCATGGTATCGGTATTCGATTTTTTCTTCCATTCCTTTTTCTGGAAGTTCTTACCGTCAAAGGTATCAGCCAAAAAAATGCCTCCTTTCGTAGGACATATATCTTTATTATTCTATCATATTTTTGGGAAATAGGAGATGAAAAGGGGCCGGGCCTTCGGAGGGGTGGCCGCCAGCGGTGTCCCTTTTTTTATAATCTGCGCCCCCTAAAGGGGAAACGACTCACTACATTTTGCGCGTCGCTAGCGCTCCTTCACCCTCTGTTGTCACTGACTCACTGGATTTTCAGGTCGCTGATGCTCCCTTACAAATCCAGTTCGCATAGTGCAAAATGTGTTCGCTGTGCATCGCTTCGCTCAGGGGGCCGCCGATTGGCGGTCAGGACCGCGATGGAGTGCCACTTCGATGCTCTGCCTTGTACACCCTTTGGTGGTGAACGCAGTGAGCCAATCACCAGAATGCTTATTAAGCCATATGACACAGTAAGGTAAGCTCGTAACGCTGACTTCATACTCATCGCCCGTAAGGGCGATACCACAACCCTCGGCCCGAAGGGCCGTCAAACTTACGAACCCTCCGGCCCATAGGGCCGGTCCATCTTAAGAACCCTCCCTCATAACGCTGACTTTATAAGCATTGCCCCTAAAGGGGAAACGACTCACTACATTTTGCGCGTCGCTAGCGCTCCTTCATCCTCTGCTGTCACTGACTCACTGGATTTTCAGGTCGCTGATGCTCCCTTACAAATCCAGTTCGCATAGTGCAAAATGTGTTCGCTGTGCACCGAAGGGCGCCACCATCACCCTCGGGCCAAAGGCCCGTCAAACCTAAGAATCCTCCGGCCGCCAGGCCGGTCCATCTTAAGCACCTTTCTATACAACCCTCTGAACCCTCACGCCGCAGGTGTGTCCAATGCTGCCCTCCAACATCGTCATCTCGAGCGGAGCCGCATGCCGGCATGGGAGACAGATGGGAATTGCTCCAATGATACGCTGAGTCGAGAGATCTCCTTCCTCAATGCTTTCTTGACCATGGAGGCGTGAGATTTCTCCACTCCGCTCCGCTACGGTCGAAATGACGGGAATGGGGGCAGCGTTTTTGTCATTTGTCCCCTTCTGAAAATGACGATAGGGGTGCCCGTTGCCGCCGTCATCTCGAGCGGAGCCGCATGCCCCTATGGGAGACAGACAGGAACCGCTCCCCTGATGCTCTGAGCCGAGAGATCTCCTGCCGTAATGCTACCCGTACCATGAGAGGGGGAGATTTCTCCACTCCGCTTCGCTTCGGTCGAAATGACGGGGATGGGGGCAGCGTTTTGGTCATTCGTCCCCTTCTGAAATGACTGTATGCTGCTTGCCAACACCGTCATCTCGAGCGGAGCTGCGTGCCGCTATGGGAGACAGATGGAAAACGATCCCATGATACGCTGAGTCGAGAGATCTCCTGCCGTAATGCTACCCGTACCATGAGAGGGGGAGATTTCTCCACTCCGCTCCGCTACGGTCGAAATGACGGAGGGCGCGCGCCCCTTTTTAAAATCTGCGCCCGAGAGGGCGCCACCATAACCCTCGGCCTGAAAGGCCGTCAAACTTAAGAACCCTCCGGCCCATAGGGCCGGTCCATCTTAAGCACCTTTTTCTGCAACCCTTCTACACAACCTGCCGCGCCAGCGGCGCCCCTTTTATCGATTTTCGGACATAGAGGAAAACACCGCGAATGACACATTCTTATTCCAGTATTTTAAACTCCGCCTTGCTGCCTTTTTCTGCCGGCGTCACCTTGAGCCTTGCGTCGATCCGCTCTTCCAGTTCCGGCACGTGGGAGATGATGCCTACCAGGCGGCCCGTGTTCTGCAGGTCGATCAAGGTGTTCATGGCGCTGTTCAAAGCCTCGGGGTCCAGGGTGCCGAAGCCTTCGTCGATGAACATGGTATCCAGTCTCACGCCGCCCTGTTTGGCCTGTACCACGTCCGCCAGGCCGAGGGCCAGGGAGAGGGAGGCCAGGAAGGTCTCGCCGCCGGAGAGGGTGTTGGCAGGACGGGAGCGGCCGGTGTAGCTGTCGGATACTTCCAGAGTGAGGCCGCCTCTGCCGTCGGTGCTGTCGCCGGCCATGCGGTGAAGGCTGTAGCGGTGGTGGCTCATGTCCAGAAGGCGCAGGTTCGCTGCCCTGGTCACTTCGTCCAGAAGGGCGCCCAGCACATATCGCTCCAGGGTAATGTGGGATTTTTCGCCTCTGGTGAGGTTGTAAAGTCCCGATACCAGGCTGGCGTCCTGAAGGGTCTTTTCGTGGCGCTCTGCAATGTCTTTCACCTTGGCCGCCGTGTCTTCCAGCAGTTTTTTCCTGTTTTCCCCGTCGGAAATCATTTTGACCATGCGGTGGATGGCATTCTGGTGTTCCTGGTCTTCCTGCCCCAGATGGGCCATGTCGGGCTTTTGGCTGTCCTTGAGGAAATCTTTTTCGTCGGCTGCTACTTTTTCAGCGCCCTGGCGCAGGCGGCGGTAGGTTTCCAGATCCTGGGTCAGCGTTTTTTCAAAGTCCCGCTTTTCGTACCAGCTGCGGCAGTCGGCCAGGCTCTCAAAACCTGCTTCTTTGGATTTTTCTTCCAGTGCTTTTTTCCATTCCCCGTAGTCCTTTGCCAGCTTTTCCCGCTGGGCAGAGGCTGCCTTATATCCGGCATCGGCAGCAGCATAGGCGGAAGAGGCAGCTTCCCGGGCTTTGGCAGTGTCTTCCGTTTCCTTTTCCCAGAGTTGGATGGATTCATGGAGCCGGTGGATGGCGTTCCGCAGGTCTACGGGTTTTCTGAAGGCTTCCGGCACGTCCTCCAGGGTTCTCATTTTGGCCTGGGCATAGCCCTGCTCGGAAATGGCAGATACGTAGGCGGAGACCTGGTACTGCTGGGCCAGCTGGGTGCTGTCGCTCCAGGTTTCTGCCGCTTTGGCCGCCTTTTCCTGGGCCTTCTTCACTTCTTCTTCGGTGGGGAGCTTTTTGTCTGAAGCGGCAGGATGGGGATGGTGAATGGAGCCGCATACCGGGCAGGGCTCTCCCTCTTTCAGCTGGCTGGCCAGAATGGCGGCCTGGCCGAAGATGTAGTCCCGCCGGAGGCTCTCTGCCTCGGCTTCCGCCTTTTCCTTGATTTTCTTATCCGCTTCTGCTTTGTCGTTCAGCTTCTGCAGTTCTGCCTGCGCTTCCATGACCTTTTCGGTGAGTCGGTTCACTTCCCGCAGGGTGGCGCCGTAGGCTTTGGCTTTGGGCATCCACTGCACCATTTCTGCCGATTTCTGGCGGGCCTTTTCCACTTCTGCCTTTCGGGCTTCCAGTTCTTTCGATTTTTCAGCCAGCTTTTCCTTCTCTTGGGCGGCCTCATCTCTTGCTGTCTGGCAGCGGTCCATTTCTTTTCTGACCAGGATCCCGTCTTTAGAAATTTTTTCCAGATTTTCAAAATAAGGGGCCAGTTCCCGGGCGGAGCGGATGTACTTTATACTTTCCTCCGCCTTTTTCATTTCTTCTTCCCGCCCCAGAAGGTCTTTCAGCTGGGCTTCTGCCCGGGCCAGAGTTTCAAAATGGGTGGAGAGCACGGCTGCTTTCTGGTAGTCCTTCTGGAAGCGGGCGTAGGTTTTTTCTTCTTCTTCTCTTTTCTTTCCCATTTCCTGAAGGAAAGAAGCGGTCTGTTCCATTTCCTTTCGAAGCTCTTCTTCTCCGGATACGGAGGCCATGGAGAGGGTGGCGGACAGTTCCGTGTCTTCCGCAGCCTTTCGCTTCAGCAGGTCATTCAGGGAAAGGCGCAGTTCGTTCTGGAAATCGGAGAACCGCTGGGTTTTGAAGAGCTGCTTTAAGATGGCTTCTCTTTCGTCTGCTTTAGCCACCAGAAGTTTTCGGAAATCCCCCTGGGGCAGGAGGATGACCTGGCAGAACTGGCTGGCATTGAGGCCGATGAGCTTTCCTGCCGCTTCTTCCACGCCGGTGCGGATGGTACGCACTTCCCGGCCCTCTTCCAGTTCCGACAGGGAGGCCTGCATGGCAGCCCTGGTCTGTCCTTTGCCCCGCTTCTTGTCGATGGTCTGCTCCGGGCTCCGGGTGGCCCGATAGGTCTTATCGCCGATTCTGAAATCAAAAATGACTTCTGTCTTCTGGGCGGTGGAGGCATAGTCGCTCCGCATATGGCTGCCGGTGCGGTCGCCGCTTGTTTTGCCGTAGAGGGCATAGCACATAGCATCCAGAATGGTGGTCTTTCCGGCGCCGGTGGGGCCGCAGATCAGGAAGAGGTGCCGCCCGTCCAGTTTGTCAAAGTCAATCACTGTTTCTCCCGCGTAGGGGCCAAAGGCCCGCATGGTCAGCTTCAGCGGTGTCATTGTGCATTCTCCTTTCTGTACACGGTATCCCAGGTCTGAAGGGCCAGCTTTTCCTCTTCTTCTGTGAGGTCCCGGTCCCGGAACTGGTGGACGAACCGTTTCAGTATGTCTTCATCGCTCATCTGCTCCAGACGGATATTCCGGCTTCCTTCATCTTCCCGATAGCCCATATCCTGCTCCACTCCCAGGGCGTGGGGAAATTTCGTCCGCAGTTTGGGCATGGCGTCTATCACCGGCGTTTCATCGGTGAGGCGGATCTGCAGGTAATCGTCGGAGGGCTCTGTTTCCTCGCTCATGAGGGTGTCGAAGGCGCCTTCCATGCAGCGTACCTGATAGCGGGGTACCATTTCATGGAAGGTGGTATGTACCTTCCCTTCTTTGTCCAGCTCGCCGACGATGACACCTTTCTTCTGGTTTACCTCGTCGAAGGAATAGCGCATGAGGCTGCCGCTGTACTGGATTTTCTCCGACTCCTTCTGCGTTTTCTGGGGCCTGTGGAGATGGCCCAGGGCGGTGTAATCGTATTCCTCAAAAACAGAATCACTGATGCGGTCATAGCCGCCGATGGAAAGGGGACGTTCCGACTCCGACGGTGTGCCGCCGGCAGCAAAGGCGTGGGCCAGGGCCACCTTCCGCAGGGGCTCTGCCGGGAGAAGGGAAAGAAGATAGCGGGACAGCACCGTTTCCGCTTCTTCATAGGAATGCACCTGGTCTGCTCCCTTAAGGCCCAGGGTATTCATCATGACCCGCACCCGGGCCGGCTCGGCGTAGGGAAGGGGACAGAAGGCCACCTTTCCGCTGGCATCTTCCAGAATCACCGGAAAAAGGCGGGTGAGGGGGCCGAAAATGTAAAGACCCTGCCACTTCAAAAGGCGGCTGGCCACAGCCAACCGTTCGGCGCTGTCATGGTTGCCGCTGATGATGATAAAGGGGATTTTCCGCTTCCCCACGATTTCCTCGGTCATCCGGTCAAAAAGCTCCACCGCCTCTTCCGGCGGATAGGAGCGGTCGTACACATCGCCGGAGAGAAGGATCACATCGGGCTTCTCATCGTCCACCAGGGGAAGGAACCGGTTGTTTAAAAGCCATTCCTGGTCCTCGGTCATGCTGTGCTCCTTCAGAAGCTTCCCCAGATGCCAGTCTGCTGTATGGATAAATTTCATGACTGCCTCCTTTTATTCAAATCATATTTTCTGTCAATGCCAGCAAAGATGCTTGGTGCCTTCAATGTCTCATTTCGGCATGAGCCATTAGCGGAAGGAGATTTCTCGACTTCCCTCGAAATGACGGTGGGGTGAATGGGGACCAGCGTCAAATGCGGCAAAACCTCATTTCTCCTCGAATGACGGTGGGGTGTCTCGGCTCTTTCGTCATCTCGAGCGGAGCTGCGTGCCGCTATGGGAATCAATGGGAACCGCTCCAATGAAACGCTGAGTCGAGAGATCTCCCGCGGGAAAGCGGTCGTTATCATTAGCGGAAGGAGATTTCTCGACTTCCCTCGAAATGACGATGGGGTGAATAGGTGCCAGCGGCAAAACTTCATTTTTCCGCTTGCTGTCCTAGTCTTCCCGCAGCCCTTTCAGCAAGGTGATTTCCTTTTTATATCCCGGAAGTTCGTTCGGCGTTTCCAGGTAGAAGGGAAGGTCCTTCAGAAGGGGATGATTGATGATGTGGGCAATGGCGTCAAGGCCCAGGGTGCCCTCTCCGATTTTTTCGTGCCGGTCCTTATGGCTCCCCAGGGGGTTCTTGTCGTCGTTCAAATGGATGGCGTGAAGCCGGGAAAGGCCGATGGCTTCGTCAAAGTGGCGGAGCACGCCATCCAGATCGTTCACTATGTCGTAGCCGCCGTCATATACATGGCAGGTGTCCAGGCATACTCCCAGCCGGTCCTTCCTTTCCGTTCTGTCTATAATGGACGCCAGTTCCTCGAAGGTGCGGCCCACTTCCGTGCCTTTCCCGGCCATGGTTTCCAGCAGTACATACTTTGGCAGTTCTTCCTGGTCCATGGCGTAGTTCAGCATGTCGGAAATCAGAACCGTGGCTTTTTCTACGCCCTGCTTCAAATGGGCGCCGGGGTGGAAATTGTACATGCAGCGGGGCAGATGGGCCGTCTTGGCCAGGTCTTCCCTCATGGCAGTCCGCGCAAAGTCACGCACGTCCTCCTTCGTGGAGGCGCCGTTCATGGTGTAAGCGCCATGACAGAGGATAGGGCCGAAGTGGTGCACTTCCATCCACCGGGCCAGCCCTTCCACGTCTTCTTCTATGAGGGGCTTGGACTTTCCGCCCCGGGGATTTCTGGGAAAGAACTGGAATGTATTGCCGCCAAGGGCGGTGGCAGTCTGTGCCATGGACAGAAAGCCTTTGGAAACAGATAAATGACATCCGATAATGAACATGGTTTTCTCCTGGTGAATAGGGGCCCTTCGCGGCCCGAAAATCAGAGGGCGCAAAAGGTTTCCGGGTTTGACAATGATTTCCCGGAGAACCCTGAAATACATTTCTCTTCTGATTATATCACGCTTGCCGGCACGCAAAGAGGCCTCCTGCTTATGTAAAGGCAGGAGGCCTCTCTTGGTTCCCGTATTCCTGTTATCCTAAAAATCCTCTGGTATTCTGGGCTTCCACCACCCGCTGCAGGGCCAGCATGTAGGCGGCCAGGCGGTAGGTGACATGATATTTTTCCTTCAATGCATATACGTCTTCATAGGCTTCTCTCATTTTCTTCTGGAGACGCTCATTGTATTCCGCTTCGGTCCAGTAGTAGCCGGTGCGGTTCTGTACCCATTCGAAGTAGGAGCCTACGACGCCGCCCACATTGCTCATCACGTCCGGCAGCACTTCGATGCCCTTCTTTTCAAAGTAAGCATCCGCTTCTTCCGTGGTGGGACCGTTAGCACCTTCCAGAATGAGGGGTGCTTTGACCTTTTCCATGGTGCTCCCGTTAAGCTGGTTTTCCAGAGCTGCCATGAAGAGCACGTCCACGTCCTGGCTGAAGAGTTCGCTGTCCGGAATGATTTCAGCCCCTTCTTCGGTGTAACCTTTCAGGGAGCGGCCGTGGGAGTTGGCGTATACATACATGGCTTCAATGTCCAGACCCCTGGGGTTGTGCCAGGTGCCGTTGATATCGCCGATGGTAGTGATTTTCACGCCTTCCTGGTGCATGAGGAGGGCACCTACGGAGCCTACATTGCCAAAGCCCTGGACTGCCATGGTAAGGTTTCGGATATCTTTGTGGTTCTTTTCACACCAGGTCTCCAGGGTGAAGAGAAGACCCCGGCCGGTGGCTTCATTTCTTCCCAGGGAACCACCGGTGGCAAGGGGCTTGCCGGTGACCACGCCGGGCTGCCAGCTGCCGGAGAGAGCGGCGTATTCGTCGGCTATCCATGCCATAATCTGGCCGTTGGTATTCACATCCGGTGCCGGTACGTCCTTATCGGGCCCGATGATGGGGTAAATCTTCCGCACATAGCCTCGGGTAAGCCGTTCCAGTTCCCGCTTCGACAGCTTGTGAGGATCCACCCGGATGCCGCCTTTGGCACCGCCGTAGGGAATATTTCCGATGGCGTTCTTAATGGTCATCCACGCAGCCAGCGCCTTCACTTCGTTTTCATCAGACTGGGGATGGAAACGGATGCCCCCTTTGGCCGCGCCCCGGGCTGTGGAATGCTGTACCCGGTAGCCGGAGAAAACCTCCACATGGCCGTCATCCATGCGGATCGGAATGCTCACGGTCAGTTCCCTTTCCGGGTACCGTACAAATTCATAATCCTCTTTCTGGTAACCCAGTACCTGAGCTGCTTTGTCCAGCACATCAAGCATGTTTTCATAAGGATTGTAATTCGCCATAGTATGCCTCCTCGAATGAAATGATTGGGAAGGAAACGTCTTTCCTGCCCGCTCCTTCTACTATAACACCGGCCAAAGGTTTTGAAAACCAAGTCATGGAAGCATGAGTATTCTGTATAGATATGCCTTTCGGTGTGCCCTTGGCGGGATAGCAGGCATTGGCTGGCGGGTGACCACTGTCGGCTGACAGCTATCTGCTGTCCGCTGACCACCGGCGAGGTTCGGCGCCATGTATGATGATTGCGCCCGAAGGGCGCCACCACCACCCTTTGAACCCTTTGAACCTTCTGAACCCTCTGAACCCTCGCGCCGAAGGCGTGTCCAATGGCACAGCCGGATAAGGGGTGGCGAACGCAGTGAGCCAATTACCAGAGTGCTTATCATGCCATATGACACTGAAAGCTAATCCCGTAACGTTCTTGCGTCCCCTTTAGGGGAAGAGGGCCATGAAGTGGCGAAGGGATGTACGAGGGTAAGAATGATTATGATACTCGATGTGGACGTGACCGCCGAAAGGCGGCATTATAATACTCATTGCCCGCAGGGTGATACCACCATCCTTTGAACCCTCTTAACCCTCACACCGCAGGCGTGTCCAATGGTAAGAAGCAAAAATGACACAGGCCGCCGATTGGCGGTCAGGATAGCGATGGGGTGTCAAATCGGCGCTCTGCCTTGTACACCCTTTGCCTCTTCGAGGCGTTCCCCTCAAGGGGAAACGAGAAGTATGGAGAGGAAAAACAGAGAGCCATATATTTCATGTACCATTCCGCAGTTTCCCTCTTTGGTGGCGAACGCAGCGAGCCAATCCGCAGAATGCCTATCATGCCATATGATACAGAAAGGTGAATCCGTAACGCTGACTTTATACTCATCGCCCAAGGGGCGATACTATAACCCTCGGGCCAAAGGCCCGTCAAACTTAAGAACCCTCCGGCCTTAGGGCCGGTCAATCCTAAGAACCTTCCCCCTTGAACCCTCTGAACCCTTTTGAATATGCGCTTCGCATCGAATTTCATTTTCCCCCTTGACGCGGACCAAATGCTATTGTATCCTATTAACATACAGGAGGCCGAAAGGCCGCAATTACATATTTTTGACAAAGATGTCTGATGATGAATGGTTCACATCAGGCTTTTTCTTTTGGACAAGGGGGCCCGGAAACATATCCGGGCCCTTTCTGCTTTCAAGAAAAAGCCGCCATTCTCTCAGACCTTTTTTGTTAAGGAGAGGGAGTGGATTTTATGAAAAAAATGGAAGCAGTCATTCGAAAGTGGCCGCTGCTTCTGGCAGCTCTGGCCACACCGGCGGTGGCCATGGCGGCGGAGCCGGAGGGAAGGTATTCATCGGTGGACACCATCTGGGTGCTTTTAGGAGCCATCCTGGTGTACTTCATGCAGCCCGGGTTCGCCATGGTGGAAACGGGGCTCACCCGTGCCAAGAATGCCGGCAACATTGTAATGAAGAATTTCATGGACTTTGCCCTGGGCACCGTGGTGTTCTGGTTCCTGGGCTTCGGTCTCATGTTCGGCACCGATATAGGCGGTATCATCGGCACGCCGGATCTCTTTGTCACCCATTTCCAGGTGCCCGATGATGCCGGTTATACACCGCTGGCTTACCTGTTCTTCCAGACTGTGTTCTGCGCTACGTCGGCCACCATCGTTTCCGGGGCCATGGCAGAACGGACGAAGTTCTCCGCCTACTGCGTATATTCCGTGCTCATTTCCCTTCTGATTTATCCCATTTCCGGTCACTGGATCTGGGGCGGCGGTTGGCTTTCCGAACTGGGATTCCATGATTTTGCCGGTTCCACCTGCGTTCATCTGGTAGGCGGCGTGTGTGCCTTCGTAGGGGCATGGCTTCTGGGACCCAGAATCGGCAAGTACAATAAGGATGGCACCGTAAACGCCATCCCCGGCCACAGCATTACCCTGGCCTGCCTGGGCATGTTCATCCTGTGGATGGGCTGGTTTGGATTCAACGGCGGCTCCACCGTTTCCATGACCGGCGACAAGACCATTGAGTCTGTGGGCCATATCATGATTACCACCAACCTGGCTGCAGCCGCAGCTGCCTGCACCACCATGATCGTCACCTGGGTGAAATACGGCAAGCCTGATGTATCCATGACACTGAACGGCGGCCTGGCAGGGCTGGTAGCCATTACCGCCGGCTGCGATACCGTTACTGTTCCCGGTTCCTTCGTTATCGGCATTATTTCCGGTATCTTCATCGTTTACGCCGTCGAATTTGTGGATCAGAAATTAAAAGTCGATGACCCTGTAGGTGCCATTGCCGCCCATGGCGGATGCGGCGCTCTGGGTACCATTCTGACCGGCTTCTTCTCCGAATCTGACGGTCTCCTCTATACAGGAGATCCCCATTACCTCTTCATCCAGATTCTGGGTGTGGTGGCAGTGGCAGTTTACGTATTCATTGCCATTAACATTGTATTCCGCATCATCCGCGCCACCATCGGCCTCCGCGTAAGCCCGTCGGAAGAAATCAACGGCCTGGACTTCGAAGAGCATGGCCTGGCTTCCGCCTATGCAGACTTTATGATGATTCCGGAAACCACGGAAGGAAAAATCGAAGCCGGCAAGGCTCCGAAGAATGCGGTGGAAATCCCCGTGGACAAGGAAGTGCCGGACACTGTGGTTCCCAAAGAAATGCCGGTAGACGGCCATCACCTTTACTGCGTCACCATCATTACTTCGGACAAGCGTTTTGAAATTCTGAAAGCCTCCCTGGAAGCCATCGGCATTACAGGCATGACCGTTACCCAGGCCCTGGGCTTCGGCCTTGAAAAAGGACAGACCCAGATGTACCGCGGCGCTGCTGTTTCCGCCAAACTCCTTCCGAAAGTGCGGGTAGATATGGTGGTATCCAAGATTCCGCCCAGAACGATTATCGAAGTGGCTAAGAAAGCACTTTACACCGGCAAGTACGGCGACGGCAAGATCTTCGTCACCACCGTGGACAATGCAGTGAAAATCCGTACCGGCGAAGAAGGCTACGATGCCCTCCAGGACTATCCTATTGAAGACGATAAATAATGGTATACACAAAAAGAGCTGTGGTTTTCCGCAGCTCTTTTTGCGTGGGAAAGAGGACAGAGGAAATAAAGTATATACTTATTTCACAAAAGATGGAAAACTCACTTTTCCACAGACTTATTCACAGGCTGTTGATAACTTTGAAATGAGAATTCCAAATGTAGACAATCAGCGGCAAAGAGAGAGGTGTCTACTGGAGATATACACAAAAATCTGTGAATAACTGTGAACAAGTCCGGATGAAATGGGAAAAAGTGGAAAATGACAGGGGGAAGCAAGGGACATTCAGGGATATTTCACTTGTCCACAGGAAGAAAAACTGTGAATTCACTTTTCACAGACAAAGAGACGGGAAGAAAAAAGGAGGAAAAGGTTCTGTCAAGAAAAGGTCAAGGCTGATGAATTTCGTAAAAAGAACGAGAAAAATGGAGAATACCCTGGAAAATCATGCCCTTCCTCCTGTCCATGTCCAATGGAAAGAAGAAAATCAATATAAGAATGAAAGCCTTTTTTCCGCCTGTGGAGAAAGGGAAAAAGAAGTACCCTATATATTTTTTCACAATTTCACAGCTTGCCAGTGGAAGCTATTCGCTATCCGCTGTCTGCTGACCGCTAACCGATATCCGTTGGCTGATTCGCCAGAATGCATATCATGCCATATGACATAGAAACCAATCCCGTAACGCTGATTTTATGTTCATCGCCCGCAAGGGCGATACCACCACCCTCGGGCCAAAGGCCCGTCAAACTTAAGAACCTTTAGAACCTTCGGGACGAAGTCCCGTCAACCCTCACACCGAAGGTGTGTCCTCTGAACCCGGGCCACAGAGTGGCCCATATGGCCGCCTCCTTCCGTCTTGCTTCGCTCGCTGCCAACCCCCGGAATGGCATGAGAATCGTTTCGAAGAATGAAAATAGGGTCTCTTTTCTTTTCAAAATCTTATGATAAAATGAAGGTAAAGGAGGTGGTGTGATGGATTACGACACCATAGATGATATCTATCTGGCCGGTAAGAATCCCGAGTACGACGCGGCGGCGAAGAAGCTGCTTTCCAGCAAGAAAATACTGGCCTGGATACTGAAGTACTGCGTAGAGGAATTCAAAGACTCCTCTATTGCGGATATCCGGGACCGATACATCATAGGCATACCGGAAACGGCATCGGTGCCGGTACTTCCTGATGAAACCAATGCAGCAGCCATGATGGGCACTGACCGGATTTCTGGAGAAAGAACGGAAGATACCACTATCACAGAAGGCAAGGTAACTTTTGATGTTCGTTTCCGGGCCATCACACCCCGCAATGAGCTGGTGCAGCTTATTATCAACATCGAAGCCCAGCGGAGCCGCCGCACATCCTATCCTCTCCTGAAGCGGGCCATGTACTACGTGAGCCGTCTCATTTCCTCTCAGTACGGAGTGGACTTTGACAGGGCCCAGTACGGGAAAATCAAAAAGGTTTACAGCATCTGGCTCTGCATGGATGCCCCGGATGAAAAAGGCGGCATTACCCGCTACCGCATGCAGGAAGAACCGGAATACGGAAATGTCCGAACAGACAAGGAAGACTACGACCTGCAGCAGGTGGTCATGGTCTACGTAGCCCACGCCAGGGCGGATATGGAAAACCGCCTGCTGAACCTTCTGGGCGAACTCTTCATATCCGAAGATAACGCCAAGATGAAAAAAGAAGCGCTGAATGATCACTATGATATAGATTTAAATGATGATGAAGAAGGGCTGGTGAGAACCATGTGCAATTTGAGTGTAGGATTATATGCCAGAGGACAAGAACGCGGAGAACAGAGTGGATTTATAAAAGGAGAACAGAGCGGATTCGCAAAGGGAGAACAGAGCGGATTTGCAAAGGGAGAACAGAGCGGATTCACAAAAGGAAGAATGGAGAATAGCAACGAGATTGTGATGAACCTCCTGCATATGCATGTGGGAATGGATTTCATCAAGAAAGCTACAGGACGGTCGGAGGAGGATATCAGAAAACTGGCCGAGGAACATCATTTGCCGGTATAGCGAAGAAGGCTGGTGAGAACCATGTGCAATTTGAGTGTAGGATTATACGAAAAAGGAATGGA
>ERZ1023848.253-NODE-253-length-20235-cov-65.300198_pt1 | contig 20235 bp, 7 predicted proteins | sample MGYA00380385_ERZ1023848 | MGnify/ENA primary metagenome ERZ1023848 (study PRJEB33179, sample SAMN07449069) | human gut metagenome | biome: Human-gut; feature: Human associated habitat; material: Faeces | host: Homo sapiens | place: India:Kasaragod | collected...
CTAGGGACTTTCACCCATTAGATTACACCCATGCCGGGCGCACCCCCCTATCCGGCTGCGCCGGACTTCCACCTAAAGGTGAAACGACTCACTATGATTTGTGCGTCGCTGGCGCTCCTTCAAATCATGTTCGCTGTGCATCCACGGGAAAGCGTGTCACACGATTCTCAGGTCGCTTTGCTCCCTTACGAATCGTGTTCCCTTGCCACCCCATCCGGGGGACAGAATAAATCGCTCTATGCTTTCCTGTAGAGACATTGTCCCATGGCTAAGCATCCATAGTCCCACCACGAAGTGGGGGGAAGGTGGTGGCGCCAGCCACCAAAGGGGGAAAAACTTCCTCGAGCGTAGCGAGGTCGGCCTGTTTTCCCTCGGGCGAAGCCCGGTTGTTAGGTTTTATCATAAGAGGGCGCCTTCTATAAATTTAGAGGCGTCACCACACCCCCCGCGCCGGAGGCGCGTCAAACTTTAGAACCCTCAAGCCCCATAGAGCGCCAGGGTGGTTGTACGGTTTTCGCTGCCCCAGGCAGCGGTATATAAAACTCCCCTCTGAACCAGCCCGCTCTGTGGGCCGAACCCATCGTTCGGTGCGCAGCACACGAACGATAGAACCCGGGCGCCGAAGGCGCCTGAACCATCCGGCCCATAGAATCCGCACGTAAAAGGCCTTCACCGGATGGCAGCCGGTGAAGGCCTTTGTATTTTTGGAGTTTGGGAATGGTGTAATCATGGACCCATAAAAAATGAGCCTATGAAGAGGTATGGGGAGAATCCCTGCAGAAAGGGGAAAGGAGGAAACTTTCCATTTCCTGCGGCTGTCATACCGTCAGCCGGGTACGGGAGAAAGACAGGGCGCATGCTGAATTTGTCACTTCTGCCGAAACACTGACCTGTGCGGGGTGAAGGAATGAATGCATTCCTGTGCAATGGCCAATCTCCACCTGCCCTTTTCTTCTGTCAGCCCCTACGAAAGGCTTGGCCGAAAAAGAGGAAAGAGGAAGATGCCTCTTCCTTACCTTCAGCAAAAATGATTCCGCTTTGAAACCCTGTAACAGTCAAACGATTTCAAAAGCGGCAGATTCGCGGACCCTTCCAGCCGCTGCCCCTCCAGCCTGCCTGTGGCAGAGTGACTGAGGAATCCGGATCTCACAATCGAAATACTTCGGAGGATAGACCTCAAAAGGTTCTCATTTCTCCCCTTCCCCAAAGGATCGTACGTTTCATCTGCCGGGAAACCTGCCGGAAATCAAAGGGCCGGGCCAGCGGGAAAAAAGAAAAAGGAACCGGCGGTACAGCATGGAAACCATACTTATCACCTTAACCTGTCTCTATTATACATCATTTAGGATTTTATTAAAGGCGATTGTTATCTTTTAAAGGAGGAAATGGTAAAAAATGCCGTTGCTGCCGGCAAAAAGGACTTATTGAATTTTTCTTTAAGCAGTTCATGAGAAAGAGAGAGTCCCTCACTGAAGGGGGCAGGGAGCCTGCCGCCATAGGCTGAAGCCTATGTGGAAAACCTTTCCCGAAAGGCCTGGAGATTCCTCTTGTCTCCAGGGCAGTATATGGCAAAGAGGATAGAATCGAAATAAAAGCGATACCTTTCCTCCACCAGTACCCTGTAAAAATCAGAGACCACCTGATCCGGCGGATTCCGAAATACGCCGCAGCCCCAGGCGCCCAGGGTCAGAGTCCGGATACCCTTTGCCACTGCCAGGGCCAGAATGCGTCGTATGCGCTGTATCCGCCGGCGGCTGATTTCCTCTTTATCCATTTTTCCTGCCGGTCCCCGAAGGTCTATGGCCGGCGCCGTGATGACAGCGGTTTGGCGGGGCGGCCCGAAAAGAGTACCGTCGGCGCTTCGGAAGATTTCTACGAAAGGAGAAAAGACCATGCCGCCAGAGCCGTACATACTCTGGCGCCGCCGGTTCTCTTCATAATAGGGAAGTCCCTTTTTTCCTGAAAGGGATGCATAGAGGGTACTCTCCCGGCAGAGGGCTTCCTCCTGGGAAGAGGCACCGTAAAGATATCCGCCACCGGGGGTAAAGGCATTGGCAAAATTCAATACCCCCTCTGCCGCGTGGGCCAGGGTATCTCCTTCGACCACCGAAATTCTTCCTTCCCTCAAAGGGGCGGAAAGAGAAGAAATCAGACTCTCCAGCGCCTGGTGACCGTATATGTCCGCTTCCTCCAGTCTGGAAAGGGGAGAGGCAAAATGAAAGACCGCTCCCCCTGCTTCATAAAATCCCTGGTTTATGATTTTTTCATTTTCTCTGGCCATCGCCATATAGCGCATTCTTGTATCCATCTGTTCCTCCGTGAACACGCTCCCGGGGGCCTGTCTGGCGTCCCATGGCAGGCCGCAGCCTTTCCGCAGGGGCCCTACTCGATCCAGTCCTTATATTTCTCCAAGAGTTTCTGACAGGCAATGTCTGAAGCCTGGAAGGCTTCTTCAAAGGAGGCCCCTTGATAGGGATTGGCAATGCCGCCGTCATAACCGGCTGCTGCGGACAGGAGGGAAATCTTATTGTCCACATCGCCGCCCATGGTATTGAAAAGCCGGGGATCCTGGGGATTATCCATGAGGAAAATGTAGTTGAACTGGTCATAGGTGCTCCATTCCAGGGGCAGGGCTTTTTTATTGGTGGCAGGAATGCCGTGGGCTGCCAGTACATCCTTCCCTTCCTGGCAGAGAGGGGAGCCTTCCTTTTCCAGGCAGGCGGAGGAGACGTAGATTTTCTCCGACAGGCCTGCTTCTTTCACCAAATGTTTCATAATGAATTCCGCCATCGGCGGCTCGCCGCTTCCGGTGTGAGACAGGAACAGAAGTTTAATCATGGAAAGGCTCCTTTCACTGATGAAATCAAAAGATATTCTGTCTTATTATATAACATTCCTGTAAAAGAAAGGTAAAGGAAGGGAGAATCAGACCATCAGACAGTGAGACGCTGCAAAGGGGCTGGAAGGCAGGAAAGGCATATGAGAAGCGGGGTGCAGGGCCCTGAGATTTCCTCTTTCCATGAGAACTTTCCTCCTTTAAAGGGATTATATAGACAGAGAGAACTGAAAGGGCCCGGAAGGGGCGCCCGCCTCACTGCCTGTTACGTGCACACACCTTATCAAGGGACAGGCCATGGAGGTAGGAAGAACTTCCTCATATGAATCAGAACTCTCTGACGCGTCGAAAACAACCTGTAAAAACTCCTGAAGATGATCTGCTAGACATCCTGGTGGCAAATGGCTATACCAGTTCTTCCTTGACGACACAGACATTCCGCTTAGGCGGCTGCCCCTGGCCGATTCATCGAAGCTGAACGCCTGAGCCCTACCGCGCATCAGCATGGGACGAATCAGGAGTTTTTTGCGTGGCACAAAGGAAGGCAGAAAATCATATATCTGACACCGGGGAGGTTTTCGGACCTGCCCTTTGGAAGGCGGCGGATCATTCCGGCTTGCGGCGTAAGGGAGTCTTACGCTGTTTCATCCCCATACGCAGGAAGGCAAGCAGCGCCGCGCTGTGAGGTTTGGGACCTCCGTTTCCCTGAAAAAAAGCAGTGAAAGAAGCATCGGTAAAGGCCGGTGCTTTTTTCACTGCTTCGATTTCATCCATGAAGCCGGGCCAGGTCGGCTTTGGCTTCTTCATAGCCTGCCTCCACCGATTTTTTGTACAGCTCTTCGGCTTTGGCTGTATCCTTCGGGCAGCCCAGGCCCTTTTCATAGAGCCGTCCCAGCCTTGTCATGGCAGGAGCGCCGATGATGTCGGTGCGCTCTGCGGCCCGCTGGTAGAGGGCGAAGGCTTTCTCATAGCTTTGGGGAAGGCCTTCTCCTTTTTCATAGAGCTCGCCTAAGAGCCAGGTGGCGGTGATGTCGCCTTTGTCTGCCGATTTTTTATACCAGCTGGCGGCTTTTTTGAAATCCCGGGTCACCCCTTTTCCATTGGCATAGAGAAGTCCGATCCAGCGGCCTGCCTTCATGTGGCCCAGTCTGTCTGCTTCCCGGAAAAAGGCCAGGGCCTTGGCGTCATTTCTGCAGGCGCCCTGATAGAAGCCGATGCCCATGTCCAGATAGGTTCTGGCAAGGGAGCGCTTTTCCTCTTTGCTGAGCCCTCTGGTTGAGGCAAAGGCGGGGGTGCCGTCCTTTGTCTGGGTGAAAAGCCAGTTCCTGATGGGAGTGATGTTATAGGCAATGGTCCAGGTGTACATGTGGTTCCCTCCGGCAAAGACAGAGTATTGAATGGGTCTTCCCTGCTGCAGCATGGCACCGGTCAGATGATTCCAGGCCCCCTTGTCGGAGTGGCTGTCCCAGAGAGAGGAGGTGGCCACCGGAGTGCCCAGGCTCTGCCAGAGTTTCACGGCCCTGTTCATGCCGGGATAGGCTTTGGTGTCACCCTCGGACACAAGGATCCACAGATTCTTGTCCTTCAGCGCCGCCATTTCTTCCACATTCCACTGGCAGGCCACCAGGTACTGGGCGGCGAAGAGATCCGGATACCGGTCGCTGAGGGCGATATTGGCCATGCCGCCCTGGGACTGGCCGGTGCCGTAGATGCGGTTTCTATCCACCGGATAGGTATCCACGATATGCCGGATGGTGTCATAGGCCAGGGTGAGGCCGGGGGTCCATTTATTTTCGTCGGTGGTCATCATGCCCAGAGAGTCTACCAGGTCTTTGGAATAGTGGAGCACCAGGACCATGGAGGGGTGCTTGGCCTGCTCTTCTCTGGAAGCCCAGATGGTGCCGCCGTTTCCCTGTACCAGGGACAGCTTGGTATCATTGGTGTCGGCGCTGGCGTCGGGAATGAAAACGATGAGAGGATAGGTCTTCCCCCTCTCCATGCCCTTGGGAAGGTAGAGATAATAGGGCATGGCGGCGCCGGTGACGGGATCTTCATAGGAACCTTCCTGAAATCCCTGAAGTTCCGGCTCCGCCGCCCGGGCGGTATAGAGGGTGTCCGAGGGAAGATATGGGATGCCTTTGGTATCCCATACCAGGCCGGTCTGCTTCAGGGAAAAAGACAGGTCCGGCAGCGCCTTGCTGCTGCTCATGGGCGGGCCCATTCGGGAACCGCTTTGGGACCCTTTTTCCGGCAGGTCCCTGTGTCTTTCCTTTCCCTGCTCCCCGGGGGCAGGAAGAGGCTTGTCGGACTGGGGATTGGTATTGGAGAGAGACAGAATTACATAGGGGCCGGAGGATTCCCCTTTCACCTTATCCGGTGAAGTGCCGACAGAAGCGGAAGAAATGGTTTTTCCTTCCACCGAGAAATCGGAAGGAGAAAGGGAACGACCATCAATAGGCGTGGGGTATTTGACGGATACCCTGGAAATGGCTTCGCCGAATCCATAATTGTGGGCGGTGGCGGAAACAGACACGAGAGTCCGCGGCGCCGGTGCCGTTTCATCAGCTGCCATGGCCGGCATGGGGCTTACCGCCGGAAGGCCGCTGAGGCAGGCCAGAGAAAGAAGAAGGGAGAGTTTTATTGCATTTTTCATTATAAAGTCCTTTCCTGATTATATGACTTTGGATACCCTATTGTACCACAAAGAAATTACGGGAGGTAATTATTAAAACCGTAGAAGCAGAAGTTCCATGGCAGAAGAGACAGGATGGAACCCTCCGGCTCAGCGGCAAAAGGGCCTTTCCTTGCAGAATGCCCGGGGATAGGAGAAGGGTCTGATTCTTTTTTCTGAGGGTTGAATGACCGGACATATTTGCTATAGATAAAGAAATATAATATTCATAAAAAAGTTATATAGCGCTAATCTATGCATTAAGTTAAATTTTTATGCAAAGCTTCACGAAAACAAAATGTAATAAAAGATAAATAAAATAGGGAAAGGCAAGATTCTAATTATCCAAGGTCAGGAAGCTTATACAGATTCGGCTCACAATCAGGGAGGGGGGCTGGGAATCCATTGCATATACAAAGACCGATGACAGGAGTATCATGAAAATGAATACCTATCATCAGCAAAGGAGGGAGCTTTGAAACGGCAGACTCCTGGGCAGGCTGCATGGGGCGCTTCCGAATGAACCGCATCGGAGAAAATTGATTTCCTGCAAAGGGGAATGGAAGGACCCGGAGCCAAAGACTGCCTTTGAGGACTTGCCGTTTTCACGGGAAAGTCATGAATCGTATATACAAAGTTATTTTCAATAGATCTCTGGGACTATATCAGGTCGTTTCAGAAATAGCAAGGAACCATGGAAAATCTTCCTCCCCCGCAGGGCGCGGCAGGAAGTCTCTTTTGGTTTCTTTTGTTTTGTCCGCCCTGCTGGGGCTGGGCCTTACCGGAAGCGCCTTGGCAGAGGATACGGGAACGACAGTGGCGAATGCGGCAGTAACGATGAAAGATGGAGATCAGATGCAGATGAAGAGGTCAGGTGCAGCTTCTGTTTCTTCAAGTTCCCAAACAGACGAATCTGGAAAGACTACGACCACCATTACTGTGGCAGTGCCAAATGATGGGAAAGTGGAAAACGGAAATACAGGCCTCGTCACCGGCGGGACGGTATACACAGCGGTGAATGCAGCCTTAAGCAATCAAATCGGCACGCTGAATGCTAATGGCAGTTACATCCGGAAGGATGATTCTGTATCTTCTAATCTTTCCAAGCTGGATACACAGGTGAAGGTTAATGCCGACGCCATCAGCGCTAATGCCGACGCCATCAGCACGGAAAAAACAGATCGCGAAGCTGCTGTTACTACTGTTACCAATACTGTCAGTACTCTTTCCGACAGTGCCGTGAAATATGATACTGGTTCAAATAACGGTAAGGTGACCTTGGCAGGAGAAGGCGGCACGACGATTACCCATGTGAAAGACGGTGATCTGAGCGATTCCTCCACTGACGCTGTGACTGGAAAGCAGCTCTACGCAGAACAGACAGCCCGGGAAACGAAAGATACGGAATTGAGTACTAAGATTACCAGTAATGCGACTGATATTACGGGTATAAAGACTGATATTGCGGGTTTAAAGGATTTATCCAATGTTTCAGAAGCTGGCAAAACAGTTATTAAGAAACAGGCGAAACAGGCAGTCAAAGTGGCGGCTGACGGTAATGCGACGGTCACTACGGCAGGGTCTGAAGATGATGGTAATACCTTGACCTATACTATTCATATATCATCGAATGGCACGGTTTCTCTTGACAATACCGGACTAATTTCCGGCGGAACATTGTATTCGGAGCTTCGTCCTGAGGATGGTACATATGTGAAGCGTGATAATACAACAGCAGCAAATCTGTCAGCTCTGGATAACAATCTGGCCAATGTGATTAATGCTATGGGGTTGGATATTAACGATACCAAAACCAGCTATACATCAAAATTAAACAAGTATTTCAAAGTCAATCCAGAAGTAACTACTTCGGTTGATGGGAAAACGAAAACCTATGCACCCGATGCTGCTGCCAACGGCACCAATTCCGTCGCCATTGGACCCAGCGCCCAGGCTGGCGACAAGTCCACTGATGCGGCTACATCGACCACCACCATTACCGGCGGCAAGAGCAGCACGGCCATCGGCGACAGCGCCAAAGCGAATGGTGATCAATCCGTAGCCCTCGGCTATGGTTCTGAGGTGCTCAATGCTTCCGGTTCGACGACGGCTGTCAGTGGCAGTACGGCCATCGGCAGCAGTGCCAAAGTGGAAGGGGGCAGTGACTCCACGGCACTGGGGTCCGGTGCCAGTGTGGATACGGCCTCTGGTGCCATGGCTCTTGGCAAAAGTGCGACTATCAATAAAACTGCCACCAGCGGCGTCGCCATTGGCAATGGCGCTGTCACCGGTTCTGCGGACAAAACGATTACGGTCAACAACCTGTCCTATAATGTGAACGCCGCTGGTGGTGTGGACAGCGTTGCCATCGGTACCGATGCATCCAACGCGGGCAATACATCCATTGCCCTGGGCAAGGGAGCCATGGTGAAAAATGACAGCGATGGAAACTATCAGGCTGTGGTCAAATCCGATGATATCGCGGTGGGCACAGGGGCCAAGACCACTGCGTCCGATGCCTCCACTGCCATCGGCAAGGGGGCGTCCGTGGCGCAGAGCACCGATGCCCTGGCCATTGGAAGCAGCGCTGCTGTAGGAGCTTCTTCCAACGATGCCATGGCACTGGGCAAGGGAGCTGCTGTGGGCAGTGGTGCTGCCGATTCCATCGCCATGGGTACCAAGGCCAAAACGATTTCCGCTGACACCATTGCCATTGGTCAGAACACCAGTGCGGAAGGAGCCAATTCGGTGGTCATCGGCAAAGGGGCAGCCACCACAGACGAAGGCGGCAATGCCATTGGAACGGGTTCTGCTGCCTCCGGCAGCTCCACCGCCATCGGCCAGTCTGCTACGGCCAATAATTACAATGCCCTGGCCATCGGTAACAATGCCAAGGCCAATGTGGACAAATCCATTTCCCTGGGCTACAATGCCGGCGTGGGAACCAGTGAAGGGAAAGGGGAAACCCAGAATGCAGGGTCTCTCATTGCCATCGGCACCAGTGCCGGCAACAATGTGTCGGGCATGCAGAATGTGGCCATCGGCGAGAGTGCAGGCAGCAATGTGAAAAGCAGCAATAACATCGCCATCGGCACCCAGGCCGGTTACGGCATCAATTATGCAAGCGATAATAAAACCCAGAACGGCTACAATGTCTCCATTGGGTACAAGGCCAACTATCAGGAGAATGCGGCCAGTATCATGTACGCTACGGCCTTGGGCAATGAAGCCAATGCGTCCAACTATGCCGTAGCCATCGGTGACGGGGCAAAAGCCAGCGGCACCAATTCCCTGGCCCTTGGGTACTCGGCCCAGGCAAGTGATGAAGAAAGCATGGCCCTGGGGCACAATGCCAGTGCTGCCGACGGGAATGTGGCCATTGGGAACGGTTCTCTGGCTCCCGCTGTTTCTTCCTTGGGAACTGTAAAGGATGGATATGTCTATCAATCCACCACTTCCACGGATTCTACCGGAGCTTCCACCACGACCCTGACCGAGCTGAAATCGGCCTTTACCTATAAGCCCCTGGCTTCGGATTCCCATTACATCTCTGTGGGTACCACTGACTTGACAAGGCGTATTTCGAATGTGGCCGACGGCGTGTTCGCTTCCGATGCGGCCACTGTGGGGCAGTTGAATTCCCTGAATGAACTGCTCCAGGCTACGGATACGAAAGTGGGGCTCACAAAGGATTATTTTGAACAGAAGTTCACGGATCTGAATACGACGATTGATGTATCGAAGACACACTATTTCTCCATCAGCGAATCCAGCGATAACCTGAGTGCAAATAAAGACAATACAGGAGCTACTTCCAATAAGGCGGATGCCATGGCCATCGGCCCGAATGCCAACGCGACAAATGTGAAGAGCTTGGCAGTGGGCAATAACGTCTATGCTACAGGACTGCGCAGCATTGCCATCGGCACGGCACCGAACCCGACGAAGGATGCTGCTGGAACAACGACAACACACAATACATCTGCCGAAGGGGAGAACAGTATCGCTCTCGGTACATCGACTACGGCCCAGGCAGATAATTCCATCGCCATCGGGACCCGTGCCCAGACCTATACCACCGATACTACCAGCAAAACCGGTGCAGGCTCTGTAGCCATCGGCAACCTTGCCACCACAGCCGGCAACCAGAGCGTGGCTTTGGGGTACGATGCCACGGTGAAATACGATTACGGCACGGCCATTGGCAGCGAAGCGCTGGCTTCCGGCACCGATGCCGTGGCTGTGGGCAAAGGCAGCAAGGCCTACAGCACCGGTTCCACCGCCATCGGCCAAAACAATACGGTGACCGGCAGCAATGTGTATGGACTGGGCAGCAGTAATGCCATCAGCGGCAACTGGGGCTCCATCGTCCAGAGCGGCGTTTCCGGGTATAAGAATACGGTCACTTCTGTATCGGATCAGGATACCACCAATGCGCTGACCGGCGTGTATATGACTGGCAGCAGCAACACCCTGAACCAGAATGTCAAATACAACGTAATGCAGGATATCACCGTGCAGGGCAGCAGCAATACCATCGATGGCGGAGCAGGCGGTACCTCCGGCCATCCCAATACCCTGAGTCAAATCGCCATTGTGGGTTCCGACAACACGGTGCAGGGCAAGAGCTCCGATGACAGCAAGACCAACAATATCAAAGATGTGACCATCCTTGGCTATAACAACAAGGTGGATGCCAATACGGACACCACCGTTGATTTTTCCAACACCCAGATTCTGGGCAGCAATGTGACTGCCAAACTGGGCAATTCCGTCTATCTGGGCAGCAATGCGGCCTATACGGGCCAGACCCTGGCGGCCAGCGATGCCATCACGTCTGCCAGGACGGCGGCGGATGCGGCGGCAGAAGCCTCGGATGCATACAAAGCAGCCACCACGGATGCAGAGAAGGCCCAGATCAAGGCCCAATATGAAGCCCAGTACCTGTATAAACTGAATGTCCAGGCCATGGAAGCCAGCGGTACCACGGCCGGTACCCAGAGCTACAGCACCGATGAAACCTTTGGGGACGGTACCAGCTATACCTACGCCGGTTCCAGTCCCGCTGGTGTCGTCACGGTGGGCAGCGTGGGCGCTGAACGCCGCATCCAGAACGTAGCCGCCGGTCTGGTCGGCGCCACCAGCACCGATGCGGTGAACGGCTCCCAGCTCTATGCCCTGACCCGGCAGATCCGCTTTGGCGGCGACAATTCCAGCTTCGGTACCACTACGGCAGACGATAAGAACGTAGTGGCCCGGGGCTCCAATGAAACCATCGCCATCACCGGCGGCAGTGATGCCGTCACTTCCTCCACTACCGATGGAAATACCACCTATACCGTAGATACGACAAAACTGACAGATAACAACATCGCTGTGGTGGCTGATACGGACAATGAGGCCCTCCATGTACAGCTGGCCAGCAACCTCAAGAACCTGAACACCGCCCAGCTGGGTTCCGGCAGTGGGGAAAGCTATAAAGAAACCATCAAGCTGGACGGCACCGGGACCACCGGCGGCCAGATGACATTGGCTGGTGCTGATGGAACCGTAAAGACTACCCTGGATACCACAGGCCTCACGATTGCCAATGGTCCGAAATTTACCAGCAGCGGCATTGATGCGGGCAGCCAGAAAATCAATCATGTGACGGCAGGTACGGATGATGCAGATGCGGTTAATGTTAAGCAGCTACAGTCTGCCCGTACATTGCTGACCCAGGGCACGAATACCACTTTGGCTGATACAGATGCTGATGGACACCATACCTATACGGTGAATGTGGACAATCTAGCAGTGAAAGCCAATGGAACGGGCACTACCGTGGCATTAGCTAATGGCATCAACTTCAAGAACGGCACCAACACCATGGCAACTGTCGGTGCAGATGGCACAGTGACCATCAGTGCCTCCCACAACAAGCTCAGCACGGTATCTGCGGCAACCGGGGATAAAGACAATGTGACCTTGACTCTGACGGATGTAGACGGCAATACGGTTACTTCTACCGGCCTCAAGAATACCTATACGACTGTCAACAAGAATGGCACCAACCATACTGTCACCTTTGCAAGGAATGATGGGACAACAGAGACCTTGTCTCTGGGCGATTTGGACGGTGCTTCTAAGAATGAACTGGCTACTGCTGCCGCGAAAGCAACGTCTGAGGTGACTAACGGCACGAACGTGACATCTGTTACGAAGACAACTGGCAATAATAATCAGAATATCTATACGGTCAACGTCGATGATTTGGCAGTGAAGACAACAGATGGAGAGAAGAAGTCTGTTCATTTGAAAGACGGCCTTGTCTTTGCCGATGGTACCAATACGACAGCAACGGTGGGCGACAACGGTACCGTCAAGTTCAATGTATCCGATAATGCTATCAAGAAGCAGGCAGTAAATGCTATCAATGTAACGGGCGGCAGTAATGTGACCGTTACGCCGGAAACGAATGCGGACGGTACGCTTAAGACTTTTACGGTCGCTGCTTCTGATCTGAAATACAGCGCTAACGGCACCAGCAAGACGACAAGCCTTGCAAATGGCATCAGCTTTGCGGCTGGTTCGAATACGACGGCAGAGATTGACAACAATGGGGCCATCAAGATCAATGCAACACACAACAAGCTCAATGCTACGGGTACAGCAACCAAAGCCACGGCGGACAGCAATGCTGTTACACTGACACTGAACGATCAGGACGGAAACACGACTACCACTGCCTTGACCGATACTTATACGACTGTTTCTAAAGATGCTACCAACAAGAAAGTCACCTTCAAACGGAATGATGGTGAAACGCAGACGTTGGAACTGTCCGACCTGGGTGGCATCACGGAGGCACAGGATAAATATGTCACGGGCGGCAAGGTCACCTACGAGGCCAACGGAAATGGCACGGCTTCCCTTACGGGGAACAATGGACTCACCGCTTCCATCACCGGCTTGAAAGATACAAAGGTTTCTTCCGGTACGGCAAGCTATCTAGATTCTCAGGGAAATGCGACAGTGACCGGTACTGCCACGCTGAACATGAATGATGGCACGACAGCCACCATTTCCGGCCTGAAAGACGACTACATCACCAGTGCAGCCGTCGGCAAAGAAACCAACCATGTGACCATGACCCGTCTGGGCGGGGGTACGGTGGATCTGGACCTGAACCCGATCCTGGGGAAATACAGCCTCAGCGACTATCATCTGGTAGGTGCCGGTACGACCCATGACAAGGCCTATGCCGTTGACAGCAATGGTACCGTAACGCTGAATGTGGTGGATGACAAGAATCCCAATGGTGCACCGAAGACCATCCAGATCACCGGCCTGGCTTCCCAGTCTGGCGTCAACGCAGGACGCACCACTGTAACATCCTCTGACAACAGTGTCACCGTATCAGACAGCACGGCCAACAGCGATACCCATACCTACGACATCAAGGTAGACTACAGCAAGATTCCCGGCCATGTATCTTTGTCCTACACTGGTGATACGGGCAGTGGCTCCAATACGCTGAATGATTCCGTGAAATTTGCCGGTACAACGAATCAGGTGACAACCACTGCCAAAGACGGACTGGTAACATTTGCTTTGGCCAGCGATATTCAGGGAATCAATTCTGTCACCACTGGCAATACCACATTGAACACCAACGGTGTTTCCAATGGCAAGATGAATCTTACTGGTACTGGTATGACCATTACCGATACAGATGCCAGCAAGCAGGTTTCTGTCACCACCAGTGGCGTTTCCATGGGCAGTCAGCGCATTCAAAATGTGGCCGATGCGACTCAGGATACCGACGCTGCTACTCTGAAACAGGTGAAAAATGCCCGGACGGTTGTGATTGCCGGGAGCAATGTGGCTGGTGTGGATTCATTATCGGAAGACAAGACTACACATCAGATGACCTATAAGGTGAATGTGGACAATCTGTCGGTGAAGTCTAATGATGGGACGGCTAAAGAGGTAGCACTGAAAACCGGCCTCAATTTTAAGAACGGCACCAATACCACGGCTTCTGTAGGCGACAACGGGGAAGTGAAGTATGATCTGAACTCTACTTTGACGGGATTGACCAGCGTTACTGCAGGAAACAGCACGTTGGATAACAGTGGACTTACTATCAAAGAAGGCACAGCAGCCAGAGTGACAATTACTGGCAATAATATCAACATGGGTGGTAATGTCATCCATAATGTGGGTGATGGCGTTGCTCCTACCGATGCCGTCAACAAGGGCCAGCTGGAGGCTCTCCAAAACCAGGTCAGCGGTGGCTGGAACCTTGTCGGAAAGAATTCGGATGGGACTGCCGTGACGGCCAAGATCGGCGCCGGAAAGACGGTAACTTATGCGGATGGCACATATACTAAGTCTGTGATTACGAAGGATGACACTACTGGCAATGCTACAGTGAAGGTGGATGTGACTACCGGCACGTTTGGTTCCGGTACCGGTGATAATGCTGGTACGGTTACTTCCACAGCCAATGGACTGGCAACGACTCAGGATGTAGCTAATGCCATTAATAGTGCTTCCATCAGTGTGGTGGCTGACGATACGCCGGAAAACAAAACGGCAGTCAAGGCCGGGGACACCATCCATTTTGCCAAGGATGGTAACCTGACTTTGGTGCAGAATGGTACTACCTTTACCTATGGACTAAATCCAGAAATCAATATTTCCAAAGTCACGACATCCGATACGACGAAGGGCTCTACGGTTCAGACGGCAGAAGGCATTACGACTACGGATGCAGCGGGCAATACCTATATCCAGAATGGGCAGGGGATTACCCTGACGCCTTCTGATAAGACAAAGTCTCCTGTGAAACTGACTAATACCGGCTTGGACAATGGGGGCAATAAGATTACCGGAGTTGGAAAAGGTACTGATGATACCGATGCGGTCAATGTGGCCCAGTTGAAAGAAGTCAATGACAAGGTAGGCAGCGGCTGGCAGCTTGCAGACAATGACGGCACAAAAGTGGCCGATATTGGCGCCGGCAAGAAGGTGTCATTTAAGACGGACAGCCAGTATTTGACTGCTAAGACTGAATCTGCAGGAACTGATGCAGCGAATGTGACCTATGGACTGAAAACCAAGGCCCTAGAGGTTGCCGACGGCAAAGTATCTTCTGTTGACACTGCAGAGGATGGCTTGGCTACCGCCAAGAATGTGGCAGACACCATCAACCAGACTTACTGGACCGCAGCTTCCGGAAAATCCGGCAGCGGCAGCTGGACGGATGAGACGGCCAACGATGCGGATAAAAAGATTTCGGCGGGAGATACGGTAACCTTCAATGCCGGAAACAACCTGTCCCTTGCCCAGAACGGTGCTTCCTTCACTTATGGGCTCCAGGCGGATCTGACGGGTATGAATACCATTACCTTTACTCCTAGAAATGACGCTGAAGGACATCCCATCAGCCTGGTCATCGGCAAGCAGAAAGACGGAGTAGGCACTGATGAAGGGTATTACATCACAGGTCTGGACAACACCACTTGGAACCAGTCCAACTATGTGAAGGACCGGGCAGCTACGGAAGCCCAGCTGGCTGACGCCATTAAGCAGGTGACCCTGGCTTCCCAGTCCGGCGGATTTAAATTGTCGGATGACAACGACAAAGAAGTTTCCCAGGTGCTGGGAAAGGCCATCGGCGTTGTAGGGGATGGAAATATCACCACAACTGCAGAAACGACGACTGCGGATCCCAATGGGCATATCAAAGTCAGCCTGAAGAAGAATATCGACCTTGGTACAGATGGATCTCTTCAGGCAGGTGGCGTGACATTGAAGAATAATAGCGTCACCGTAGGAAACAATGGAATTGTAATCAGCAGCACTGATTCGGAAAAAACGGTCAGCAATCTGAGCAATACCACTTGGGATACAGATAAAGTCAATCAGGAAGCATCGGCTGGCGGCTATAAGGGGTCAACTAAAGCGGCTACAGAAAGTCAGCTGGCAGAAGCTATTTCTACGGCTACCTCCACCGCTTCTGCAAATGAGCAGCATATTAAAGATGGCTCCTACAGCGTTACCACCATAGATAATGGAGATGGAACAAAATCCCAGGGGGTATCCATTGACATTATTACCGGAGATGGTTCCAAACCGGAAGCTGTCAAAGGACATGTGGTCATCAAAGATGTGGCCAAGGCCAGTGAAGTGGGAACTGTAAGTGAAATTGCCGATGATCTCAAGAAGAAAAATGGAGATACGGTTCAGCCCACTTCTGTAGTAGAAGCCATCAATAACCTGAATGACAAAGTTGGTGATAAAAACTACTCTAAGGTTCAGGGGGAGGAAATTACTGATGGCGATAATACGACCACAGCTATCGGCAAGCTGAACAACCGGATGAATGATATTTACCAGACAGCCGGTCAGCATACCATGGTTTCCAATACGGACAAGAATCTGGAAATCAAGCCTACCACTGACGATAAAGGGAAAACCAACTATGAAATCAACCTGTCAAAGCAGGTCAATCTCGGAAATGTGCAGCTTGATGGCGATAAAGGCTCTATCGAAGCCAAATCCATGAAGGCTGATTCTTTCACGGCTGGTTCGATTGTCGTCGATAAGGACGGTGTTAAAGTCGGAGGCAATACGTATATTGACAACAATGGCCTCAATGCTAATGGCAATGCCATCCACAATGTGGGCGAAGGCAAGAACGACACCGATGCGGTGAACGTGAAACAGGTGAACGACCTGGCTGCCCGGCAGGGAGAAGCCATTACGGAAAACGCTGCTCACATCAGCGAACTGGGACGGGCGGTGAATAAACTGGACAACCGCATCAACCGGGTCGGCGCCGGGGCAGCCGCTCTGGCAGCCCTCCATCCGGGCAGCTATGACCCCGATGACAAACTGGACGTATCAGCAGGTGTAGGCAATTACCGCGGTGCCAATGCGGCAGCAGTGGGGCTCTTCTTCCATCCCAATGAAAGGACCATCCTCTCCGTAGCCGGCAGCATGGGCGGCGGAGAAAACATGGTGAATGCCGGCGTCACTCTGAAAGTAGGCCCCGGCCATGGTACGCCGACGACCGTCACCACCAGGACGGGACAGAAGGTGGACGTCATGGATATTCTGGCTAAACAGACGGAAATTCTGGAGAAACTGGCAGGAAATGCAAAAGCTGTCTCCGCTCCGGCGGGCAGCGACATTTTCCCTGACGTACCCCAGAATCACTGGGCCTATGCCTATGTGGACAAACTCTACCGCACCGGCAGTCTGGCAGGTTTCTCGGAACCGGGGAAACTGAAGAGCCATATGCTTACCAGAAAGGATTTTGCAGAAATCCTCTACTGGGCCATGACCAACGGTGCCACCACCAATCCGGACCTCAACAGCGACGGCAGCCTGAACAGGCTGGCTGCGGAATTCGGGGCCGAACTGAAACTGGTGATGAGGTAAAAAAGAATAGACGTCCGGCATCCCTGGGGCATTTCGGCGTTGGGCAGCTGTGCCGATGGAGCTTGGGACAGGCGGGGCGGGAAACGATTACAACCGGGCCGAAGGCGCCAAACCTTCATGTCCGCAGAGCATGTTTATAGGGAATATGACTGCAAGTTGTAATAGATTATGATAGATTTTTTGCCTCAGTGGAATTATACTATTAGTAACAGACTTATTATATTGCGCAATCGATATTTATAAATATATCGGGGGGGGTAAAGAAGCATGGATATAGAAATGGAGGATCTGCTGCGGAAGATGGTGGATGAAGCGCCCTTTGGCATGTACGTGCTGGATGGGGAACGGAAAATCGTATTCTGGAGTCAGGGTGCGGAACATATTACCGGCTACAGCAGGGAAGAAATGGTAGGAAAGCACTGTTTCAACGGCGGCCTGGATCATATCGACAGCACGGGCCTTCATTTATGCCATGATTTCTGCCCCATGATGGCTACCATTTTTGACGGCCAGTCCCGGGAGCAGCCGGTTTTCCTGAAGAACAAGGCGGGAAAGCGGGTGCCCGTTCTGGTGCATACGGAGCCTCTTTTCAGCGGAGACAAAGCCCTGGGGGCTATCGAATATTTCCGGGTCCTTCCGGAAAGTGAATATCCTATACCAAAGGAACGGTGATTGATTTTGTCAGGGATAGATGAAACGGGTACGCTGCTTTCGCAGCTGGACAGAAACCTGCCTGGCGGGATTCTCATTTACCGCGACGATGGGGAGCAGACAATTTTATATGCCAATCCCTGGCTGATTCGTGTTTTCGGCTGTTCTTCCTATGAGGATTTCATGAAGACCACCGGCGGCTCTTTCATGCATCTGGTGCATCCGGAGGACCGGAGCCGGGTGGATAAGGATATCCGGGATCAGATTTCCGGCAGTCCGGAAAAGCTGGATTTCGTCAATTACCGCATTGTCCGAAAGGACGGTTCTATCAGGCGGGTGGAGGAGTTCGGCCACCGGGTGTTTGTGCCCGGTGTGGGACCTGTGTTTTATGTGTTCTTCTTGGACAATGATACCAAGTACAAGATTTATGATATTGACGCCCTCACCGGTCTTCCCGGAAAGACCCGGTTCCTGCAGCATGCGTCCATGACCATGGCCATGGCGTCTCTGGATCCAAAGTCGCCGAAGCTGGCATTTATTTATATAAATATCCACAATTTCAGTTTCTACAATCTTCGGAACGGCAGCGAGAAGGGAAATCAGTTTCTCCTTAAAATGGCGGCGGTATTGCAGAAAAATTTCCCCAATAATCTCATTTCCCGCTTTGCCGATGACCATTTCGTCATTCTGGCGTCCCTGCCTTCCGTGGAGGCCCTGATTCCCTCCATTACCGAGCAGATTCATGCTCTCTATGATGCCAGCCGTCTGGATGTGAAGTTTGGCATTTACCGGGTAGATGATTTTCACGTGCCTGTGGAAAGTGCCTGCGGCATGGCCCAGATGGCCTGCGACAGCATCAAGGAGCTGCCGGATCAGTACGTCTGCTTCTATACGGAAGATATGAGCCGGCGGAAAGCCCTTCGGAGCTATGTGATCGACCACTTCAGGGAGGCTTTGGAAAAGCGGTGGATAGAGGTCTATGTGCAGCCAGTCATCCGCACCGTGTCCGGCACCCTGGCCAGCGTGGAGGCCCTGTCCCGGTGGAAGGATCCCGAGCGGGGCATGATTTCGCCCGGCATTTATGTGCCTCTTCTGGAGGAGAGCCGGCAGGCGAAGAAGCTGGATCTCTATGTGCTGGAGGAAATCTGCCGCCGCTACCGCGCCCAGAAGGATGGAGGCAGGGTAGTCATTCCCACTTCCTTTAATCTGTCCCGGGTGGATTTCTTCCAGGGCTCTATTTTTGATGAGGTGGAGGACATACGGAAACGGTACCAGGTGCCCCGGAATATGCTCTATGTGGAAGTGACGGAAAGCGCCTTCGTCCGTGAAGGGGAAGTGATCCGGAAGGAAATCGAGCGGTTCCGCAGCGCCGGCTATGAAGTGTGGATGGATGATTTCGGCAGCGGCTACTCTTCCCTGAATACCCTCAAAGATTACAACTTCGATGAAATCAAAATCGACATGGCCTTCCTTTCCAGCAGCAGTGAAAAGTCCCGGAATATTATCAAGGCCATTATCCGCATGGCCAAGGAAATCGGCATCCATACCCTGGTGGAAGGGGTGGAAACGGAGGACCAGGTGCGCTTTATCCGTTCCATCGGCTGCGAGCTCATCCAGGGCTACTATTACGGAAAGCCCATGACCCTGGATGAACTGAAGGAGACACAGAAGAAGAAGGGCTGGATAGTGGAGACACCGGACCTTCGCCAGTACTACGGGTCCCTGAAAAGCGTAGATTTCCTCACCGATAAGTCCATGGCCGTGGTGGAATATACGGGGACAACCCTTCATTACCTTTTCGCCAATCCGGAGTTTATGAAATCCCTCCGCTCTGCCGGCGTGGAAAGCCTTGAGAAATCAGAGAGTTCCATCAATGATTCCGCCGGTCCCATTGGCAAGAATATCAGAAGTTTCATGGAAAGCCTGGCGCAGTCCGCCGCAGACAGAACCATGACCTATACAGAAAACGGGCAGTATATGAAACTGGAAGTGCGTCATCTGGCGCAGGAGGGAAACACCCATCTGGGACTGGCCTATCTCACGAACATTACCATTAATGAAAAGGAAAACGAGGCCCTGTCCCTGGACTGGGTCATGCGGAATATTTTCTATCTCTACCAGGCTGTGGGCCTGGTAGATCCGGAAGGAAATGCTGCCATTCCGCTGGTGAACAATTCGCCTTACCAGATATATTTCCACCGGCGCCATGCGGGATTGGCGGAAATGGCCAAACAGTATGCTTCCGTCATGGTGCATCCCGATGACCGGCAGCGGTTCCTGGAATTCTGCAATCTGTCGAATATCCGGCAGCGCATCCACGAAGACTCCTACGGCACCGTGGTAGGCTGCTTCCGCACCCTGGGCAATGACCGCCAGTACCACTGGAATATTCATTCCATCCTTCCGGTGCAGAGAAAGGGGAAAACCTATCTTCTCTATACCGTGAGGAATTCCCCGCTGGATGAAAAGAGCTTCAGGAAACCGCTGCTGAAGCTCCTGAACCGCCTGCCCTTTGAAAAATAAAAAAACGTAAAGAAATCCATAATCCGCGCAGGAGACAGTACTCTCCTGCGCCATTTTGATGGTTAAAACCTGCAGTCCCGTAATTTTATATCTAGAATTCATCTGACGCCTTGCTGGAATA
>ERZ1023848.256-NODE-256-length-20152-cov-15.166592_pt1 | contig 20152 bp, 18 predicted proteins | sample MGYA00380385_ERZ1023848 | MGnify/ENA primary metagenome ERZ1023848 (study PRJEB33179, sample SAMN07449069) | human gut metagenome | biome: Human-gut; feature: Human associated habitat; material: Faeces | host: Homo sapiens | place: India:Kasaragod | collected...
GAATCACAAATGATTCATGTTGCATTGTTTAGTTTTCAAAGAACAACTTTGTCTTTCGAAGCTCTCGCTTCAAGCGACTCATTTATTGTACCGCATCTCTTTCGGACTGTCAAGAACTTTTTTATTTTTCTTTTTTGTCTGAAAGGCGGCCGTCCTGCATGACCTGTAAGTGTTTCCACTCAAGGAACCTTGTCTTACATTTCGTGCTGGCCGGTATCTCGCGGCGACTTGTATTATATTACAGGAGTTCCGCTCGTTTGTCAACACCTGTTTTGAAAAAAGATAAAAAAGCAGGGATATCTAAAAATATCCCTGCTGAACCAGCTCATTCTGCCGGCATCATGATGATGTTGATGGGAAGGTTCGAGGCGCCCGGCGGCGAGAACTCGAACGTGACCGGTTTGGCACCATCGTAGGCACCGAGATCCGTGAGCTCTGTTGTATCCGTCAGGATAGCCAGACCCTCTTCACGCGCCTTCTGCGTGGCATCCGACTCCGGCGGTGTCGCATCGCCAAAGTACGGCCGACCATAAGGCGTTTCGATCATGCGGCGCTTTGTCGTCTCCCGCTCCACCGTCATGGCTCCGGCGTAAATGCCGCCGAGTGGGCTCAGGTAGTACTGGACTGCCCCGTCTTTCGCGACGGGAATCTGCAGTTTGTAGAGCACACCGTAATTGCCGTAATTCGTGACAGCACTGCCGTCCGTCGCATCGATGCCTGTGCGATAGCAGTCGTGGATATCGTCGGCCAGTGGAAAGTAGACTGTGCCGTCCGTCGCCGGGTCATACACCTGCGACGACGTCACGATACGGTTCATGCCGTGGAACGTGCCGCGCAGGCGCTGTTCATCCTTTGGCAGCACGCGGGCCTGCTCAAGGAATTCAAACGGATTCGCGTCGGCAGGGTACATGATGACCGAAACCTTGATGGGCCGGTTGGACGCGAAGTCATAGACCCCGTAGACGAGGTCGCCCGGATGCAGGATGGTCGTATCCATATTCTCCTGCAACAGACGATGGCGGCCGCGGCCGATGTAGATATCGCCGTGCGTCTTACCTTCGAAGTACGCCATCTGCGTCATCTTGCCGACATGCAGGTAATCGGGGCTCGGATAGCATGCGCCGCCGCGCGTCACGCGGACAATAGCCGGCTGTCCATCCGCGCTCTGCAGGACGACGGCCACCTTCTTGTCGGAATCGCTGCTGTTCAGATGGTAGTAGAGGATGCGGGCCTCCCCCTGCACGGTATCCTGATAGAGGATGCCGTCTTCCGTGACGGACTCAGGGCTGTCCGAGAAGAGCAGCGTGCCGCCCTCATCCTTCGATTCCACCGGCCACATCTTCATGACATGCGATTTCAGCACATTCTTGCGCGCATTCTGCGCGACATGTTCCCGTAAAATCTCCGCCACCTTCTGCTGGATGCCGACAGCCGCGTTCTGCTTAACGGGCTCCGCTTTCTTGCGCTTGTTTTCCTTCTTGCCCTTATCGGCCTTATCGGTCTCAGCGACAGTCACCGCCGCTTCAGCCGTCTGCTGCACGGCAGCAGGAGCCGGAGCGGCCTCTTTGTGGCGTGCTAGCGCATTCTGCGAGAAAAATACGCCGGATACCAGGCAGGCCAGCAGGCCCGCTGCAATCTTCTTCCTTCGTTTCACGTGTATGGTCTTCCTTTTTGAACGTTTTGTATAAAACTGTCTCATGATGGGTTCTCCAGATGCTGATGGATGCGGAGCTTCGTGAAAACCTCCGCCTTGAGCAGGCGCAGCTTGAACTCCAGCAGCCCGAAGCGCGGATGCGGGATGTTGACGCGCTGCATCAGGTACGGGTCTGTCTCGAACGTGTTGAGCCCGGCGTCACCCGTCACGGCGGTCAGGTACTCGTTCTGCGCGAGGAGCGCCGGCAGCGACGCGTCGTAGGCACCGTTCGGATATGAGAACGTGTAGACCGTGTGGATGCCATTCCACTCCAACAGGAGCTTCGACAGGTGCACCTCGTCGAGCTGTCTTGCTGCATCCATCCCAGTCAGCGGATCATGGTTAGCCGTATGGCTGCCGATCTCGATACCGCGGTCCTGCATCGCGCGGAGCTGTTCCCAATTCAGGTAGCCCGGCTGGCCAATCTCATTTGTGATGACGTAGACCGTCGCCTTCATGCCGTATTCCTCGAGAATGGGCAGCAGATCCGTGTAGTTGTCTTCATAGCCATCATCAAAAGTCAGGATGATTGGCTTCGCCGGCAGTTCCATCTTGCCGCGCTTGGCCTTCATGAAGTCGAGCATCGAGATGGTCGTGTAGCCCTGCTGCTGGAGGTAGTCCAGCTGCTGGCGGAATTCCTCCGGCGGCACATTGTAGACGTAGGCGTCATCATCGACAGATTCTGCGACCTCATGATATTCGAGGACCGGGATTCCCTGCGGCGCCGGTGAGAACACGCCCCAGAGGGCGACGGCCAGGAACAGGAAACAAAGACCCAATAACCATTTCTTCAAGCGACTCAAACCGTATGATCCCCTTCCTTTTCTTCTTCTGCTTCTTCTGCGGCGACAGCCAACACGTGGAGCTTGCGCAAGCGATGATTGACACCGGACTTGCTGACGCCGAGCATATCACCGAGCTCCACGATGCTCGCACCGGGCTCCGTAAGGCGCGCCTCTGCCGTCTCACGCAGGCGGTCCGGCAGCACCGCGAGTCCCCCGTCCTGCCGCTGCAGCACTTCGATGTCATGGAGCTGGCGCCCCGCTGCATCCACGGCTTTCTGCAGATTCGCCGTCTCGCAGTTGACGAGGCGGTTGACCTGCGAGCGCACTTCCTTGATGTTGCGCGCGATCTCAAAGGCCTCCACCGCCTTGTCCGCCTGCAGCATGGCCAGGAAGTCGATGATGGCATCGCATTCCTTGAGGTAGACGATGTACGAGTCCTTGCGATCTGTGAAGCCTACAGGGAATTCCATGCGTTTCATCAGCGTGTAGAGCAGGTTGCCAAGGCCGTAGCTGCCGGTGACGAGCTCCAGATGGTAGCTGGCCTCCGGGCGATTGACACTGCCCCCGCCTAGAAAAGCGCCGCGCAGATACGCGGCGCGGCAGCAGGATTTCCGCAGGATACCCATATCAGAGTCCATGTTGAGGATCTCATCGTGGAGAAAGCCGAGGTGCTCGAGCAGCGTGGCGACAGGCGGTGCCGGCATGACGCGGACACTGTAGCTGTTGTTCTTCTTGAGCCTGCGGCTGCGGCTCACCGTGATTTCCGTGCGGATGGTGCCGCCCTCGCTCTTGAGCAGATGTAGCACCTTGCGTGCCACGGCTGCATTCTCTGTCGTGAAATTGAGTCCAAAGGTACGATGCGCGCCAAACGTGATGGTCGCTCCCATGCGCAGGAGTGCTGCGAGCTCCGCTGTCCGGCAGCAGGAGTCCTCGTAGGTCAGTCTGGCCAGCTCATTCTTGACCTCCGTTGCAAATGACGGCAAGATCATACCTCCTATCTATTTATCTTGTTTATCTATCTTGTTCACTGAATATCTATCAGCTATGTTTCCCGCGCATATAGTGGTCACTGCCATTGCCGGGACGCAGGCCGTCGACCATCTTCATGACATTGCGACAGAGCTTCTGCGGATCATGGCGGATGACATCAGATTCATTGATGATATCCGCCTTGATGAAGCCGATGCCAAGCGCGTTGATCGCATCTTCATCGACTTCGACCGGATAGGCGCCTTCCTTGGCATAGTAGGCCTGCATCTCCTTGGAGATGGGCGCGTTGTTGACGAGCATGTAGTCGATGACACCCTGCCCGCCGTGGTCGAGGATGGCCTTGGCGTGCATCGAGGCCGTGTAGCCGTCCGTCTCGCCGGGCTGCGTCATGACGTTGCAGATGTAGATCTTGATGGCCTTGCTCTTGCGCAGGGTGTCGGCTACGCCATCGACGAGCAAATTCGGCATGATGCTCGTGTAGAGGCTGCCCGGGCCGAGGATGATGGCATCGGCATTCGTCAGCGCATCGAGCGCGGCCTGCACCGGCTGGACATGCGGCGGGAAGAGCTTGACGCGGCGGATGTGCTTGTGCACCTCCGGGATGTGCGACTCGCCCTCGACGACGGTACCATCGTCCATGATGGCGTCGAGGCGCACGTGCTCCTTCGAGGCCGGCAGGACCTCGCCCTTGACGGCCAGGACCTTCGACGACTCGCGCAGGGCCGTCTCGACATCGCCCGTGACCTCCGTCATCGCTGCGATGAAGAGGTTGCCGAAGGAGTGGCCGGCGAGCTCGCTCTTGCCCTTGAAGCGGTACTGGAAGAGCTTCTCCATCAAAGGCTCAGTGTCGGCCAGCGCGACGAGGCAGTTGCGCAGATCGCCCGGCGGGATGATGCCGAGGTCCTCGCGCAGCCTGCCGGAGGAGCCGCCGTCATCGGCAACCGTCACGACAGCCGAGACGTTCGAGGTCGCGGCCTTGATGCCGCGCAAGAGCACAGAGAGGCCGTGGCCGCCGCCGATGACAGCGATGTTCGGCCCCTTGCCGAGGCGGCGCTTCTCGTAGATGATGTCGACGAGGCGCTCCGAATTGTCCGGCAAGAGCACCATGATGACCGAGCGGATGACGAAGCGTGTCGCGATCAGCATGAGCCCGACGCCCACGATGACGACCGCAATGCCTGCCAGCGTCGTGAACATGTAATTGTAGCTGCCCTTCCAGAGGTAGACCGCACGGAAGATTGCCTCCTCGATGACATCGAGGTACTTGTAGTTGAAGACGAGTGCGAGCCCGAGGCTGACGAGCATGACGCCGACCGAGAAGAGCAGCAGCCATCGCTTGAATTTCATGCCCGGGTAGAGCCATTTCAGAAGATGCATACTCAACACTCCTCACGTATATGTTCGCGCACATCGTTCTTCATGAGGTCGCGGTGCTCGAGCCGCGTCGAGTAACCCTGCGCCGTCAGGCGGTCGAAGATGTGCTTGGCGATGTAGACACTGCGATGCATGCCGCCCGTGCAGCCGACCGCGATGACGAACTGGCTCTTGCCCTCTTTGATGTACTGCGGCACGAGGAAGTCGAGCATCTCGTCGAGCAGGCGCGTGAACTCCTTCGTCACCGGCCACTTCGCGATGTACTCGGCCACCTCCGGCACAGCGCCGCTCTTGTGGCGCATCGATTCGATGTAGAACGGGTTCGGCAGGAAGCGCACATCAAAGACCATATCTGCGTCGAGCGGCATGCCGAACTTGAAGCCGAACGACAGCACATTGATGCTCATCTGCTCGCCGCCCGACGTGCCGAACAGCCGGTGGATCTTGTCGCGCAGGTCGACCTTGCGCAGCTCCGACGTGTCGATGATGTACGTCGCCTTTGCGCGCACGGGTGCCAGGCGCTCGCGCTCCTTGGCAATGCCCTCCGAGATGCGCGAGGACGGCGCCATCGGATGGCGGCGGCGCGTCTCCTTGTAGCGGCGGATGATGGCTGGGTCCGACGCATCCATGAAGAGCATCTCGTACGGCACATCATCCTTGTCCATGTCGTTGAGCGTGTGAACAAACGTGTCGAAGAACTCACGGCTGCGCGTGTCGACGACGAGCACGACCTTGCGGACATGGCCGCCAGAATGCTTGCAGAGCTCGACGAATTTCGGGATGAAGACAGGCGGCAGGTTGTCGACGCAGAAATAGCCGAGGTCCTCAAGATAGCGGCTCGCCTGTGTCTTGCCGCCACCCGACATGCCCGTCACGATGACGAGGCGGAAGGAATCTTCCTTTTCCTGTTCCGATTTTACCATTTCACTCATCTGACCCACCTCCAAGTACCAGCTCACGGATGGCCTGCGCGAAGCCGAAGTCCTCGCAGCGGCCCGTCTCGTAGTTACAGACCTCCTTGACCTCCGGCACAGCATTGCCCATCGCCACGCTGTGGCCTGCAGCCTTGAGCATCGGCAGATCGTTGTACGAATCGCCGATGGCCATCGTGTCCTCGATGGCGATGCCGAGCTTCTCGGCCAGACGGCGCAGCCCCTCAGCTTTCGAGACGCCCGGGTTGACGATCTCGCCGTAGCGGGCGTTCGACTGCATGGCGACGATTTCCGAGCCAAAGCGCTCGTTGAGGATGGCGAGGCGGCGGTTCGTCTCCTCACCGTCCTCCGAGATAGTCAAGAGCTTGCAGACCTCCTGCGTCTGTTCGCGCAGGCCGTCCCAGCCGACGACATGGCCCGTGACCTTCTGCTCCTGCTCATAGTGCTGCGCGTGTTCATCATACACGGGTACCCAGAGCTCATCGCGGCTGTACGACTGCAAGTACCAGCCCTGCTGCTGGCAGAAGGCCACGACCTGCCTGATGACCTCCGGCTTCAGGTAGCTCGTGTGGTAGACCTTGCCCTTCGCCGACTTGATCAGTGCACCGTTGTAGGTGATGATCGGCACATCGACGCCGAGCGCCTCCGCCACGGGCAAGGCCGCCCGATACATGCGGCCCGTCGCGATCGTCACGATGACGCTAGCGCGCACCGCTTCCTGCACCGCTTCTATATTTTCCTGCGGGACATCCTTGCCGCTCGGCAGCAGCGTCCCGTCTAAGTCCGTCACAAAAAGTTTTACCGTCATAGTCGTGCCCCCTTCATAATGGAAGTAATCTATCCCTATTATCCCCACATCGGGCCAAAAATGCAAGATGCAATGCAAGTTGCAAGGATAGGCTTTGCTTATTTCTTTCTCCATGATAGAATAGAACGATGTTATTTCCCTGATAGAAGAAAGAAGGTCTTTTCTTGAATTGGAAGCTCGTCCTCGCGATCCTCACGTGCAACATCCTCTTCATGTCCGCAAGCTACACCATGCTCATCCCGTTCCTGCCGATGTACCTGACGATGGAACTCGGCGTCTCCGACGCTGATGTCAACCTCTGGTCCGGTATCGTCTTCTCTGCCTCGTTCCTCGTCTCGGCCATCATGGCGCCGATCTGGGGCCGCATGGCCGACACGAAGGGCAAGCGGCTCATGGCCATGCGCGCGAGTTTCCTGCTCGCCATCAGCTACTTCCTCGGCGGCATCGTCGAGACGCCAGGCCAGCTCACGCTCATGCGCCTGTTCCAGGGCTTTGCCTCTGGCCTCTGGCCGATGGACCTCGCCATCATGACGCTCTACGCGCCGCCCAAGAAGATTGGCTTCTGCCTCGGCGTCATGCAGGGCACCCTGACGGCCGGCGGCGTCGTTGGCCCCCTGCTCGGCGGCGTCCTCGCCGAGGCCGTCGGCATGCGCTACTCCTTCTTCCTCGCCGCTGCTGCTCTTTTCACGAACTTCCTGATCTTCACCTTCATCATCAAGGAGCCACCCGTCGCCAAGAAAGCCACGAATGCAGATGAGACAACAGAAGACGATGTCTCGCCCTGGCATATGCCTCTTTTGCGCAACATGCTGCTCTGCGGCACGCTTGTGCAGATGGTCATACTGATCCTGCAGCCGGTCATCACGACATACGTCGCCAAGCTCGCAGGCCCCATGCCGAACATTGTCTTCGTCGCGGGCTTCGTCTTCTCGCTCGGCGGCATCGCGGGGGCCATGGCCGCGCCGTTCTGGGGAACGTTCGGCCAGCGGCGCGGCTTCTTCCGTGCCATGTGCCTCGGCATGGCCGGTGCCGGCCTCTCCATGATCATCCAGGGCATCCCCGACACGCTCCTGCCGTTTGCCATCATGCAGTTCATTGGTGGCCTCTTCTTCTGCGGCATCCACCCTGCCATCAACGCCGTGCTCGCCAACAACACGCCGCCGTCTTATAAAGGGCGCATTTTCGGCATGCTGTTCGCCGCACAGCAGGTCGGCTCGATGGCAGGCCCTTTGCTCGGCGGCCTCATCGCGACCTTCCTCGGCATCCACTGGGTCTTCGCCCTCTCCGGCGCCCTGCTGCTCTGCCTGAGCTCCGCCATCTGGCACCGCTATCGCGGCCAGCGCGGCTGCTGAGATAAGAGCTGGCTCAATTCACTACGATTCTTCAGGGGAGCAGGATTTTCCACTTCCCGTGCAGAAATAACACGTGAATCCAATGATGCGACGGCTTATACCACTGCCGCAACCCCATACCCCGAAGGACGTGTTCCACATGAACTTTCACTATGCCGATAAAATCGCTTACTTCTTCATCGCCTTCTCCCTCTACCTGTTGCTGCGCGCCTTCTCCGAGGTGCACACCGCGCCGCTGACGAACATCCTGCTCTACGTCTCCATCGCCATCTCCCTGCTCGCCAGCAACATCCCGCGCGTCGTCGACATCCCACTCCACTGCGTCTACCCCGTGCGCTGCGTCGAGATTTTCAGCTTCGGCCTCGCGCTCGTCTGCTTCCTCGTGCTCTGCATGCGCCACATGTTTATCTGAAACGCTTGAACTACTGCCAGCCAAAAGGCCAGGCCCTCAAAGAGGGACCTGGCCTTTTTATATAGAACGCAATTGCTGTGTCATACCTTAGCAGCGGCTGCTTCCCAGCCGAGCTCGAGGGCTTTCATGTTGGCGTCGACGGTGTGCGGCGGCACGCGGTTGGCGACGGCTTTCTTGATGGCGTCGAAGGAGACGATGCCCGTGAGGCGCACGAGGGCGCCGAGGGCGACGATGTTGGCAAAGAGCGGTTTGCCGACTTTCTCGACGGCAATCTTCGTGATGGGGATGCGCACGACGTGCGGGAAGTCAGGGACATTCGGCACGAGCTGCTCATCGAGGACCAAGAGACCGTCGGGGTTGAGGTCCTTATAGTACTTGTCGGCCGCTTTCTGCGTCATGGCGAGCACGAGATCCGGCACGATGACATGCGGATGGTAGATGGGCGCATCGTCGATGATGACCTCGGACTTCGAGGCACCGCCGCGCGCCTCCGGGCCGTACGACTGCGACTGGACGGCCTCCTTGCCCTCATCTACGGCCGCAGCCGCGAGGATGATGGCCGCCGTGATGACGCCCTGGCCGCCCGAGCCCGATAATCTAAGCTGTTTCCTCATTTGTGAGCACCCCCTGCACGTTCGATGACCTGGTCATATGCGGCATCGTAGTCGATGGCCTGCGACTTGTAGAGGCAGCCGATGGGGAACTTGTCCTCGCGCTTCTCCTCCGGCAACTTGTCCCAGGCCGCCTTCATGACGGCGTGGTCGCGCATCCACTTGAGCATATCCGCGGGGCTGCCCATGCGGTTCTTGCGGCCGAACGCCGTCGGGCACTGGACCATCGCCTCGATGAACGAGAAGCCATCGTTATCGATGCCATCAGCAATCATATTGGCCATGTGCTGGACGTGGAAGGCTGTCGAGCGCGCGACATACGTCGCACCGGCTGCCTCTGCGAGCTTGCAGGCGTCGAAGGTGCGGTCGACGGAGCCGTACGGGGCCGTCGTCGCCTTCGCGCCGATTGGCGTCGTCGGCGAGGCCTGGCCGCCCGTCATGCCGTAGATGTTGTTGTTGAACATGATGACCGTGAGGTCCACATTGCGGCGGCAGCCGTGGATGAAGTGATTGCCGCCGATGGCCGTGCAATCGCCGTCACCCGTGATGACGATGACGTGGAGGTCCGGGTTGGCGAGCTTGATGCCCGTCGCAAACGGGATGGCGCGGCCGTGCGCCGTGTGCAGGGTATCAAAGTCCATGTAGCCCGAGGCGCGCGACGAGCAGCCGATGCCCGAGACGATGACGGTGTTGTCCTGCGAGAGGCCCTTCTTCTCGACCGCCTGGACGATGGCCTTCATCGCGATGCCGTTGCCGCAGCCCGGACACCAGAGATGCGGCAGATGATCCTGGCGGAAATATTGTTCAAAGCTCCGTTCCATCACGCATTACCTCCTGCAATCATATTCTCGATGGCGGAGGTGATGTCCTCCGGTTCAAATGATTTCATATCGTACTTGCCGCAGAGCGAGACCTTGCAGTCGCTGTGCGCGGCGCGGCGCACCTCGTTGACGATCTGCCCGTAGTTGAGCTCCGCGACGAGGATGCCCTTGACCTTCGCCGAGAGCGCCTCGATGGCCTTGTCGGCAAACGGCCAGATGGTCATGAGGCGCAGCATGCCGACTTTGCGGCCCTTCTCGCGCTCCATGCGCACGGCCTCGTATGCCGTGCGCGCCGAACCGCCGAACGAGACGACGGCGTACTCGGCATCCTCCATGAAGTACGATTCCGTGTGGATGATCTCCTCGCCGGCACGCGCGATCTTCTCGTGCAGGCGGCGGATCGACGCCTCCGTGACCTCCGGGCTGCCGGATGGGAAGCCCGTATCATCGTGGATGAGGCCTGTCACGTGGATGCGGTAGCCCTGGCCGAAGTCTGCGACGTTCGGCACGAGGTCCTCGTCCGGCGCAAATGGCTCGTAGCCCTCCGCGCGCGTTTTCTTCGGCTTGCGGCGCGGGTAGACATCGACGTGATCCGGAAGCTCGACCTTCTCGCGCAGATGGCCGATGACCTCGTCCATGAGCAGGATGACCGGCGTGCGGAAGCGCTCCGCATAGTTGACGGCCATGACCGTCGCATCGTACGTCTCGCGCACGCTCCAGGGCGCGAGTGCGATGATCGGATGGTCGCCGTGCGTGCCCCAGCGCGCCTGCATGACATCGCCCTGCGAGGGAGAAGTCGGCTGGCCCGTCGACGGGCCGACGCGCTGCACATCGACGAGCACGCACGGGATTTCCGCGCAGGCCGCGTAGCCGATGAGCTCCTGCTTGAGGGAAAAGCCAGGACCGCTCGTCGCATCCATGACCTTGCTGCCCGCCAGCGACGCGCCGAGGATGGCGCCCATGCTCGCGATCTCATCTTCCATCTGGACGAACTTGCCGCCGTGTTTCGGCAGCAGGCGTGCCATCGTCTCCGCGATCTCCGTGGACGGCGTGATCGGGTAGCCGGCGAAGAAGTTGACGCCAGCCGCGATTGCACCTTCTGCGCAGGCTTCATTGCCCTGCATCAATCTCGCTTTGCTCATTGTGCTGCCTCCTCCTTGACTCTATCCACAAAAATCGCATAATCGGGGCAGCGCAGCTCACACTGGCCGCAGCCGATGCACGCTTCCTTGTTGACGACCTGTATCTTGCCGAGCTCGCTGACCGCCAGCACGGACTTGGGGCAGAACGCTGCACAGATGCCGCAGCCTTTGCAGCGCACCGTCTTGATGGTGATCTCTGACTTCATGGTATTCCCTCCTGAAGATATCACAGCTTTTATATGGAATATGCATATTAACTATGCCTCTTGCGCCATATACTTTTACATCATAGCAGATAGTTGACTAAAAATCCAGCTTTATTGTAAATTTATGGATGTATACAAGACAAATGTGTATGGAACCGGGTACAAGTCCTCCTTCATGACTTCTTCTATTGGAATAGTTCGCCATCAGAGGACATTTCCCCTTCTTTTCGCCAACCGGCAGGATTTTCATCTGCTCGTCGCCAATAATAGAAGGTACACATGAACACAATCCATGCAAGACACATACAGGGGGTTTTCTTATGCAGAGTTTTGAGTTCAAGATGCCGACAGAGATCATCTTCGGCCGCCATGCCGAGGACCGCGTGGCCGAGAAACTGCGCGCGTACGGCGCGAGCCGCGTCTACATCGTCTACGGCGGCGGCAGCGTCGTCAGGAGCGGTCTGCTCTCGCGCATCGAGTGCCAGCTGACGTCCGCCGGCCTCGCCTTCCAGGTGCTCGGCGGCGTCCAGCCGAACCCGCGCGTCGCACTCGTGCGCGAGGGCGTCCGCGAGGCACTCGCCTTCAAAGCCAACTTCATCCTCGCCGTCGGCGGCGGCAGTGTCATCGACTCGGCCAAGGCCATCGCCCACGGCGTGGCCAACCCCGGCACGGACGTCTGGGATTTCTGGAGCGGCCGTGCCAAACTCGAAAAGACCATGCCCGTCGGTTCCGTACTGACACTCGCCGCTGCGGGCAGCGAGACGAGCGACTCCGCCGTGTTGACGAATGAGGACACGATGCGCAAGGTCGGCCTCAACACGCCGCTCAACCGCCCGGTCCTCGCCTTCATGAATCCGGAGCTGACCTTCACCGTCCCCGAGAAGCAGCTCGTCTGCGGCATTTCCGACATCATCATGCACACGCTCGAGCGCTACTTCACCAAGGTCAAGGAAGCCAATGTCTTCACCGACCGCGTGGCGGAAGACCTCATCAAGACCGTCATGGATGCCTCTAGAGCTGCCGTCAAGAACCGCGAGGACTACGATGCCATGAGCGAGATCATGTGGTGCGGCAGCGTCTCCCACTCCAACTTCACGGAGCTCGGCCGCGGCAAGGACTTCTCCGTCCACAAACTCGGCCACGAACTCAGCGCCCGCTTCGACGCGACGCACGGCGCCTCGCTGACGGCACTCTGGGGCTCCTGGGCCAAGTACGTTTACCAGGATGACACCGCCCGCTTCGCACAGTTCGCCGAGCGCATTTTCGGCGTAGATGCAAACAGCGGCACGGAAGATGAACGCGCCCGCCTCGGCATCGAGAAGATGGTCGATTACTTCAAGAGCCTCGGCATGCCCGTGAGCCTGCCGGAACTCCTCGGCACCAAGCTCAACGACAACGAGCTCTACAGCCTCGCCGACCTCGCCACGGCCGGTGACACGAAGAAGCTCGGCACCTTCCACCCGCTCAATCGCAAGGATGTCCTCGCCATCTACAAGCTCGCCAACAGATAAGAAGCGCACATGCAAAAAGCCCCGGCCCTGGATGAAAATCATCCGGGACCGGGGCTTTCTATGACTCAGGGTTATCGAATTACAGTCAGTTCAAACGAACGCGATCATTTGCCAAGAGCAGCCTGACCTTTGTCGAGGAGCTCCTTGCCGCAGTGCTTAACGACGAGGCACGCGAGCGTCATCAGGGCGATGGCGAGCACGAGCTGCAGGCCGTCGACGCCGATGAGGAACTTGCCGGCCATGAGCTTCATGATACCGCCGTAAACGCTCATGACGAGCGCCGTCATCGTGACGATGAACATGAATACCATCGGCACGTAGAGCATCCAGCCCTTGCGGTTCGTCATCTTGAGGAAGACGGCGAGCGAGATCAGGACGAGTGCGGAGAGCAGCTGGTTGGCTGCGCCGAACAGCGGCCAGATATTCATGTAGCCAGCGAGGCAGAGGCCATAGGCGAAGATGAGCGTGAGAATCGTGGAGACGTACTTGTCCATGAAGAACTTCTGCGCACCGCTTGCCTCGACGCCATCGCTCGGCTTGATCATCTCCTGGAAGGACATGCGGCCGATGCGGGCGACGGAGTCAATCGTCGTCATGCCGAGTGCTGATACGCACATCGTGATGAAGCAGGCGGAGAAGCCGGCCGGCAGGCCGAAGATGTTCGTGAAGAACGTGCTGATGCCGACGGCAAAGATCTGGAACGGCGTGCCCTGTGCCATGACACCATTCGAGGCAGCAGCGCAGGCGATGGCCAGAGCGACGACGCCGAGCATGCACTCGCAGAGCATCGCGCCATAGCCTACTGGCAGCATATCCGTCTCATTGGCGACGGCCTTCGAGGACGTGCCGGAGGATACGAGGCTGTGGAAACCGGAGACAGCGCCGCAGGCGATCGTGATGAAGAGGATCGGGAACAGCGGCTTGCCATTGACTTCAAAACCGACGAAGGCCGGCATGTTGATGGACGGGTTGGCAGCGAGGACGCCGATGACGCCGCCCGCGACCATGCCGAGGAGCAGGAAGGAGCTCAGGTAATCGCGCGGCTCCATGAGCAGCCACATCGGCAGGACGGCTGCGATGAAGCAGTAGCCGAAGACGATGTAGCGCCAAGTCGGCACATCGAAGTAGAGCGGGAACTGCATGCCGACCGCGAACATCGCGACGACGAGCACGACGGCGACGATGAACTTCAGGACGCCGGACGGCTTGACCTTGCTGATGAAGATGCCGAAGCCCATGGCGACGACGATGTAGAGCATGGAGATCGTAGCGGCCTGTGCGCCCGGCGTGTTGAGCGTGCCGTTGGCGCCGAAGCCGTTGAACGTCTTCGCGATGATATCGGCAAATGCTGCGATGACGAGCAGCGTGAAGAGCCAGCTGAACAACAGGAACAGGCGGCGGCCCGTGCGGCCGACGTACTGCTCGATCAAGAGGCCCATCGACTTGCCTTCATTCTTGATCGAAGCGTAGAGCGCCGTGAAATCCTGGACCGCGCCGAAGAACGCGCCGCCGATCAAGATCCAGAGGAAGGCCGGCAGCCAGCCGAACATCGCTGCGATGATTGGGCCGGTCACAGGGCCTGCGCCCGTGATGGATGAGAACTGGTGCGCAAATACCGTGAAGCGGGAGGCCGGCGAATAATCCTGGCCATCATTCTTGCGGACAGCCGGTGTCGGTGCCTTCGGATCGATGCCCCAGGTCTTTGCGAGCCAGCGTCCATAGAACAGATACGCACAGGCAAACCAGACGAGTGCGATACCGACAAGCATTAATCCTGTCATATGAATCCTTCTTTCTACCCAAACAAAACAATAAAAATAAATCCCGCTCGCAGCGTTTGCGAACGGGACCTTTTTGTCTCTGGTTAAGATACATGCCAGTCGAAAAAGTCATTCGCTCCGTTGCGATAGATATTTTATGGATAATTTGTATCTTAGCACTTGGTTATACGGTTGTCAACTTGTAAAGCAAAGAAATAATTTTCAGAGTGTTTTCATTTTTGAACAGCAGCCTGAGCAGCGGCCTGTTTCTGGCGCGCGCGCTCCTTCTTCCATGCCCAGACGCAGCGGATGCCGGGGTGCATGTGCGGCAGCACGAAGCAGCGACTGCACGAGACGCAGATGGACTTCTCGCCACCCGCGAGCTCCTTCGTGACGAAGTCCGGCTCCGCGATCAGCGTGCGGCCGAGCGAGACGCACTCGATGCCGGCCTCGATGACCGCCTCCATGTCCGCGAGCGAGCGCACGCCGCCGACAAGGCTCAGCGGCATGTCCGGCACCTCGGCGCGCAGGCGCTTGACCTGCGGCAGGTAGTAGAGCGTCGCCGTCTTCGGCAGGTTGATGAAGTCGACGCCCGAGAACTCGACGAGCTCCACGCCGAGCGCCTTCGCGCGCCGCAGCAGCCAGACCATGTCGCGGTGGTAGCCCTCGGCATCCTCCGCCTTCGTGTCGACGTTGACCTTGATGAGCACGGGGAAGTCTTTGCCACAGGCCTCGTGGATGCCGCGGATGATCTCCTCCACCATACGGAAGCGGTTCTCGATGGTGCCGCCATACGCATCCTCGCGCTGGTTGAACGTCGGGTCGATGAAGCGCGAGAGCAGGTACGAGTGGGCGGCATGGAGTTGGACGCCATCGCAGCCGGCCGACTGCAGGCGCTTCGCCGCTGCGATGAAGCACTGCTCGATGTGATGGATCTCCTCCACCGTCAGCGCGCGCGCATGGCGTCCCTTCTTGAGCGGGCGCGCGACGACGTCGGCGAGGTCATCATTGTCGACGGCGCGCGGGCCGGCATGGCTGATCTGCGCGATGAAGCGCGCATCGTGCGCATGGGCAATCGCGACGGCCTTGCGGAACTGGTCCGTGAACGAGTCCGCGTAGATGTTGACCTGCTCAGGGTTGGCGCGGCCCAGCGGGTCCACGCAGCAATGGCCCGAGATGATCGTGCCGAGGTTGTTCTCGGCCAGCGTCTCGTACATCGCGTACTCTGCCGCCATCATGTAGCCGTCTTCCCCTGCGAGGAAGCTGTGCACGGCCGAACGGATGACGCGGTTCTTCAGGGCAAGATGCTGCAGCTGCAGCGGCGTTTCGATGATGCTCATGATAACTCTCCTATGAATCCAAGATAAAACGACAGATGATAACAGTTAGCAATAACGGATAAAAGATAAAAGAAAAGGGCTGTCGTTTGTCAACAGCCTCTTATTTGTTTGATTACTGGTCGACGCGGCAGATGTCCGCACCGAGGCCGACGAGCTTCTCGACGAGATTGTCGTAGCCGCGGTCGATGTGGTGGATGTAGCCAACCTGGGTCTCACCCTCTGCGACGAGTCCCGCGAGGACCATCGCTGCACCGGCGCGCAGGTCCGTTGCCTTGACCTGGCAGCCGTAGAGCTTCTCCACGCCCTCGACGATCGAGGTGCGGCCGTCGATCTTGATCTTCGCGCCCATGCGCTTGAGCTCGTCGACATGCATGAAGCGGTTCTCGAAGACCGTCTCCGTCACGATGCCCGTGCCTTCCGAGATGGCCATCATCGCCATGAACTGTGCCTGCATGTCCGTCGGGAAGCCCGGGTACGGCATCGTCTTGATATCGACCGACTTCGTGCGGCGGTCGCAGGTCACGCGGATGCCATTGACATCCTCTTCGATCGTCACGCCAGCTTCCTTGAGCTTGGCGATGACCGGCTTGAGGTGCTCGCTGATCGCGTTCTCGATGTAGACATCACCGCGCGTCATCGCCGCTGCCACCATGTAGGTGCCCGCCTCGATGCGGTCGGGGATAATCGTGTAGTCGCGGCCCGTGAGCTTCGGCACGCCATCGATCTTGATGACATTCGTGCCGGCGCCGCGGATCTTCGCGCCCATGACGTTGAGGTAGTTCGCGAGGTCTACGATCTCCGGCTCCTGTGCCGGGTTCTCGAGGACCGTCTGACCTTCCGCCATGGAAGCCGCCATGATGATGTTCTCCGTCGCGCCGACGCTCGGGAAGTCGAGATAGATCTTCGCGCCCTTGAGTCCCTCCGGAGCAGCCGCCTCGATGAAGCCGTGACCGACGCGGATCTGCGCGCCGAGAGCCTCGAATCCCTTGAGATGGAGGTCGATGGGACGCGTGCCGATGGCACAGCCGCCCGGCAGGGAAATCTTGGCCTGTCCGCAGCGAGCGAGCAGCGGTCCCATGATCAGGAAGGACGCGCGCATCTTGCGCACGAGATCGTACGGCGCCTCGCAGCTGCCGATGACCGTGCTGTCGACAAACAGCTGATGCGTCTCCTTGCGGAACTCTGCCTTGACGCCGAGTTTCTGCAGGACTTCCGTGATCGTATGCACATCTTCAAGTGCCGGGACCTCATCGAGAAGACTCGGCGAATCCTGTCCGAGAAGAGTTGCCGCGATAATCGGCAGTACCGCATTCTTCGCCCCGCTGATCTTGACGCGGCCCTCCAGCCGGCGTCCGCCATGTATAACCAACTTTTCCATTTAAGTCCTTTTTCCTCCTATAGCAGCACAGCCACTTCGACCGCTGTGCTTAAAGCATCATTTTTCAGTGTATCATCATATTCACCTGCTGACAATAGGGGGCGGTCACTTTCTCTCGACCTGCAGGGTCGTATGGATGACATTGTCGATGATATAGTTCGTCGTGAATTTCGTCTCGCCCGGCGTCTCGTTCTTCGGCGCATTCAGCGAGAACGAGAACTTGCGCTGCTGCGCTGCCCCGCGGGCCGCCTTGGCAGCCTCGCGCGCAGCCTTGCGCTGCTGCGCCGGCGTCATCGGCACGACCGAAGCGCCCGGTGCGATGATGATCTCGTTGTTGCGGCCCGTGCGCTTGAGGCTCTGGAGCTTGTCCTTCGTCGTAGTCGTCTTGTCCTCCTGCGCGATGAGGTCGACGCCCGTCTGCTGCAAGAGCTTGAGCTGGGCGATTGGCGCGACGCCGCCGCCGCGGATGTCGAGCGTCAGCGGCCCCTCAGGTGCCGTCACCGGCACGCGGTACGGGATCAGCAGGGTCTCCTTGTCACGGCGGTACGGCTTGATCGTCGTCGTGAACTTGACGAGATCGCCCGGCTTGACCGTCGTCTTGTCCGGCACAGCCGAGACGAGCGTCGCCGTCTTGCGGCCGTTCTCCATCTGGACATCGACCTGGACATCGACGATGTCCGACTCCTGGTCCGTGTTCGAGCAGATGACGTTCATCGCCTGCATGAGCTCGCCGACCGCGATCTGGCCGACGTCAGCCGTGTTGTAGAACATGTTGCTGCGCTCGAACTTGCCGCCATCCGCCGCATTCGTGCGGATGGTGAAGTGCACGTTGGCCGTCGCGCCCGCGAGCGTGTCCGACGTCTTCGTCATCGCCGCGTAGGCGATGCCGCCGGAGAGCTCCGGCAGGAATGCCTCATCGTAGGCGATGCGCGCTCCATAGTCATCCGTGCGGCCGAGCGTCGTGTCCTGGATGCGGACCTTGACCGGCACGACCGTGGGGAAATCGCCGATGGTGCCGGCGATGCCCGTCTCGCGGTCCTGATTGATGCGGCCGATGATGTTGCCGATGTTCGCAATCTTCATGCCGTTGCTCTGGCCGCTGATTGTGCCAACGACCGTCGCGTCCGTCATGAAGTAGTTGACGTTGCCGCGGTGCAGGAACGGATGGCCGAAGCCGAGAATCTTCTTGCCGTCCACGGCCGTGACCGTGCCCGTCGCGCCGACGGCGAAGTCACCGTAGACGATGGCGACGCCGACCGCACTGCCCGGCTGCAGGCTCGCGTTGTAGAGCGTATTGCCCTCGCCTTCCGTGCGCACACCCATCGGCATGAAGGTGACGTCATGGCCCATCGGCACGTTCTTCTGCAAGAAGTCGATGCTCGGCCCATTGAAGCCCGAAAGGTACATGACGGCCTTGGGCTGCTTCGTCAGCTCTTTCTTGTCGGATGCAGCCGGTTTCTCAGCAGAGGCATCTTTCGCTGGAGCAGTTTCGGTTGCAGCAGTTTCTGCCGCTACCGCCTCAGCCTGCTTCTCTGGAGCCGCAGCATTCTCAGCCTCGGCGTCGACATCCTTGCCATCGGCGTCCTTAACATCGGCATTCTCAGCAGACTTGTCATCCGTGTTCTCGGCAGCTGCAGCTTTGGCCTTCTCTGCCTCAGCCTTTTCCTGCTTGGCCTTCGTCTCAGCGGCCGTATCCTCCGCTTCGTGGATGACGTCCATGACCCGGTTGAGGATGGCGTTGCCATTCGTCTCCGCCTTCTTGTTGTCCTCTTCCTTGGCCTTGGCCTCTTCCTTCTTGCGGTCTTCCACGACCTTGTGCATGTTGATTGTCTTAAGGCGCGTCTTGTTCTTCGTATCCGGCATCGTCCAGAGCTTCATCATGTCCTCGATTGGCGTGATGAAGAACGTGTACGGCGTCATCTCCTTGATGCCCGCCGCCACGGCGCCGACGAGGCGGCCATTGACGTAGACGGGGCTGCCGCTCATGCCCTGCAGGATGCCGCCCGTCTGCTCAATCACGGGGCCGCGCGCGCGTGCCATGATCATGCGGGACGATCCCTTGCCATTGTCCATATTGCCCACGATATCCACATCGAAGCTGCGGATCTCGCCCGAGCTGTCCACCACGGTATAGGCCGTGCCCGTCATGCCACCCTTGACATCCTGGAACGGCAGAATGGGGTCCATCGCGTGGGCCGGCACAGCAGCCGTCGCGAAGAACATCGCAGCGATACCAGTCGCGATGACCTTCCTCATGAATTTATGCAAACGTACTCACCTCGTAAACGCCAGAATCAAACTCGAAAAATATTACTAGTTTTCATTATAACATACTCGTCCAGCCCTGTGCATGCCTCTTTTATTTCTTGACAAGGACCAGGCCATCGCCGACGAGGCGCTCCTGCCCGTCTGACGGAGAGTTCTGCACCTCACCGTTCACGACGAGGTCCGACGAGCCGCCGCCGTCGAGGTTCAGCGCATCCTGCGCACCGAACTTCACGAGCAGCTTCGCCCAGTCTGTCAGCGTCAGGCCGACGCTGTGCGACTGGCGGCCGTCGACGACGGCCAAGAGATAGCGGCCGTCCTTCGTGATGCCGACGGCACTGCGCGGCGCGCGGCCGATGCGGATGTCCGCAGGGAAATCCTCCTCGTCGACCGTCACATGGACGCGGCCATTCTCCACGAGGCGCGGGCCGCAGCCGATGATGAAGTCCATGTTCTGCCAGCCGTCGCCGAGGTTCTCCTCAATCGTCACAGTGTCACCGACCTGCACGCCTGCGAGCACATCGGCCGCCGTGCCGTGCACCGAGATGACGACGCCATCCGCGGGAATTGGCGAATCGTTCTGGCGAATGTCCGTGACGCGGCCGCCGCGCACGATGTACTCACGGCCGTATTCATTCGTGCCCGTCGAGCTGCCGTAAGCGCGGTTGTAGATGACGAGGCTGTCCGCGCCGCGCTCGCAGTCGACGCCGGCTACGCTGATGCTGACGCCGCCCATCGTGACCTGTCTCTAATAACCATCTGACGCTGCCGA
>ERZ1023848.259-NODE-259-length-19960-cov-9.275860_pt1 | contig 19960 bp, 10 predicted proteins | sample MGYA00380385_ERZ1023848 | MGnify/ENA primary metagenome ERZ1023848 (study PRJEB33179, sample SAMN07449069) | human gut metagenome | biome: Human-gut; feature: Human associated habitat; material: Faeces | host: Homo sapiens | place: India:Kasaragod | collected...
ACCTTCGTCATCAGCGCGCTCTTAGGCGGCAACAAGATCCTCTTGATCGGCAACATCATCGAGCAGGAGTTCACGGCGGCCTATGACTGGCAGCTCGGCAGCGCCCTCTCGATGATCCTCATGGTCTTCATCATCCTCAACATCGTGCTCGAGGCCTTCTCGGGCCATGATGCAGAGGAAAAGGTCGAGCAGGCAGAACAGGGGGTGAAGTCCTGATGGCAAAGCTCAAGAAAATCTATCTCGGCATCATCATCCTGTTCCTTTACGCGCCAATCCTCGTGCTGATCGCGCAGTCGTTCAACGCGAGCCGCTACCGCGGCCAGTGGACGGGCTTCACCCTGCAGTGGTATGAGAAGCTCTTCACGAGCGAGGACATCATCGAGGCCTTTCTCAACACGCTGACGATCGGCCTGACAGCGGCGTTCTTCGCGACGCTTCTGGGTCTCGTCACGGCGCTCGCCATCCGCAACTTCTCGAAGAAGAGCCAGCTCGCCATCCGCGGCCTCGCGAATGTGCCGCTCTTAAATGCCGACATCGTCACGGGCATCGCCTTGATGCTCCTGTTCCTCGGCCTCGGCCTGCGCCTCGGCTACGATACGATCCTCATGGCGCACATCGTCATCAACCTGCCGTACGCGATGCTCTGTATCCTGCCGCAGGTCATGGGTCTCGACCGCGTCTGCTACGAGGCGGCGCTCGACCTCGGCGCGACGCCTTTCCAGGCATTCCGCAAGGTCATCCTGCCAGAGCTCCGGCCCGGCATCGCCGCGGCCTTCCTGCTGTCGTTTGCCATGTCGGCCGACGACTTCATCGTGACCTACTTCACGAAGGGCGCGGGCATCAACACGCTGACGACGGCCATCTACGCGCAGCTCAAGCTCGGCATCCATCCCGAGATGTACGCGCTCTCCACGCTGTTCTTCCTCGGCGTCATCGTCTTCGTCGCCCTGCTGATGGTCAACTGGCGCCTGTTGAAGCACCGCCAGGGAAAGGAGGAGTGGGAAGAAGAATGAAGCGATTACCGATTTTCCTGTTGCTCCTGTGCTTTGTGACGGCTCTTTTCACGGCGGGCTGCGACAGCTTTGCCGAAGAAGAGGCGGAGGGCGAGGACACGCTCTACATCTACAGCTGGGGCGACTACCTCGACCCCGACGTCATCGCGCAGTTCGAGGAGGAGACGGGCATCCACGTCGTGCTCGACGAGTTCGACACGAATGAGAGCATGTACCCGCGCGTCAAAGAGGGCGCGACGAGCTACGATCTCATCTGCCCGTCGGACTACATGATCCAGAAGATGGCCGAGAACGATTTGCTGCAGCCGCTCGACTACAGCCAGCTGCCGAACGCCAAGAAGTACATCGGCGAGGACTTCCTCAAACAGGCCGAGTCGTACGACCCGGGCAACCGCTATTCCATCCCGTACTGCTGGGGCACGGTCGGCCTCATGTACAACAAGAAGCTCGTCCATGGCGAAGTCGACAGCTGGTCCGTGCTCTTTGACCCGGCCTACAGGGACGAGATCCTCATGCAGGACTCCGCGCGCGATGCCTTCATGATCCCGCTGCGCCTCATGGGCGACTCGATGAACACGAAGGACCCCGCTGAGCTCGAGGCCGCGCGCGACATGCTGATCGCGCAGAAGCCGCTCGTCCAGGCCTACGGCGTCGACGACATCCGCGACAAGCTCGCCTCGGGTGAGGCCGCGCTCGGCGTCATCTACTCGGGCGAGGCCATCAACCTGCTCAAGGCCAATCCCGACCTCGCGTTCTGCCCCGCCCCGAAAGAGGGCACGAACCTCTGGATGGACGGTTGGGTCATCCCCAAGCAGGCCAAGCACGTAGAGAACGCCCATAAGTTCATCGACTTCCTCTGCCGCCCGGACATCGCCGCCAAGAACTTCGAGGCCCTCGGCTACTCCACGCCGAACACCGCCGTGCAGTCCATCGTCGAGGAAGACATGGACGAGGAAGAGATCGAGATCGCCTTCCCCGACCCCTCTGTCTACCAAGGGCAGGAGACCTACCAGTACCTCGGCGAGGCCATCGACAAGCTCTACACCAAGCTTTGGCTGCAGGTCAAAGTCGAATGACGATGAACTGCCTCTTGCAGTCTCTCACCGTATCCCATATAATAGAGTAGCAGAATCCAATGCCGGCACGTTGTGCCGGTTTTCTCTATATAAATGCGAAAGGATGGCACTTGATGCAGAAATTCCGGATTGTCCCGAGTCAGAAGAATATGTTCTGGCAGCTCGTGCAGGGCATGCGGCTGGAAAAGGAGGAGAAGGCGCTCTTGCGGGCGGCCACGATCCGCCATGTCGAGGTCTGCACGCGCACGAACAGCTGGGAGATCGCGCTGAGCACGCAGACGCTGCTCTCTGAGAACCTGCTCGCGTCGGCCGCGGACCAGATCGCCGCGAAGTACCAGCTCGACTCCGTCATCTTCTATCAGGATGTCGTCAACATCGAGGACGCGCTCGCGAAGATCTGGCCGAAGCTCGTCTACGAGACGGCCGAGGGCAACCCGACCGTCTACGAGCTCCTCAAGCGCTCGAAGTACACCGTTGACGGCAGCCACATCCTCATCGACGTGCCCGGCGAGCTCGGCGGCGAGATCATGCGCGCCCATTCCGTCACGCAGACCATGAGCCAGCTCATCGAGAAGCGCGTCGGCTACCGCTGCCACGTCGAGTGCGAGGCCAGCGAGGAAGTCCTGCAGAACCTCGAGGTCGACGACAGCTTCCAGTCCCCCGACTACCTCGAGGCCCTGCAGCACGAGAAGGCCCGCCGCGCCAAAGCCGAGCGCGCAGCTGCCGAGGCCGCCGAGTGCGCCACTTTGGCAGACCAGGAAGAGGCGGGCGGCATCCCTGCACCGGCCTTTGCCCGCACGGCCGCTGACGCACCGTCGGCATCTGCTTATCCAAGTTATGCGGAGCCGGCTGCTTCGTCCTACAGCGCTGCAGCCGAGCCAGCCGCAGCGGCAACGCCGGCTAAGCCTGCGAAAAAGCTGGCCAAGAAGCGCGAGGACGCGCACAAGCCCGTCGTTGTACAGTCGAGCGATAATCTCATCTTTGGCCGTGGCGTCTCGGGCGCGCTCCACAAGATCACGGAGCTCGTCGGTGAGATCAAGAGCGTCGTCGTCGAGGGTACGATCGGCGAGGGTCCGGGCTCGGGCATCCGCCTGCTCGAATTCAAGTCGGGCACGAAGCTCTTGACCTTCTGCATCTCTGACGACACAGACGGCATCGCCTGCAAGAAGTTCTTCACGAAGGGACGCCGCCGCAAGAGCGGCGAGCCGGAGCCCGACTGCGATGAAGTCATGGTCGCGCTCAAAGAGGGCATGGCCGTGCGCGTGCAGGGTTCCGTGCGCTTCGACACCTTCATGAACGAGTACGTGCTCTTCGTCAACAGCCTCGCCAAGAAGGAGAAGAAGAGCCGCGAGGATCGCGCCGAGGTCAAGCGCGTCGAGCTCCATGCGCACACGACGATGAGCAGCATGGACGCCGTCGTCTCCGTCAAGGACCTCATCAAGACGGCCGACCGCTGGGGCTGGCCCGCCGTCGCCGTCACCGACCACGGCGTCGTGCAGGCCTTCCCGGACGCCGCCAAGGCCCTGAGCAGCTGCAAGAGTGACCTCAAGGTCATCTACGGCATGGAGGGCTACCTCGTCCAGCAGGACCACCTGCAGAAGCGCGCCAACCACATCATCATGCTCGCCAAGAACCCCAACGGCCTGCGCAACCTTTACCAGCTCGTCTCGCTCGCGCATCTGCGCTACTTCCACCGCCAGCCGCGCCTGCCGAAACACATCATCGAGGAGTATAGGAGCGGCCTGCTCATCGGCTCCGCCTGCGAGGCCGGCGAGCTCATCCGCGCCATCGAGGAGCAGCGCACGGATGAGGAGCTCATGGAAATCGCCTCGTTCTACGACTACCTCGAGATCCAGCCCATCCACAACAACGACTTCCTCAAGCGCAGCGACAAGTACCCCGCCATCCAGACAGATGAGGACCTCATCGCGATCAACCTCAAGGTCGCCGAGATCGCCAAGAAGCTCGGCAAGCCGCTCGTCGCGACCTGCGACGTCCACTTCCTCAACCCCGAGGACAGCATCTACCGCGCCATCCTCATGAAGGGCAAAGGCTTCGACGACGCCGAGCTGCAGCCGCCGCTCTACCTGCGCACGACGGACGAGATGCTCAAGGAATTCGAGTATCTCGGCGAGGAGGCGGCCTACGAGGCCGTCGTGACGAACCCGCGCAAGATCGCCGACCAGATCGAGCGCTTCAAGCCAATCCCCGACGACCTCTACTCGCCGCAGATCCCGGGCGCTGACGAGGAGATCCGCGAGATGTCCTACAAGAAGGCCCGCGCGCTCTACGGCGAGAACCTGCCGAAGATCGTCGAGGACCGCCTCAAGCAGGAGCTCAAGCCCATCATCGGGCACGGCTTCTCCGTCCTTTACCTCATCGCGCAGCGCCTCGTCAAGAAGTCGAATGACGACGGCTACCTCGTCGGCTCGCGTGGTTCCGTCGGCTCGTCCTTCATCGCCACGATGACAGGCATCACCGAGGTCAACCCGCTGCCGCCGCACTGGCGCTGCCCGCACTGCCAGTACAGCAAGTTCATCACCGACGGCTCTTACGGCTGCGGCTACGACCTGCCCGACAAAGTCTGCCCCGTCTGCGGCACGCCGCTGATCAAGGACGGCCACGACATCCCGTTCGCCGTCTTCCTCGGCTTCGACGGCGACAAAGTCCCAGATATCGACCTGAACTTCTCTGGCGCCTACCAGCCCGTCGCCCACAAGTACACCGAGATTCTCTTCGGCAAGGACAACGTCTACCGCGCAGGCTCCATCCAGACCGTCGCCGACAAGACGGCCTTCGGCTACGTCAAGAAATTCTACGAGGAGAAGGGCGTCAAGAAGCACATCTCCTACATCGACAAGATGGCCCATGGCTGCATGGGCGTCAAGTCGACGACGGGCCAGCACCCGGCCGGCATCATGGTCGTGCCGCGCAACATGGACGTCCACTTCTTCACGCCAATCCAGCATCCGGCCAACGACATGAACTGCGGCACGATCACGACGCACTTCGATTACCACTCCATCAGCAGCCGACTCGTCAAGCTCGACATCCTCGGCCACGATGACCCGACCGTCATCAAGATGCTCGAAGACCTCACGCACCGCGACCCGAAGACCATCCCGTTCGACGACGAGGCGACGATGTCCATCTTCAACTCGACGACAGCCCTCGGCGTCACGCCCGAGAAGCTCGGCGCGACGAGCGGCACCTTCGGCATCCCCGAGTTCCGCACGCCGTTCACGCGCCAGATGATCGACGACACGCAGCCCGACGTCTTCTCCGACCTCGTGCGCATCTCCGGCTTCTCCCACGGCACCGATGTCTGGCTCGGCAACGCCCAGGACCTCATAAGGAGCGGCCAGTGCACCATCAAGAACGCCATCTCCGCGCGCGACGACATCATGATGTACCTCATCCACAACGGCATCGACCCGCTGCTCTCCTTCAAGACGATGGAGAAAGTCCGCAAGGGCAAGGGCATCGCCGACGACGTCGTCGAGATCCTCAGGAAAGGCGGCATCCCCGAGTGGTTCATCGAGTCGTGCCAGAAGATCAAGTACCTCTTCCCGCGCGCCCATGCGACGGCCTACGTCATGATGGCCTACCGCATCGCCTACTGCAAGGTCCACTATCCGCTCGCGTACTACGCGGCCTATTTCTCCATCCGCGCCGCCGAATTCGACGCCAACGTCATCGCGCGCGGCAAGGACTACGTCGGCCAGCAGATCAAAGAGCTCGAGGCCATGGGCAAGGAGAAGAAGCTCGACGCCAAGCAGAACGCCACCCTCATCGTCCTCCAGCTCGCCTGGGAGATGTACCTGCGCGGCTACTCCTGCGAGCGCGTCGACCTCTACCGCTCCGGCGCCGACAGGTTCATCATCGACGGCAATGCACTCTTGCCGCCGATCGCCGCCCTCGCCGGCATGGGCCAGAAAGCCGCCCAGGGCATCGTGGAGGCGCGTAAGGAAGGTGCCTTTACCTCCATCGAAGACCTGCGCCGCCGCTCCGGCATCTCCAAGACCAACATCGAGATCCTGCGCAGCCACGGCTGCCTCGACGGCATGAGCGAGAGCGACCAGATCGCCCTGTTCAGCTGAGTGAAATAAAAAAACCGCCAAGATGGCGGTTTTTTTATGCAATCGTTTGCGATGCTCAGATGATCGTGTGAACTGCTTCGCGCAGGGCTTCGAGGGTGTTTTCATCTGGGGTATTGAGCAGGCGCTGTTTGTCGAGGACGATGTCGCAGCCGGCGGCTTTGAGTTCTTCTTCGACGAGGCCGATGCTCTGGCCGCCCCAGCCGTAGGAGCCGAAGGCGAAAGCCTTGTGGCCTTTGGCGGTCAGGCCCTTGAGGTAGCAGAGGAAGGAGGCGATGGTCGGCATCATCTGGTTGTTGATGGTTGGGGAGCCGACGGCGAGGTATTCGCTCGTGAGGATGTCGGTCAGGATGTCGGAGAGCGGGTTTTCCTTGATGTCGTAGAAGGTTGCGGGGATGCCCTTCTCCTGGAAGGCCTCGGTGATGGTGCGGGCCATCTGCTCGGTGGAGTGCCACATGGTGTCGAAGACGACGACGGCGCGCTTCTCGAGGACGCCATGGGACCACTTCTCGTAGAGGTCATGGATTTCTTTGACATGGGAGCGCCAGATGATGCCGTGGCCCGTCGCGATCATCTCGATGTCGAGACCTTGGAGCGCCTTGAGGGCGGCCTGTGCCTGACGGCCGTAGAGCGTGAGGATGTTGGCGTAGTACTTCTTGGCCTCGTAGTAGAGCACGGAGAGGTCGTTCTCGTCGTCGAAGCGGCTGCCGGAGGCGAGGTGCTGGCCGAAGGCGTCGTTCGAGAAGAGGATCTTCTCCTCGGGGCAGTAGGTGACCATGCTGTCGGGCCAGTGGAGCATCGGAGTTGGCACGAACTGCAGCGTGCGCTTGCCGAGGGAGAGGGTGTCGCCAGCTTTGACGCCCTCGTACGGCAGGTCGCCGTAGCGCGCCTTGAGTCCCTTGAGGCCGTTCGGTACACTCGTGATGACCTTGGCGTTCGGGCAGTGGGCCATCATGAAGGGCAGAGAGCCGGAGTGGTCGGGCTCGACGTGGTTGGAGATGATGTAGTCAATCTTGGCAGGGTCGATGACGGAAGCGACGCGCTCGAGGAGTTCTTCCTTGAACGGCTCTTTGACCGTGTCGATGAGGGTGATCTTCTCGTCGAGGATCAGGTAGGCGTTGTAGCTCGAGCCGCGGCTCGTCTCGTAGCCGTGGAAGCTGCGCATGGACCAGTCGATGGCGCCGACCCAGTAGATATCTTTGCGGATTTCAACTGCTTTCATGATGTTACCTCTTTCTTTTGGGATTACAGGGCTTGCCTGAAATTTTCACATTATGCTTCCATTTTATATCGACTTCATCATCTTGTAAACAGCGATTGTCACAGTTGCCCCATACGCCAGCGTGCCATCGCTTTTATTATGAAAAATTTATTTGTCAGGTGCACGCAGATGCGGTAATCTAGAAGTAACGACCAAAACAGCAGGAGGGCAGAATATATATGCGGCATAGATTCACACAATTCAACCGTATCGATCGCAGGAAGGCTGTCGTTGCTAGCGTGGCGTGCCTCGCAGTGCTGGCACTTGCGCTCTACGGCTTTCTCGGCAAGAGTGCGAACCAGAAGGTCAAGACGGGTGGCGGCAAGCCGCTCGTCAAGGTGGTGACGGTCACGCGCGCGGACATGATGCGTCACATCGATCTCTCGGGCCAGACGGTGGCGGACGCGAATATCCCGCTCGCGCCGAAGTATACGGGCCGCGTCACGGAGGTCCGCGCGAAGCTAGGTGACACGGTCGAGGCCGGCGATGTGCTCATGATGCAGGACACGGGCGACCTCGATATCTCGATTGCGGAGAATGCAGCGGCGACGGGGGCGGCGCGGGCCGATGCGCGCGAGGCACGGGCCTCGTACGATGCGAACTACATCAAGGCGCGCAATGACCTCGAGCTCGAGCAGAGCAAGTACGAGCGCAACCAGTATCTCTACTCGATCGGGGCGATCTCGCAGGACACGCTCGACTCAGTCAAGCAGGAGTACCTCGCCTCGAAGGCGGCCTTCGATGTGCTCGCGGACCAGGTCGAGGGCGGCAGTGCGGCGAGTGTCGAGTCGAAGGCGTACACGGCGGAGAAGTCGGCGCACGCGACGGATGCTTTGCGCCGCCAGCGCGAGGACATGTACCTGCGCGCGCCGCGTGCAGGCGTCATCGGCTACCGCAATGTTGAGGCGGGCGAGATTGTTTCGGCGGGCACGAAGGTCTTCTCACTCGTCGATAACAGCCACCTCAACGTCGACTGCACGCTCGCGGAGAGCGATGCGGCCATCCTCAAGCCAGGCATGGCGGTCGAGGTGACGATTGACGCGCTCGGCGCCGACTACCCGGGCAAGATCGTCTACGTGAGCCCGGCCATGGATGACACGAGCAAGACGTATCAGGTGCGCATCGAGCTCGAGACGGACTCGGATGAGATGAAGGCGGGACTCTTTGCCCACACGGCCATCGACATCCTGCAGCGCCGCGCGACGCTCTGCGTGCCGAAGGAAGCCGTGCTCTCGCGCAACGGCCGCCAGATGCTCTTTGTCGTGGACGCGGATGGCAAGGTAGAGTCGCGCGAAGTCAAGATTGGCCTGATGAATGACGCGGAGGTCGAGGTGCTCGATGACATCGAGCCCGGCGATACGGTCGTCGTGACGAATCAGGATAAGCTGCAGGACGGCAAGAAGGTCGAGACGGAGCCGTACGAAGGCGATTCCAGTAACTCAGGCGATACGAGTGAGGCGGCTGCATCATGAACATGACACGCCTTTCCATCAAGCGGCCGGTCGGCATCTCGATGATCGTCGCGTTCTTTGTCGTGCTGGGATTATACAGCTATTACCGCATTGGCGTTGAGCTCTTACCGACGCTCAACACGCCGTATGTGACGGTCTCAGTCAAGTACCCGGGCGCAAGCGCGGAGTCGGTGGAGCAGGAGGTCGTCAAGCCGGTCGAAGACGCGCTGGCCTCGGTGTCGGGCGTCAAGAAGATCACGTCGACGGCGAGCTACGAGAGAGCCCGCGTGACGCTCGAGCTCGACTTCTCGACAGATGCCGACACAGCGGCCATCGACGCGAGCAAGAAAGTCGAGGCCATCGCCAACAAGCTGCCCGATGAGGCCGACTCGCCAGTCGTCATCAAGCGCGATATGAACGCGAAGCCGGTCGTCGAGCTCGCCGTGCTCTCGAACCACAGCCTCGCCGACACCTACACGGCGACGGACAATGTCTTCACGGAGGTGCTGCAGCAGGCGGGCGGCGTCTCGGAGGTCGAGCTGCATGGCGGCCGCGACAAGGAAGTCGCCATCGACGTCGACCGCGAGAAGATGGCGGCCTACAAGCTGACGCTCGCAAAGATCGCTTCGGCCATCAAGAACGAGAACCAGCTCGTGCCGTCGGGCTCCATCTTCACAGAGACGACGAAGTCGGACGTGCGCGTCGTCGCGCAGTTCCAGAAGCCGAGCGACATCGAGAAGATCCAGGTGCAGAACACGGCGGGCCAGATGATTCCGTTGACGGCCGTCGCACAGGTCCGCGAGCGCGAGGCCCGCACGGTGCGCTATGGCCGGCTTAACGGCGAGGACGCCATCAATGTCCTCATCTATAAGAACAGTGATGCCAACGTCGTCGAGACGGCGGCCAATATCATGAAGAGCGTCGAGAAGCTGCGCAAGACGTATCCCGACTACCAGTTCGTCGTCGTCTCGAACGATGCCGACTACGTCAAGGACTCGCTGCACAGCACGATGAACACGCTCATAGAGGGCCTGATCACGACGGGCCTCGTGCTGTTCCTGTTCCTGCGCGGCTGGCGTTCGACGGCGGCCGTCATGATCGCGATCCCGACGTCGCTGATCTCGACGTTCTTCGTCATGTACCTCGCGGGCTTCACCTTCAACATGATGTCCCTGATGGGCATGACGCTCTGCGTCGGCATCCTCGTCGACGACTCGATCGTCGTGCTCGAGAACATCGTGCGCCATCTCAAGATGGGGGAGGCGCCGGACACTGCGGCCGAAAAAGGCCGCACGGAGATTGGCATGGCGGCCATCGCCATCACGCTCTGCGATGCCGCCGTCTTCATGCCGATCGCCTTCATGCAGGGCATGACGGGGCAGTACTTCCGCCAGTTCGGCCTGACCATCGTCTTCGCGGGCCTGTTCTCGCTCTTCGTCTCGTTCACCCTGACGCCGATGCTCGCCTCGCGCTTCTTCCGCAAGGGCTATCATCCAGGGACGAACCGTGCGTTCGCCTTTATGGATCGCGTGGAGGAGAGGGCGCAACGTCTTTACGTTGAGGTGCTCAACTGGAGCCTGCGCCACACGAAGAAGCTGCTCGTCTCCATTCTCGCTGTATTTGTCGCGGTCGTCGCGCTTGTGCCGCTCGGCTTTGTCGGCATGGAGTACATGCCGCAGACTGACGAGTCGAGCTTCACCATCAACATCCAGGCGCCCGTCGGCTCCTCGCCGGAGGAGACGAACCGCGTCGCCGAGCGCATCGAAGGCAAACTCGCCGAGCTGCCCGAGGTCAAGTACTACATGACGCAGGCGGGCGGCAGCACGGCCTACGAGGGCCGCATCAAGGTCCAGCTTGTCGACCGGCGCGAGCGCAGCCGCACCGTCTGGCAGGTCGCCAATGACGTGCGCAAGTTCGCCGCCACCATCAAAACGGCCGACGTGCGCGTCTCCGAAACTCAGACAAACGTCGCCGGCATCGCGGGCGGCGGGAGAGCGAAGAACGGCGGTGGCGCCCTGCAGATCGAGCTGCGCAGCAACGACGGCGCCGCGCTCGACGCCGCCGAGAAGGCCATGAACACCCTCCGTGCCATCGACGGCGTCACTGACGTCAACTCGTCGTATGTCGAGGGCATGCCAGAGCTTCGCCTGACCGTCGACCGCCAGAAGCTCAAGGCCTACGGCACCTCCCTGCAGGACGTCGATACCGCCTTTGCGAGTGCCATTTCCGGACTTTCCGCCGGCGAGCTCAAGAGCGACCCCAATAACGGCGGCCAAGACACCGACATAAAAGTCCGCTTCAAAGACGCCGACAGCTACAAAGCCTCCGACGTCGCCCGCGTGCCGCTCTCCGCGTCCGGCAAGCTCATCTATCTCGGCGACGTCGCCACCATCCAGAACGGCAGAGGCCCCGTCACCATCCGTCGCGTCGACAAACAGCGCTCCGTCGCCATCGGCGCGAACCTCAGCGGCCGCCCCATGGGCGCCGTGACCAGTGACGTCAAGAAAGCCTTCGCCACCGCCGACCTCGGCCCGAACGTCACCTACCAGTTCAAAGGCCAGGCCACCCGCATGAACGAGACCTTCAGCGAACTTCTGTCCGCTCTGTTCCTCGCCCTCGTCCTCATCTACATGCTGCTCGCCGTCCTCTACGAGTCCACCATCACCCCGTTCATCCGCATGTTCTCCCTGCCGCTCGGCCTCATCGGTTCAATCTTGTTACTCTTCATCACGCATAACACCCTGAACCTATTCTCCATGATCGGCATCCTCGTCATGGACGGCATCGTCGCCAAGAATGGCACCCTGCTCATCGACTACACCCTGACGCTCATGGATAGGGGCCACAGCGCCCTAGAGGCCGTCATCGAAGCCGGCCGCGTCCGCCTCAAGCCAATCTTCATGACTACCATCACCATGATGGTCGGCATGACCCCGATGGCCCTCGCCATGACCCCCGGCTCCGAATCCCGTGTCTCCATGGCCTGGGTCATCATCGGCGGCCTGCTGACCTCTACAGTCTTCACCCTGATCGTTATTCCGATCATCTTCCTCTTCTTCGCCAATCATACGAAGAAAAAGAAGCAAAATCGAGTAGAGGAGAGAAGTAACTGAGGGACGGGGGACCTGTTCCGCCTGCAGGAGCGCAGTGACCGCCCGCAGGGCTGGCCCTCAAGTGACGATGGGCGAGAGAAGCCGATGAAACCCGCCGCGGCAGGCGGCGAACCTGCCTTCATGCGCCACGCGCCATGAGGGCCATTCCAACGGAGCGACGAAGCCGGAACAGGTCGCCCCGGCCCCCTTGCCAAACCTATCTCCATTCTACGAACAAAACTTTTTTTGCCACACCCCTTGCCAAAACCCGCAATATACGCTATACTAGTCTACGTCGTCGGGATGTGGCACAGTTTGGTAGCGCGCATCGTTCGGGACGATGAGGCCGCAGGTTCGAATCCTGTCATCCCGACCATCTATAAGAGATCAGAGACCAGTCCAATCGGGCTGGTCTTTTTTGTGCGCCGCGCGCCTTGCTGTAATCCGATATTAATGATAGAATGTATACCTGTAAACGCAATAGAAGGAGTTGTTGAATCGTGAATATCTTCCGGACCAAGAGCATCGCCGCGTACAAGGCCGATGCCCACCAGTCCCACCTCAAGCGCGCCATGGGCTCCCTTGACGTCACCCTGCTCGGCATCGGCGTCATCGTCGGCACCGGCATCTTCGTCCTGACCGGCGTCGCCGCCGCTAAGTACGCCGGCCCCGCCCTCATGCTGTCCTTCCTGCTCGCTAGCATCGCCTGCGGCTTCGTCAGCATGGCCTACTCCGAGCTCGCTTCCATGGTCCCCGTCGCCGGCAGCGCCTACGCCTACGCCTATACCTCCGTCGGCGAGTTCTTCGCCTGGCTCGTCGGCTGGAACCTCGTGCTCGAGTACTCCGTCGGCGCGAGCGCCGTCGCCGGCGGCTGGTCCGCCTACATCGTCGGCCTCCTAAAGACCGCCGGCATCGAGCTGCCCGCCGCCTGGACGACCGTGCCCGCCGACGGCGGCATCGTCAACCTGCCCGCGGTACTCATCACGCTCTTCCTGACCTGCCTGCTCGTGCGCGGCGTGCGCGAGAGCGTCACGGTCAACAAAGTCCTCGTCGGCGTCAAGCTCGCCGCCATCTTCCTGTTCCTGTTCCTCGCCGCGCCGTCCGTTGACCCGACGAACTGGGAGCCCTTCATGCCGTTCGGCTTCTCCGGCGTCTCCGCCGGCGCCGCCGTCATCGTCTTCGCCTACCTCGGCGTTGACTCCATCGCGACTGCGGCAGAGGAGACGAAGAACCCCGCGCACGACATGCCGACGGGCATCATCGCATCGCTTTTGATCTGCACGGTCCTCTACATCGCCGTGACGGCCGTCATGACGGGCAACGTGCCCTATACCGAGCTCGACAACGCCGAGCCGGTCGCCTTCGTGCTGCGCGAGCTCGGCTACCGCTTCGGCTCCGCGCTCGTCGGCACGGGCGCCATCGCAGGCCTGACGACCGTGCTGCTCGTCATGATGTACGCGCAGACGCGCGCCTTCTTCGCGATGAGCCGCGACGGCCTGATCCCGCAGTCCGTCTGCAAGATCCACCCGCGCTTCGCGACGCCGCACCGCATCACGATCCTCGTCGGCATCGCCGTCGCCATCATCAGCGGCTTCACGCCAATCAACGTCATCGCCGAGATGTGCAGCGTCGGCACGCTGTTTGCCTTCATCATCTCGTCCATCGGCGTCATGGTCATGCGCCGCAAGTATCCGGACCTGCCGCGCCCGTTCCGCTGCCCGGCCATCTACGTCGTCGGCACGCTCGCCATCGTGAGCTGCGGCTACATCATGTATAACCTCTCCTCGATGACCTGGGAGCGCTTCTGGGTCTGGAGTGCGCTCGGCATCCTCATCTACTTCCTCTACGGCTACCGCCACAGCCGCGAGAATAAAGAGGATGCGGCCTGATTTTCCCCCGTTGTGCAGCCTGCCTGTACACTTGCTGACAGGAGAACAGGTGTGATGAATATATCTTTACAATTTTTTGCCTAGCACGTATAATGAAACCTGATGGCATTGCAATCTTGCCATCAGGTTTTTCTATTTATCCTGACCATGTGATGGGGGCAGAGCCTCCATCTTGTCAAATCCAATATCAGAGGGGAGTAATCCAAAACATGAGCAAAAAGATGAAAACCATGGACGGCAACACAGCTGCCGCCTACATCTCCTATGCTTTCACCGACGTCGCTGCGATCTACCCGATCACGCCGTCCTCGCCGATGGCTGAGCATGTAGATGAAATGGCTGCCAAGGGCGTCAAGAACCTCTTTGGCCAGAAGGTCAAGGTCATCGAGCTGCAGTCCGAGGCAGGCGCCGCTGGCGCTGTGCACGGCTCGCTGCAGGCCGGTGCTCTGACGACGACGTACACGGCTTCGCAGGGCTTCTTGCTGATGATCCCGAATCTCTACAAGGTGGCTGGCGAGCTGCTGCCGGGCGTCTTCCACGTCTCCGCGCGCGCACTCGCTGCGAACTCCCTGAACATCTTCGGCGACCACCAGGATGTCATGGCCGCACGCCAGACGGGCTGCGCCATGCTCGCTGAGGCGAGCGTGCAGGAGGTCATGGACCTCTCGGCCGTCGCTCATCTCGTCGCCATCAAGGGCCGCGTGCCGTTCATCAACTTCTTCGACGGCTTCCGCACGTCGCACGAGATCCAGAAGATCGAGATGGTCGACTACGAAGACCTCGGCAAGCTGCTCGACTGGGATGCCGTCAAGGCCTTCCGTCGCCGCGCGCTCAATCCGGACCATCCGGTCCTGCGCGGCTCCGCGACGAACCCGGACATCTACTTCCAGTCGCGTGAAGCGGCTAACAGCTTCTACGATGCGCTGCCGGAGCTCGTTGAAGAGGCCATGGCCGACGTCGCGAAGGTCACGGGCCGCGAGCATCATCTCTTTGACTACTACGGCGCCAAGGATGCTGACCGCGTCATCATCGCGATGGGCTCCGTCTGCCAGACGGTCCAGGAGACGGTCGATTACCTCAACGCGAAGGGGGAGAAGGTCGGTCTCTTGAACGTCCACCTCTACCGTCCGTTCTCCATCGAGCACTTCTTCAAGTTCCTGCCGAAGACGATCGAGAAAGTCGCCGTCCTCGACCATACGAAGGAACCGGGCTCTCTCGGCGAGCCGCTCTACCTCGATGTCAAGGCAGCGTTCTACCACTCCGACATGCATCCGACGATCGTCGGCGGTCGCTTCGGCCTCGGCGGCAAGGACACGACGCCGGACCAGATCTTCGCCGTCTTCGAGGAGCTCAAGAAGGACGCGCCGAAGGATGGCTTCACAATCGGCATCGACGACGATGTCACGCACACGAGCCTGACACCGGCCCTGACGGATGTTGACCTCACGCCAGAGGGCACGACGGCCTGCAAGTTCTGGGGCCTCGGCTCGGACGGCACGGTCGGCGCCAACAAGAGCGCCATCAAGATCATCGGAGACAAGACGGACATGTACGCACAGGCGTACTTCGCCTATGACTCCAAGAAGTCGGGTGGCATCACGATGTCGCACCTGCGCTTCGGTAAGTCGCCAATCACGAGCCCGTACCTCATCAACAAGGCCGACTTCATCTCCTGCTCGCAGCAGTCCTACGTCTACAAGTACGACCTGCTCGCCGGCCTCAAGAAGGGCGGCACGTTCCTCCTCAATACGGTCTGGAGCGACGAGGAGCTCACGCAGCACCTGCCGGCAGCTATGAAGCGCTACATCGCGAAGAACGAAATCCAGTTCTACACGGTCAACGCGGTATCGATCGCCAAAGGCCTCGGCCTCGGCGGTCGCTTCAACATGGTCATGCAGTCCGCGTTCTTCAAGCTCGCGAACATCATCCCCATCGAGACGGCTGTAGGCTACCTCAAGGAAGCCGTCGTCACGTCGTACGGCCGCAAGGGCCAGAACATTGTCGACATGAATAACGGCGCCATCGACCAGGGCATCGAGGCCCTGCACAAGGTCGAGGTCCCGGCTGCCTGGGCTGATGCGCAGGACGAGCCGCAGGAGAAGCGCGACCTGCCAGAGTTCATCACGGAGATCCAGGAAGTCATGAACCGCCAGGAAGGCGACAAGCTGCCGGTCTCGAAGTTCGCCGGCGACCGCGCCGACGGCACCTACTCGCTCGGCGGCGCTGCCTATGAGAAGCGCGGCACGGCCATCTCCGTACCGGTCTGGAACGCCCAGAAGTGCATCGGCTGCAACAAGTGCTCCTATGTCTGCCCGCATGCGACAATCCGCCCGGTCCTCACGACCGACGCAGAGCTCGCGGCAGCACCGGAAGGCTTCCCATCCAAGGAAGTCCGCGCCGTCAAGGACTACCACTTCACGGTGGCCGTCTCCACGATGGACTGCCTCGGCTGCGGCAACTGCGCACAGGTCTGCCCGGTCAAGGCCCTCGACATGACGCCGCTTGACGACGAGCTCAAGGCAAAACAGGCTTACTTCGACTACGGCGTCGACAAGACGAAAGTCGCGCCGAAGAAGAACCCGATGAAGAAAGAGACGGTCATCGGCAGCCAGTTCGAGCAGCCGTTGCTCGAGTTCTCCGGCGCTTGCGCTGGCTGCGGCGAGACGCCGTACGCCAAGCTCATCACGCAGCTCTTCGGCGACCGCATGATGATCGCCAACGCCACGGGCTGCACCTCCATCTGGGGCGGCAGCGCACCGGCCATGCCGTACACGACGAACGCCAAGGGCCACGGCCCGGCTTGGGATAACTCCCTGTTCGAGGACAACGCAGAGTTTGGCCTCGGCATGTTCCTCGGCACGCAGTCCGTCCGCAACGGCCTCGCCGATGACGCCAAGAAGGCCATCGAGGCCGGCCTCGGCAGCGAAGACCTGCAGGCAGCCCTCAAGGATTGGGTGGAGAACCTCGACAACGGCAACGGCACGCGCGACCGCGCCGACCGCCTCGAAGCCCTGCTCGCAGCCGAGAAGGGTGAGGACGAGCTCCTGAACAAGCTCTACGAGAACCGCGACTACTTCGTAAAGCGTTCCCAGTGGATCTTCGGCGGCGATGGCTGGGCTTACGATATCGGTTACGGCGGCGTCGACCACGTCCTCGCTTCTGGCGCCGACGTCAACGTCTTCGTCTTCGATACCGAAGTCTACTCCAACACGGGCGGCCAGGCCTCCAAGGCAACGCCGGCAGCAGCCATCGCGCAGTTTGCCGCAACGGGCAAGAAGACCCGCAAGAAGGACCTTGGCATGATGGCCAAGACCTACGGCTACGTCTACGTCGCACAGGTCTCCATGGGCGCCGACCAGAACCAGCTGCTCAAGGCCATCACCGAGGCCGAGGCGTATCCGGGCCCGTCCCTCATCATCGCATACTCGCCGTGCATCAACCACGGCATCCGCAAGGGCATGGGCTGCAGCCAGCTCGAGGCCAAGCTCGCCGTCGAGTGCGGCTACTGGGCGAACTACCGCTACAACCCACAGCTCATCGGCACCGACAAGAACCCGTTCAGCCTCGACTCCAAAGAGCCGGACTTCTCCAAGTTCCAGGACTTCCTCATGGGCGAGAACCGCTACATCAACCTCAAGCGCTCCTTCCCAGAAGCAGCCGAAGCCCTCTTCGAGAAGACCAAGCACGACGCCGAGATCCGCTACAACAACTACAAGGCACTCGCCGGCAAATAAGCCGTCCGCAGCTGCCTGACATACAGCGCTCTTGCGCAACGACAGAAAGCCTGTCCCGTTTCCGCGGGACAGGCTTTTTTGTCTGCCATTTTCCATTCCCATTCCAGCCAGGACATGCTAGAATAGGGGTATTGCATGTTAAAAAAGGGGAGGAATATCCTTGAAAGTCATCAACTTCTACGGCGGTGCCGCCATCGGCAAGAGCACCATCGCCGCCGACATGTACTCCAAACTCAAGCGCATGGGCTACCGCACCGAGCTCGTCGGCGAATTCGCCAAATGGCTCTGGTACCAGAACGCCACCGACATCGTCGAAGACCAGCTCTACCTCTTCGCCGAGCAGGCCCACCGCACCCGCACCCTCGAGAAATACAATGTCGACTTCGCCATCTGCGACTCGCCCTTGCCCCTCAACATCATCTACAACCGCGAGCCCTCCGACGCCTTCAACACCCTCGTCATGCAGGAGTTCAACCGTTACGACAACCTGAACTACCTCCTGCGCCGCAATGACGAGTTCCTAGCCGTAGACGGCCGCCCCGAAACCGACCTGCCACAAGCAAAAGAAAAAGACCAGCAGATTCTCGCCGTCCTCGAGAAATACAGCGTGCCATACACCATCATATCCCCGTGGGAGACCGACAAAGTCCTGCTGGACTTGAAACTTAAAAGGTAATTTTGCGATGGGGCAGGGCCCCGAGCGCCCTCGCTTAGCAGAGCTGTTCTTCAGCGCAGGGATAGATTCCGCCTGCAGGAGCGAAGTGACCGCCCGCAGGGCTGGGCCTCAAGCTGCATGCACAAAGCAGTCGATGTCAGAACGCCGCGGCAGGCGGCGAACCCGCCTCCATCCGACAGCGCGCCATGAGGGCCATTTCAACGGAGCGACGAAGCCGGAATCCATCCCTGCGCGCCACCGGAACCACCACCTCAGTACCAGCGCGTCATCGGCAGCTCATTGTTGTTGCCTTTCGTCATCAGCACCTGATGGATATCGATGTACCCGATGTAGAACGCCGCCGCGCACCCGGCGAGGTAGAGGTCCCACATGCGCACGAATTCCTCATTCTTCCAGCCCGCGACCGTCTCGTGGACCTTGAGGAAATTGTGGTACCAGCACATCAGTGTCCGATAGTAGTGGCGCCGCAGGCTCTCTACATCGAGTACGCGGAAGTCCGCATCGTAGGCGTGCGAGATCAGCTCGCGCAGCGACGGCAGCGTACCGCCCGGGAAAATGTATTTGCGGATCCACGGCTCCGATACCACTTCATCGTGACCCGTGATCGTGTGCAGCAGGAAGATGCCGCCATCCTTCAGCAGATGGTTCGCCGTCTCCATGTACGTCGCGTAGTTCGAGCGGCCGACATGCTCCATCATGCCGACACTGACGATGCGGTCGAAGATCAGCCCCTTGTCCTCGAGGTCGCGGTAGTCGACGAGCTCAATCTGCACCTGGCCCTCGAGCCTTTCCGCCTTGATGCGCTCCTGTCCTTTTTTCCACTGCTCCTTACTGAGCGTACAGCCGTAGCCCTTGACGCCGTACTTCTTCGCCGCCTCAATGAGCAAAAAGCCCCAGCCGCAGCCGATGTCGAGAAGCGTCATGCCTTCCTTGAGGTAGAGCTTCTCGAGGATGTAGTCCACCTTGTTGCGCTGCGCCTGCTCGAGCGTGTCATCCTCGTGCTTGAAGTACGCGCACGAATAGCTCATCGTCGGATCGAGCCAGAGCTTATAGAATTCATTGCCTAAATCATAATGGGACGAGACCTCTTTGGCCTGGTCCTTTTTCTTTTCCGACATGTAGAGGATGCTGCGCAGCCCCTTGCGGTCGAGCGAGAAGCGGTCCGCCTGCTCGAGGAACGTGCAGAGCATGTGGAAGAGATCGCCCTCGATCTCGATGTCGCCGCGCATGTAGGCTTCACCGAGCGCCAGTTCGGTCGACTCCAGGAGCTCCGCCTTCGGGATGTCCTTGTGCACGATCACCGTGAACTCCGGCTCGCCCTGACCAATCGTGTACTTCTGGTCGTGCAGCTTCACATTGAAGCAGTGCTTGTCAAAGTGGTTGAGATAATGAAGCAGGAAATTGTCCATGAGTTTCTGGAAATGCATGAAAAAGACTCCTTTCTGCTACGACCAACAGGCATCTCATGCGAAAATGCCTCTCAGTCCCGATGCGTTCTCGGAGATATTCGACACCGTGCAAGCAAAACCCTCTTTTGCCATGAGATTTTCGAAGTATTTGAAACAGCGAGAGCAGAAGGGAGGACGCATTGCAAAATTAGAATATGTTGCCTTCAAGGAGAAGCAAGTTGGAGAAGCGCTACCGCGATCTCTACGGCAGTGTGATTGAGAA
>ERZ1023848.267-NODE-267-length-19463-cov-10.195538_pt1 | contig 19463 bp, 16 predicted proteins | sample MGYA00380385_ERZ1023848 | MGnify/ENA primary metagenome ERZ1023848 (study PRJEB33179, sample SAMN07449069) | human gut metagenome | biome: Human-gut; feature: Human associated habitat; material: Faeces | host: Homo sapiens | place: India:Kasaragod | collected...
GTAGTGCATAGATTTTTTGAAATCGGATCGGTCGATGTGGCGAATCGCGTTCCATGAAGCTCAGCGAGAGAAGAGGAAGGTTGCTGTTCGTCTTCGAACGATGGATAACACCAACTGCGCAGGGACGATAAAATCTAGCAAGATCAAGGAGCTGTATCAAAGAAAAATCACGATGGATGACCTTGTCGAGGACGACTACATGCTGGTCACGCATCAGAAAGGCGTCGACATGCGCATCGGCATCGATATCGCATCTGTCACCTATAAGCATCAGGCATCTACCATTGTCCTGATTTCCGGAGACAGCGACTTTGTTCCTGCCGCAAAGCTCGCGCGCCGAGAAGGAATCGACTTCATTCTGGACCCGATGCATGCTCCAATAAAGCCAGACCTTCACGAGCATATCGATGGCAAGAACACGGTCTTCCCTAAGCCGAAACCTAAGAAAGCTGCTCAACAGCCAGCCGGCGCCGACAACCTCACCAATCCTGATCGAGAAATCCAGAAGATTAAGCAGTGATACCACTTTGCGGATGCCCGCAAAATCGCAAACAAAAAGATGGCTCCATCCAGCAAGACGCTGTGAAATCTAAAAAGGAGGCGGTTCCATGCCATCTCGTACTGCCATCTACATCCGCGTATCCACGCAGGAGCAGGCCATGGAAGGCTACTCCATCCAAGCCCAGACAGAGCGCCTGCAGGCATACTGCAAGGCCAAGGGCTGGGGGATTTTCCATATCTACACCGATGCCGGGTTCTCCGGCTCCAATATGCAGCGGCCTGCCCTCTCGCAGCTCCTCGAGGACGTGGAGGCGGGGCGCGTTGACTGCGTGCTGGTCTACAAGCTCGACCGCCTCTCTAGGTCGCAGAAGGACACGCTGCACATGATCGAGGACATCTTCCTCGCGAATGGCTGTGATTTTGTCTCGATGTCCGAGAACTTCGACACCTCCACGCCGCTCGGCCGTGCGATGATCGGCATCCTCTCGGTCTTTGCCCAGCTCGAGCGAGAGCAGATTCGCGAGCGCATGGCCATGGGCCGCACCGAGCGCGCCAAGTCCGGGCTGTGGCAGGGCGGCGGCTGGGTGCCTGTAGGCTACGACTATGTGGACGGCCGCCTCGTGCCGAATCCTGTGCGCGCCGCCGCTGTCAAAGAGATATATGCGCGCTTCATACGCGGTGATGCCATCACATCCATCAAGAACGCCATCAACAAGAAGTACGCGCTCGACTTTGCTGACACAACAGTCCGCTCCGCTTTGATGCACCGCCTCTATGTTGGTGACATCGTCTGGATGGGCAAAGTGTACAAAGGACAGCATGAGCCACTTGTCGACGCTGAGACATACGCGCGCGCCCAGGCTCGGCTTCGTGACCGCTCCCGCATCGCGGCTTCCAAGCCGAACCCATTCCGCCCTCGCACACTACTCGCCGGACTGCTTTACTGCGAGAACTGCGGCACCCGCTACACGCTCAAGGGGAATTACAGCGGCCACGGCAGCAAGAAGCGCTACTACCCATACTACTATTGCTACTCACGCGCCAAGAAGTCTCCGCGTATGGTCACCGATCCGACCTGCATGAATCCAGTCTACGCGGTGGAAAAGCTTGATAGATTCGTCGTCGAAGAAGTCCGCCGTGTGGCCACGGATCAGCACGAGTTCGATGCCGTAGTCGCCGCAGGCCGCCCGGACTCGCTGGCTAGAAGGAGAGCTGACTCGGATGCCGTCACTGCCATCATGCACCGGCTTGACGAAATTGACCACCAAACCGCCCGCCTGCTCGATCTATACCAGCGCGGCCATGCCATCGATGAGATTGCCAGCCGACTGGATGCCATGGAAGAAGAGAAAAAGACTCTGCAAGCATCGCTCAAAGACCTACAGGGCTCTCAGAAAGAGGAAGAGCTGGAACATCTGGAACCGGAGCGCGCTCACAAGCTCCTGGCGGAATTCATCGCCGCAGTAGACGGCGATGCTCCGATGGAGACACGCCGCCAGCTTCTCTTCTCCCTGATTGAGAAGATCATTGTTAAGAGGACGAAAGGCGATCTCGACATCTATTGGAAATTCTGAGTACAAAAGAAGGGCAGTGCCATTTTCGGCACTGCCCTTTCACGATCCAGCTGCGCTGCTCGGCGCGGCTTTTATTTTTTCTCTTTTTTGGCCTTCTCGGCCTTCTCTTTCTCCAGAAGATCAGCTCTGACAAGTTCCAGGCACACTTCCACGTGCGAGGTCATGGGGAACATGTCGACGGGCTGGACTTTCTTGGCTTTGTAACCGAGCTGCTCGAGGACGGCGAGGTCGCGGGCGAGGCTGGCGGGGTTGCAGGAGACGTAGACGATGCGGTCGGGCTGCATGTTGGCGAAGGTCTTAAGGACGGTCTCGGTGCAGCCGGCGCGCGGTGGGTCGACGACGACGACATCGGCGCGCACGCCCTGCTTGTAAAGGCGCGGCATGACTTCGGTCGCATCGCCAACGATGAATTCTGCGTTGCGGACGTTGTTGTCGCGCGCGTTCTTCTGCGCATCGAGGATGGCGGGCTTGACGATCTCGATGCCGTAGACCTCGCGGGCTTTCTGCGCGAGGAACAGCGTGATCGTGCCGGTGCCGCAGTAGGCGTCGATGACGGTCTCCTCGCCCTTGAGGTTCGCGAACTCCAGCGCCTTGTTGTAGAGGACTTCGGCCTGCTTCGTGTTGACCTGGAAGAAGGAACGCGGCGAGATGTGGAAGGTCAGGCGGCCGATGCGGTCGAGAATGGTCGGCTTGCCCCAGAGCAGGTTCGTCTCGCGGCCCATGATGACGTTGTTGTGGTACGTCTGGATGTTCTGGTGGATGCTGACGACGTGCGGCAGGCGCTTGCGCAGGGCCTTGACAAACTCTTTCTCGCGCGGCAGCTGCTTCGTGGCCGTGACGATGACGACCATGAGCTCGCCCTTCTCGCCGACGCGGCCGACGACATGGCGCAGCACGCCCGTGTGGCGGTCCTCATTGTAGACGGGGATGCGCAGCTCTGTGATGATATCGCGCACGGCATTGACGATCTCGTTGTTGCCCTCTTTCTGGATGTGGCAGTCGCACGTGTCGATGATCTCGTGCGTGCCCTGCGCAAAGCAGCCGATGACGGTCTTGCCCTTGCTGCGGCCAATCGGGAACTGCATCTTGTTGCGGTAGTTCCAGGGGCTCTCGGCGCCGATGGTCGGCTCGACGAAGAGGTCCTTCTGGCCACCGATGCGCGTGACGGCATCGATGACCTGCTGGCGCTTGGCCTTGAGCTGGGCCATGTAGTCGAGGTGCTGGAGCTGGCAGCCGCCGCACTGCTCGTAGATGGGACAGATTGGCGCAACGCGGTCGTGGCTCGCGCGCAGGACCTTGACGAGATGGCCTCTGGCGTACGTCTTCTTGACCTCGTCCACGGCGGCCTCGACAGACTCCCCCGGCAGCGCACCCGGTACGAAGACCGTGAAGTCCTCATAGCGCCCTACACCTTCGCCGCTCGTGCCGAGCGTGCGGATCTCGATCTCATATGATTTTCCTTTTTCGACGGGAACTTTGTGTTTCATGATGGTTATCCTTTTGCAAATGTCAGTTTTTCAAAGAGTTCCTCTGGGCTAGCGAGGATGACCTTGGCACCGTGCTCTAAGAGCTCCTTCTCGGGGCGAAAGCCCCAGAGGACGCCGACGGGCAGGAAGCCGGCGTTGACGGCCGTGTCCATATCGACGCTCGTGTCGCCGAAGTAAGCGACTTCTTCGGGTCTTACGCCGTACTCCTTGGCCATCATGAGGACCTTCTTCGGGTCCGGCTTGATGGGCAGGCCCGGGCGGTCGCCCATGACGGTCGTGAAGGTGCCAGCAGGGAACATGCCGCCGATGATCTCGTCAGCTGCCTGCTGGTGCTTGTTGGTGCAGACGCCCATCGGGATGCCCTGCGCCTTGAGCTTATCGAGCATCGCCTGGATGCCCGGGAACGGCCCCGTATGGTCGCGATGGTGCTCATAGATGGCCTGATAGCGCTTCATCGCCTCGATGACGAAGGCCTCGTCGGCGGCCTTCTCCTTCGGCAGCGTGCGCTCGATGAGCTTCTTGGAGCCATTGCCGAGGTAGTAGCGGTATTCGTCTAAAGGATGCGTCGGGAATCCGTAGGACTCGAGCATCTCGTTGACGCTGATGGCCAGATCTTCGAGCGTGTCGACGAGCGTGCCGTCGAGGTCGAAGATGGCGGCTCTGTACTGCATGAGAATTCTCCTTTCTCTTTTCTCTTTTCTCTTTGTCAAAAACCTTCCCCAGAGGGGAAGGCTTTGCTTGTGTCTATCCTGTTTTAGTCGGCGAGCTTCTCGGCGAGCATCTTGTTGACCATCTGCGGGTTTGCCTTGCCGCGCGTGGCCTTCATGACCTGGCCGACGAGGGCACCGATGGCCTTCTTCTTGCCGCCCTTGTACTCGGCGACGGCCTTCGGGTTCGCCGCAATCGCTGCGTCGACGGCCGCCTCAATGGCGCCCGTGTCCGTGATCTGGACGAGGCCCTTGTCCTTGACGATCTTCTCCGGGTCGTCCTCGTTCGTCCACATCTCCTTGAAGACCTTCTTGGCGATCTTGCCGGAGATCGTGTCTTTCATGATGAGACCAATCATCTTGCCGAGGCGCTCAGCGCTGACCGGGGACTTCACGATGTCAATGCCGTCCTCATTGAGGTTCTTGGCGAGGTCGCCCATAATCCAGTTGGCCGCAAGCTTCGGGTCGGCGCCCGTCGCGACGACGGCGTCGAAGTACTCTGCCATGGCGCGCGAGCTCGTGATGATGCCGGCATCGTAGTCCGACAGACCGTATTCTTTCTCGAGGCGGGCGCGGCGGGCATCCGGCAGTTCCGGCAGCTCGCTGCGATACTTCTCGATGGTCTCCTCGCTCGTGACGATTGGCGGCAGGTCCGGCTCCGGCATGTAGCGGTAGTCGTGGGCATTCTCCTTGCTGCGCATCGAGAGCGTGATGCCGCGGGCCGGGTCGAACGTGCGCGTCTCCTGGATGACGTGGCCGCCGTCCTCGAGTACCTCTTCCTGGCGCTCGATCTCGTAGTTGATGGCGTCTTCGAGGTTCTTGAAGGAGTTGATGTTCTTCATCTCCGTGCGGGTGCCGAGCTCTTCCGTACCGGCCGGGCGCAGGGAGACGTTGATGTCGGCGCGCAGGTTGCCCTCTTCCATGCGGCAGTTCGAGACGTCGATGTACTCCATGATAGCCTTGATCTTCTCCATGTAGGCGCGGGCCTCTTCTGCCGAGCGCAGGTCCGGCTCCGAGACGATCTCGAGGAGTGGCACACCCGTGCGGTTGTAGTCGACGTTACTCGTCGCGGAGTCCTTGATGGTCGTGCCCGAGTGGACGAGCTTGCCGGCGTCTTCCTCCATGTGGATGCGCGTCAGGCGGATGCGCTTCTTCTCGCCGTCGACATCGATGTCGACCCAGCCGTGCTCAGCGATTGGCAGGTCGTACTGAGACGTCTGCCAGTTCTTCGGCAGGTCCGGATAGTAGTAGTTCTTGCGGTCGAACTTGCTGTACTTGTTGATCGTGCAGTTCGTCGCGAGGCCGGCCTTGATGCCGAACTCGACGACGCGCTTGTTGACCGTCGGCAGGACGCCCGGCAGGCCGAGGCAGACCGGGCAGACGTGCGTGTTCTGCTCCGCGCCGAAGCCCGTGGCGCAGCCGCAGAAAATCTTCGTTTTCGTCTTGAGCTCGCAGTGGATCTCAAGGCCAATGACTGCTTCGTATTTCATCAGTGTTTCCCTCCCAGCTCAGGCATCTGCTTGTGGTACTCCTGGCTCTGCTCATACGTGTAGGCCGTGCGGATCAGCGTTTCCTCCGCGAGCGGCTTGCCGATGATCTGCAGGCCGATGGGCAGGCCCTTGCTGCTCTTGCCGCACGGGATGGAGATGCCCGGCAGGCCGGCGAGGTTCAAGGGGACGGTGCAGACATCCTGCAGGTACATCTGCAGCGGGTCTGCGATCATCTCGCCGATTTTGAAGGCCGGCGTCGGGGCCGTCGGGGCCATGATGACATCGACCTTCTTGAAGGCTTCCGTGTAGTCCTGCTGGACGAGCGTGCGGACCTTGAGTGCCTTGAGGTAGTAGGCGTCGTAGTAGCCGGCGGAAAGTGCGTAGTTGCCGATCATGATGCGGCGCTTGACCTCCTCGCCGAACTTCTCGTCGCGCGTGTTCGTCATCATCTGGACGAGGTCCTCGCCGTCGACGCGCTCGCCGTAGCTGACGCCGTCGTAGCGCTCAAGGTTCGTCGCAGCCTCAGCCGGCGCGATGAGGTAGTACGTGGAAATCGCATACTCCGTATGGGGCAGGGAGATCTCAACGACTTCCGCGCCGAGTTCCTCGTACTTCTTGATGGCCGTGCGCACGGCCTGTTCGACTTCCGGGTCCATGCCCTCGACGAAGTACTCCTTCGGCAGGCCAATCTTGAGGCCCTTGACGTCCTCGACGAGGGACTTCGTGTAGTCCGGCACCTCTGCAGCGCTCGACGTGGAGTCCATCTCATCGTGACCGGCGATGATGTTGAGCAGGTTCGCGCAGTCCGTGACGTCGCGCGTCAGCGGGCCGATCTGGTCGAGCGAGGACGCGTAGGCGACGAGGCCGTAGCGCGAGACGCGGCCGTACGTCGGCTTCATGCCGACGACGCCGCAGAAAGAAGCCGGCTGGCGGATGGATCCGCCCGTATCGGAGCCGAGCGCCCAGATGGCCGTACCAGCGGCGACGGCTGCGGCGCTGCCGCCCGAGGAGCCGCCCGGTACGCAGTCGAGGTTCCACGGGTTGTGCGTCACGTGGTAGGCCGAGTTCTCCGTCGAGCCGCCCATGGCGAACTCATCCATGTTGACCTTGCCGAGGATGACGGGATTCTCGGCCTTGATCTTCGTCATGACCGTCGCATCATACGGTGGCACGAAGTGCTCGAGGATCTTCGAGGCGCACGTCGTCTTGACGCCCTTCGTGCAGATGTTGTCCTTGATGGTCCCCGGGATGCCCTCGAGGAAGGAAATCGCCTCACCCGCTGCGATCTTCTTGTCGACGGCCTCTGCCTGCTTCAGCGCTTCCTCGCGCGTAATCGTCAGATACGCCTCGACGTCACCCTCGACCTCATCGATGCGGCTGAGCACGTCCTGCGTCAGCTCGACCGACGTGATCTCTTTGTTGACGAGCATGTCGTGCAGGACATGCGCCGGTTTATCATATAATCTCACAATCGTTCCCTCCGTCAGTCTCAGTCCTCAAGTACCTTCGGCACCTTGAAATAGCCGTCTTCCTGAAGCGGCGCATTCGAAAGCGCAGCTTCGCGCGGCAGCGACGGCTTGACGACATCCTCGCGGAAGACGTTCTGCATCGGCAGTGCGTACGTCGTCGGCTTGACATTCTCCGTATCGACTTTGGAAAGATTGTCCATATACGTCAGGATCGAGTCCATCTGCTGGATGTAGGTCTCTGCCTTGCCCTCCGGCACCGAGAGGCGGGAGAGGACAGCAACGTTCTCCAGATCTTCTTTCGTTACTTTCATGTTTTCACCATCCAAATCAATTTGCATGTTCATACTCGTGCGGAAAAACACCTTATCATTATAACACATTATGGGGCAGCAAAAAAGAGAGCCGCCCACAGCGGGCGGCTCAGAACATCGTGATGGGGTCGATGTCGATGGCGACATCGGCGCGCAGGTGGAGCTGCTGCTCCTTGAGGAAATCGTGCACGGCCGGAAGGTCCGCCGTCTTGATGAGCACGACGAAGCGGTAGATGCCGCGGAAGCAGGCTATGACAGCGGGCGCCGGGCCGATGACCTGATGGCCCTCGCGTCCGGCGAAGGCGAGCTCGAAGGACTTGACGAGCGCCTCCGCCTCCGCCTTTGCCTTCGCCTCCGACGCATTCTGGTAGAGCAGCTTGACGAGGCGGCTGTAGGGCGGATAGAAGAGCTCCTGTCGCAAGGCGATCTCCTTGTGGAAGAAGCCCTCGTAGTCCTGCCGGATGCCGCAGGTCACGGCGTAATGCGTCGGGTTGTAGGTCTGGATGACGACCTGGCCGCGCGTCTCGTGGCGGCCGGCGCGGCCCGCCGTCTGCGTGATCAGCATGAAGCAGCGCTCCGCCGCGCGGAAGTCCGGCATGTTGAGGCTCGAGTCCGCGCTGATGATGCCGACGGCCGTGACGTTGGGGATGTCGTGCCCCTTCGCAACCATCTGCGTGCCGAGCAGGATGTCGTACTCGCCGCGCCTAAAACTCTCGAGGATCTCCTGATGCGCGAATTTCGTCGTCGTCGTGTCGCGGTCCATGCGGATGACGCGCGCCGACGGCACGAGCGCGGCGAGCTCCTGCTCGAGCTTCTCCGTGCCCGAGCCGAAGTACTTGATATAGCGGCTGCCGCACTTCGGGCAGACGTCCGGCACGGGCTCCTGCACATCGCAGTGGTGGCACTTGAGCTGGCCGTTGCGATGGTAGACGAGCGGCAGGCCGCAGGAGCGGCAGCGGATGACCTCGCCGCAGGAGCGGCACATGACGAACGTCGAGAAGCCGCGCCGGTTGAGCATGATGATGACCTGCTGATGCCGCGCAATCGTCTTCTCGATGAGCTCCTGCAGTGCGCGCGAGATGATGTGGCGGTTGCCCATGCGCAGCTCCTGCCGCATGTCGACGCAGTGGATGACGGGCAGCGGGATGTCGCCGATGCGCCGCGGCATGACGAGCAGCGTAAGCTCCCCCTGCGCCGCGCGGAAGTACGACTCAAGCGACGGCGTCGCGCTTCCGAGCAGCAGCACGGCCCCGTGGACGCGCGCGATCTTCTCGGCCACGACGCGCGCGTGGTAGCGCGGCGACTCATCCTGCTTGTAGCTCATGTCCTGCTCCTCGTCGAGGATGACGAGCCCGATGTCGTCGGCCGGCGTGAAGAGCGCCGAGCGCGCGCCGATGATGATGCCAGCCTCATTGCGGCGCACGCGCAGGATGGCGTCGTTGCGCTCCGCGAGGCTCAGGCGGCTGTGCACGACGACGAGGTCGTCCGGGAAGTACGATTTGAAGGCCATGACGACCTGCCCCGTCAGCGCGATCTCCGGCACGAGCACGATGACGCGGCGGCCCGCCGCCCGCACGCGCTCCGCGAGCTCGATGTAGACCTGCGTCTTGCCACTGCCCGTGACGCCCTTCAGGAGGAAGCCCTGATACCGCGCCGCATCGATGGCAGGATAGACCTGACGAACGACCTGCTGCTGGTCCTCGGTCAAGGCCACTTCTTCTTTTGAGGCTCTGGCATCGCGGTAGCTGTCGCGCAGCACGCGGCGCTGGCGGATCTTGGCGAGGCCCGCCGCCTCGAGGTTGTGGACCGTTGCGAGGCTCACATGCTGCGCCTTGAGCGCGACGAGCGGCACCTCCGGCGTCTGCTGCAAGAGCTCTAAAAGATGCGCCTGCGCCTTCTTGCGACGGTACGAGTCGAGCAGCTCTGGCGTGACTTCACCGCAGAACACGACAATCTTCTCGTACTGCGCCGCATCGCGCTTCTGCGCCTCGTAGCCCTTGCGGACGATGTGGTACTTCAAGAGCTTCGCGAGCAGGTCATCGAGCTCTTCCTGCCACTCGGGCAAAGCCTTTCGGAGCTCTGCCTTCTTCTGCGGCCCCTCTCGAAGCAACACATCGTAGATGGCGCGGCAGCCCGGCATCGCGAGCATCATGTGGTCGGCCTGCTCCTCCACAGCTTCATAGCGCACCGTGATGCGCAGGCCGCTCTTGCCCGGCATGAAGAGCCGCATGATCTCCGCGAGCGAACAAAGGTAGAAGTCCGAAAGCCAGCGCGCGATCTCGATCATCTGCGGCGAAAACCAGCACTCCTCGTCGACCGCCGCGATGATGTCCTTGAGCGTGATGTTATCGGGCGCCGTCGCGAGCTCATGCGTCTCGACGACGAAGCCTTCGACCTTGCGGCTGCCGAACGGCACGAAGACGCGCCAGCCCGCCTCGATTTGCCGGAGCTCCTCCGGCACGCGGTACGTATAGGCCCGCGCAATGCTCTTGACGGGGATATTCACGAAAACATCGGCTGTCTTCATCGGCTCTTCTCTTCCTTTCTTGAACGTATCTCTTTATTATAGCCGCTCCCCGTCCCGCGGTCAAAAAGCTACTCGACCGCCAGACCGATATCGCTGCGCAGGCCGATGGCCTCGGCGATGTGCTGAGGGCCGAGCGCTGCGGAGGCTTCTGCGCCGTCCTCAGGGTTCTCGAGGTCCGCAATCGTGCGCGCGACCTTGATGATCCTGTCGTAAGAGCGGGCCGAAAGGCTCATGCGGCGGAAGGCCATCTCGAGTAGCGACTGCGCCTCCCCCGTCAGTTGGCAGGTCTCCCGCAGGATCGTGTGGTTCATCTGCGCATTGCAGAAGCGCCCGTAGGGCTGCAGGCGCGCGAGTTGGCGCTGCCTGGCCCGCTCCACGCGGCCGCGTATCGTCGCGGACGACTCGGCGCGCCGCTTCGAGGCGAGCTCCTGATAGGCGACGCGCGGCACGCGGATGTGGATGTCGATGCGGTCGAGCAGCGGCCCCGAGATCTTGCGCGTATAGCGGCGGATTTCGCTCGGCGAGCACTCGCAGCTGCGCCCGCCCGACTCGTCGCCATAATAGCCGCAGGGACAGGGATTCATCGCACAGATCAGGATCATGCTCGACGGGAACGTCAGCGTCGCATGGACGCGCGAGATCGTGACAGCGCGGTCCTCGAGCGGCTGACGCAAGACCTCGAGCGTCGCCTTCGAGAACTCCGGCAGCTCGTCGAGGAACAGCACGCCGTGATGCGCGAGCGTGACCTCGCCGGGCCGCGGCACGCTGCCGCCGCCGATCATCGCGACCATCGACGTCGTGTGGTGCGGGCTGCGGAACGGCCGCTCCTGCACGAGGCCGCCGCCCGCTGGTAGGAGACCCGCGATGCTGTAGATCTTCGTGACCTCGAGGGCCTCCTCACGCGAGAGGCGCGGCAGGATGGAGCTCAGGCGGCGCGCTAGCATCGTCTTGCCTGACCCCGGCACGCCAATCATCAAGAGATTGTGGCCGCCCGCCGCCGCGATCTCGAGCGCCCGCTTCGCCTGGAACTGCCCCTGCACATCGGCAAAGTCATCGCGAAGCACCGGGGCTGCTTCTTCCATAGACGGCATGGCAGGCGTAAGTGATTCCTGCCCGTTGCAGAACTGCACGACCTCATGCAGGCAGTCGATCACATAGACCGTCACGCCCTCGACGAGCAGCGCCTCATTGGCATTGCCGCGCGCAACGAAGACAGAGGTCACCCCCTTCTCACGCGCCGCGATGACCATCGGCAGGATGCCGCGCACCGGACGGCACTCGCCCTCGAGCGAGAGTTCCGCCGCAAAGAACGAAGTCTGGAGGCAGTCTGCCGGCACGACGCCATAGGCCGCCAAGAGTCCCACAGCAATCGGCAGGTCGAGTCCTGGGCTGTCCTTGCGTATGCCGGCCGGCGCGAGGTTTATCGTGACTTTCTCCTGACGCAGCTGGATGCCGGAATTGCGGATGGCCGTGCGCACGCGCTCCTTCGACTCGCGCACCGCTGTGTCGGGTAGCCCGACAATGTCAAAGGCGGGCAGTCCCGCCGCCGAGTCGACTTCCACCGCGATGATGAGGCCGTCGACGCCCATCGTCGTGCCGCCAAATGATCTTGCAAACAATCGCTCCCCCTCCAATCCTCGTTTTCCTCATCTCTTTTCTCACATGCTCTGTCATGTCTCAAAGGCGCCGGGCAGATGCTCGATTTGCCAGCGCTCTCCCGCGCGATAGACTTCAATGACATCAAAACGACAGAGACAACCTTCGAGATGTCTCTGCCGCAAGAACCAGCGCGCAGACTGGATGATCTTCTGTTGTTTGCGATAGTCGACAGCAGCTGCCGGCCGGCCGAAGCGCTGCGTGCGCCGCGTCTTGACCTCGACAAAGGCCAGCATCCGCCCCTTGCTGGCCACGATGTCGATCTCCCCGCGCGGCGTGCGAAAATTGCGCGCAAGAATCTCGTAACCAGCCCGCTCTAGAAAAACGGCCGCGGCCTCTTCGCCCTGACAGCCAATCGTCGTCGTGTCCATAAGCCTCTCCGCATTCCCTATGATTGCCAAAACAATTATTAAACAATTCGTATAGTTTTATTATACGGGCTGCCGGGAAATGCGTCAAGCTTCATGGACGCCATCGTCACACATCAAAATCGTAGGCGATGGAACGCACGGGCTCAAAGGAGCGGCGGTGAATCGGGCACGGGCCGTACTTCTTGAGCGCCTCGATGTGCTGCGCCGTGCCGTAGCCCTTGTGCTGCGCGAAACCGTACTCCGGGTAGATCTTGTCGTACTCATCCATGAGGCGGTCACGCGTGACCTTCGCGATGATTGAGGCCGCCGCAATCGAGGCGGACTTCGCATCGCCCTTGATGATCGACTCCGAGGGCATCGGCAGTCGGTCAAGCGGCACCGCGTCAATGAGGACCTCCTGCGGCGCGGGCTGCAGTGAGAAGATGGCCTCGTACATGCCGTTGATCGTCGCCTGATAGATGTTGACGCGGTCGATCGTCTGCGCGTCGATGAGCGCCGTGCCGACCGCGATGGCCTTCTCCTGAATCTCATCGAAGAGCTCCTCGCGGACCTTCGCCGAGAGCTTCTTCGAGTCGTTGAGCTTCGGCAGGCAGAGGTCGTGCGGCAGTATGACGGCTGCCACCGAGACCGGCCCTGCAAGCGGGCCGCGGCCCGCCTCGTCGACGCCCGCCACGATTTCGTGGCCGCGCGCCCAGGCCGCATGCTCGTAGGCGTAGAGCTTCAGCAGGCGCTCGTGCTCCGCCTGCGCTTTCTCATAGCGGCGCACGAGACGCGCCGCCGCCTTGCGCGGGTCCTCGCGGCAGGCGGCGAGGAATTCCTCACTGACCGGGCCCGCCGTCAAAGCCGCCTCAAGCTCCTTGATTGTGCAGTCTGCGACAGCCTTCATGCCTCATTCCCCCGATCTTCGCCAGCCGGTTCTGTTGCCGGGGCCTGCGGCACCTCGTCGAGCGTGACAAGGCCGAGCTTGCCGCTGCGGAACTCCGTCAGCACGATGTTCTGCGCCTTCTCGAGGTCGACCACGCCGCCCTTGACGAGGCAGCCGCGCTTGCGGCCAATGGCCTCGAGCAGCGCCAGCCCGTCTTCCGGCATCTCGCCCTTGAACTTGAAGCGCTCCTGCAAGCGCTCCGGATAGTCGCGGCGCATGACCGAGAGCAAGAGCGCCGTGACCTGCTCGCGGTCGTAGATCTCATCGTTGATCGCGCCCGTGAACGCGAGCTTCAGGCCGACCGTCTGGTCCTCGAACTTCGGCCAGAGGATGCCCGGCGTATCGAGCAGGTCGAGCGCCGCGCCGATCTTGATCCACTGCTTCGCGCGCGTCACGCCCGGCTTGTCCGCCGCCTTCGCCTTGATCGCACCGGCCAGGCGGTTTATGAGCGACGACTTGCCAACATTCGGGATGCCGAGGATCATGCAGCGCGCCGCACGCGGACGACCGCCAGCCTTGACGAAACGGTCCGTCTTCGGACGCGCGAGTTCCTCCGCCTTCGCGACGAGCTGCTTCATGCCGCGTCCCTTGACCGAGTCAATCGCAACCGCCGGGATGCCCTGCGCGCGGAAATACGCGAGCCAGCGCTTCGTGCTCGCCGCATCCGCGAGATCCGACTTGTTGAGCGCGATGAGACGCGGCTTGCCTTTGATGATCTCGGCGAGCATCGGGTTCGCACTGCTCGCCGGGATGCGCGCATCGAGCAGCTCGATGACAACATCGACGAGCTTGAGGTTCTCCTCGATGAGCCGCTGCGCCTTCTTCATGTGGCCAGGGAACCACTGGATTCCCGGCAGGTCATTTCTTGTTTCTTTATCCATGTGTTTCGATTCCTCCGAACAAAAAAATCTCATATTCATTATAGCATATCATGGTACAATAGAACTAATGATACCAGATTTAAAACGACAGAATCAGGAGTGATCATCATGAAGAAATATACCCTCATCCCCGCGCTCGCCCTTGCAGTCGGCGCCATCTCCCTTTTCTCCATACCGGTGGCCTCGGCATCCTTTGGCACAGGCATCGGCGTCTCGTTCCCGACCTCGGGCTCGCACAGCAACGAGATTGTGCCGTCATATGCCGCCTTCAGCTTCGATAAGATTGTCGAGGAGCTGACGGTCGAGGAAAAGCACGGCCGCCTCATCATGGAGCTCAAGGTCACGAATGACGGTGACAGCGACTATTCCATCGCGCATCGCGACGGCCAGGTCTACGACTTCGCCATCCTCGACAAGAACGGCAAGTCGCTCTACAAGTGGTCGGACGGCATGGCCTTCACGCAAGCCCTGACGAGCTCCACCGTCGCCGCCCACAAGAGCGAAGTCTACAAAGCAGAGCTCGACCGCAAGGCCTACCGCAAAATAAAGGATGACGGTGTGCTCGTCACGGCCTGGCTCGTCGATACGCCTTACAAGATCACGACGCGCATGCCGACAAAAGTCGGCAACTCCACGCCTGTGACGCTGCACGGTGGCATCATCATCGGCAATGGCCCTTGGTATGATGACTGAGTCTTCTGCTCCTGCTCCGCCAGATGTGACAAAGCACCATAGTTATGCTATATTATAAAGAACACAGTTTACACTATATTTCATGCAGATAAAAGGATGTGTATCATTTTTGGACAATACTGACGCGGGCCTACTGCTCGTCTTACTCTTGTTACTGCTGTTTGCCAATGCCTTCTTCTCCCTGATTGAGACGGCGCTGACGGAAAGCCACCGCGGCCGCCTCGAGAAGCTCGCTGAAGATGGCAACCGCGACGCAGAGGCGGCACTCGGTTTGCTCGAGAACGCAGAAGCGCCGCTTTCCCTCGTCCAGGTCGGCATCACGCTGACGGGTATCCTCATGGGAATCTGTACGGGTGCGTTCATTGCGCCGTACCTCGCCGCCTTCATCTCGTTCCTGCCGCATGCCACGCTCATCGCGATGATTCTGAGCATCGTCGTCGTGACGTACATCGCTCTGCTCTTTAGCGAATTCCTGCCGAAGAAGAAAGCCGCACAGAATCCTGAGCGCATACTCATGAAGTATCACCGCATCGTCGCAAGGCTCACGCATCTCGCACGGCCGTTCATCCGCTTCCTGTCCAGCTCCGCGAGCGGCGTCCTGCTGCTGCTCGGCATCAACCCGAACATCGAGGACACCGTCACAGAGGACGAGGTCAAGGACCTCATCGAACAAGGCACCGAGGACGGCACCTTCGAGAAATCCGAGCAGGCCATGGTCGACCGCATCTTCCATATGAGCGACCAGACGGCCTACTCCCTGATGACGCCGCGCACCCAGATGCTCTGGCTCGACCTGACCGACTCCCTGCGCCACAACCTGCGCATCATCCGCGAACATCCGCAGAACGTCTTCCCCGTCGGCCGCGAGAATCTCGACGACTTCTGCGGCGTGCTCTACGCCAAGGACCTCCTCAACGCCTCGCTCGAGCGCAAGTCCCTCGACCTCGCGCAGTACATCCGCAAGCCCATGTTCGTGCCGCGCTCGATGGAGACCTTCCGCGTGCTCGCCAAGTTCCGCGACACCGGCATCCACGAGGCCATGGTCCTCGACGAGTACGGCGGCGTCGTCGGCTTCATCACCCTCAACGACATCCTGCAGGAGATTATCGGCGACTCCATGTCCAACGTCGAGCCCGACCCGATCCAGTTCACCCCGCGCGACGAGCACTCCTGGTACGTCGACGGCCTCTGCTCCATCGACGACTTCAAAGAGCGCTTCGACATCGCCGAGCTCCCCGACGAAGACCACGACCACTACCAGACCATGGGCGGCTTTTTGACCTCCTACTTCGGCTATATCCCAAAAGTCGCCGAGAAATGTGAGTGGAACGGCTTCACCTTCGAAGTCGTCGACATGGACCGCGCCCGCATCGACAAAATCCTCGTCACCCGCGAGGAAAAACACGACGATGCCCCCGCAGCGCCGTCCGATGCAAAAAAAGAGAGCAACAAATAAATTACCATTAGTCATAAAAACAAAAACGAGACTGCGACTTGGATACATCATCACCTTGTCTACAGTCTCGTTTTTTTGATTCAGCAATGCAATGGATTATCAATCTTATACTATTATGGAACAATTTTCAGTCCATGCTCCTCACGCGAGAAGCAACCTAGAAGCACGAAGTTAAAACAAAAAGAGTCCCAAAAACGCAAACGCCGCAAACGTAAATAAGTTTCAAGGACTCAAGACGAGCGGGAAGTCAAGCCTCCTGCTTAATTAGCATTATATCAGATTCCCGGGAGGTACGCATGAAAAATATCCTATCAATTCTAATCATCGTCGCATGTCTTATATCAATGGGTATGAATATAGAGTGGGACAAAGAAAGTGTGAAAGCATTCATCACAGGATGCGTGTTGACTTGGATGGCAATAAAGTTCTTCAAGAAATCATGATTGTCGCAGAACTGTGAAGATATTCATCCACGCTCGTACACTGAACCAATTTCAATCCACTCTCCTCATGCGAGGAGCGACATCGTACTCTCGAAGAATGCTGTCCATTCTTGTTCGATTTCAATCCACGCTCCTCATGCGAGGAGCGACCTGATACTTGTCTGAGCAGTATAAAGGTCGTCAAATTTCAATCCACGCTCCGCCCGTCGCCCCATCCGTCGCAATCACGGACTATTTCAATCCACGCTCCTCATGCGAGGAGCGACGTGGTCAGTGAGATTATCTTCATCGCCAGACCACAATTTCAATCCACGCTCCTCATGCGAGGAGCGACGCAGGTCCTTGCCATTGATGATTGCCTTGTAACCATTTCAATCCACGCTCCTCATGCGAGGAGCGACCTGATGACGGCAAAAAATATGTCGTTGCTTATATTTCAATCCACGCTCCTCATGCGAGGAGCGACTCAAGCCCTTCATCGGCAAAGTCATGAGTGTGCAGATTTCAATCCACGCTCCTCATGCGAGGAGCGACAGATGCCATCCAATATCTTGTAGATAAATATCATATTTCAATCCACGCTCCTCATGCGAGGAGCGACTAGCGTTATGCCAAAAGATGGTATCTACTCCATTAATTTCAATCCACGCTCCTCATGCGAGGAGCGACCACGGCGGGCGAGAGTGTCTATCAGCTCTCGCAATTTCAATCCACGCTCCTCATGCGAGGAGCGACCGGCCTGCTGCTGTTTGAGATTTCTAAGTTCAACGCATTTCAATCCACGCTCCTCATGCGAGGAGCGACGTCGTGGCGAACCGGAACAGAGCGCGACCCGTACTGATTTCAATCCACGCTCCTCATGCGAGGAGCGACTGGTAATGGTATAGACCTTGCCTGCGTAACGATATTTCAATCCACGCTCCTCATGCGAGGAGCGACCCTTACTCAACCTATTTTACATACGAGACAGGGAATTTCAATCCACGCTCCTCATGCGAGGAGCGACCCTTTAGACGGTATAAGCAGACGTATGTTTTCGAATTTCAATCCACGCTCCTCATGCGAGGAGCGGCACAAGCAGCTCCAGTACTCCCACATCTTCGAGGAATTTCAATCCACGCTCCTCATGCGAGGAGCGACGATTGCATCGATATGTACGTGAGTGGAGTACAATGGGATTTCAATCCACGCTCCTCATGCGAGGAGCGACAATTGTCACAAAGAGAATGTGTCTCTCTTTGTGATATTTCAATCCACGCTCCTCATGCGAGGAGCGACACCATAGCAAATGTATTGCCGTTGCCATCGTGATTTCAATCCACGCTCCTCATGCGAGGAGCGACTGTGCAAGTAATGATATAACATTATTAGACATAATATTTCAATCCACGCTCCTCATGCGAGGAGCGACTTGTCCAAATCGGACACCGAGAGCAGCCGAAAAAATTTCAATCCACGCTCCTCATGCGAGGAGCGACTCATAAGCGGCGGCAAATACTTGCGTGCGCTCGAATTTCAATCCACGCTCCTCATGCGAGGAGCGACGACGGTGCACTGGAATTCCGACGGGTCTACCGGATTTCAATCCACGCTCCTCATGCGAGGAGCGACCATTGCCTTTGTTGGATCGTTCTCCATGATCTTCTGATTTCAATCCACGCTCCTCCTCATGCGAGGAGCGACCGTAGGAGGGCATATGCAAGAGTTAAAGATCAAGCAATTTCAATCCACGCTCCTCATGCGAGGAGCGACAAGCCCCAAAAGAACTGTCATGATGACCACCTTCCTATTTCAATCCACGCTCCTCATGCGAGGAGCGACGCGCGAGCGACCAAAAGCCGCGGCACTGGCACAATTTCAATCCACGCTCCTCATGCGAGGAGCGACGAGCGTGACTCCGACCATGATTTCGCATACTACGTATTTCAATCCACGCTCCTCATGCGAGGAGCGACTCCGAGCAATATTTTGCGCTCGGCCCGCCGATATTTCAATCCACGCTCCTCATGCGAGGAGCGACCATCGTCAAAGGCGGCAGCAAAGACGTCTGAGACATTTCAATCCACGCTCCTCATGCGAGGAGCGACATCCACTGGCATTCATCTGCATGCATTACGACAAATTTCAATCCACGCTCCTCATGCGAGGAGCGACTGTTTTGTCTGACCATCGGTGGCCTCGCCGAGCTTATTTCAATCCACGCTCCTCATGCGAGGAGCGACCTGGGCCGACAATCCAATTCATTTCGCCGTCACATTTCAATCCACGCTCCTCATGCGAGGAGCGACCGACGCAGGAGCAGGTCAATCTGAGACATCGGGTATTTCAATCCACGCTCCTCATGCGAGGAGCGACGTCATGAAGGTGCCGTACGTCGTCTACACGATGCAATTTCAATCCACGCTCCTCATGCGAGGAGCGACACCCGCTCGATGCGGCGACCGGCACACCGGAAGAGCATTTCAATCCACGCTCCTCATGCGAGGAGCGACGTAGTCGGGAGAGATATCGCCCGAAATGATACGATTTCAATCCACGCTCCTCATGCGAGGAGCGACTCGACACGCTTGACCGGCGTGCTGTCCGCCATGTAATTTCAATCCACGCTCCTCATGCGAGGAGCGACAACCGCACAAAAAATGACGCCGCGGTATCGTCTAATTTCAATCCACGCTCCTCATGCGAGGAGCGACTGGACGGCGTTTCCAGTAGATGTAGAGCCATATGACATTTCAATCCACGCTCCTCATGCGAGGAGCGACACGCGCTTGCCTTGGCATTCTTGCCCAGTTCATCGTAGATTTCAATCCACGCTCCTCATGCGAGGAGCGACATGGTCATTCCAGTTGATATTGTCAACCGCTTGTGGATTTCAATCCACGCTCCTCATGCGAGGAGCGACTGGCTGGCGGCGGCGCGGGCAGGTGCGCCGATGCTGTATTTCAATCCACGCTCCTCATGCGAGGAGCGAC
>ERZ1023848.271-NODE-271-length-19155-cov-8.823037_pt1 | contig 19155 bp, 25 predicted proteins | sample MGYA00380385_ERZ1023848 | MGnify/ENA primary metagenome ERZ1023848 (study PRJEB33179, sample SAMN07449069) | human gut metagenome | biome: Human-gut; feature: Human associated habitat; material: Faeces | host: Homo sapiens | place: India:Kasaragod | collected...
CCCGAGTCATTCTGCACCGGGGATTGCGCGCGGGGGCATTCTTTGCTGTAGTCACTTTAGCAATAGCAAATTTTCTGCGAATCCAAACTACGATTTTATTTTCACGACGCGATCTGACATGATTGGCCTGTTTTCAAGCACTAACGAATTGAATACATACTGTGCCGCCCAGTACGCCGCTGGCACACCCGTCCAAATTGCCTACAAGCTGGCTACACCCATCCCCTTCCAGTCCACGGGCGGCGGCACGATCAAGGCGTTATCCGACGCCAACACCATCCTCACGGACGCAGACGCGGCTACCGTTACAGGCCGCGCTGACCCGATCCACATCATTCAGCAGTTACAAGCCGCTTCCGCTGCGTCGGCACAAGCCCTCGCGGACGTGGAACGCGCTGTAACAGATATATAACATAAGGAGTTGGAGACCATGAGCGAAGCAACCCATACGCCCAAGTACAAGGTGCTCTACAACCGGCTGACGGGCGGTATCCCCTTTGCAGCAAGCACCGCCATTGCACGTATTACCGCCCTTGCGGACGCGCTGGAAATCACGCAGGATGAGGCCGCTGAACTGATTGCTATTGCGCAGGAGCGCGGCACGACCGGCGCAACCGTTGAAGATCGGCTGGCGGCGGTAGAAACGCACCAGTTGGAGCAGGACGAGGCGCTGATGGAGCTGGCGGAGATATGCGCGACGCTGACAAAAACGAGCGAGGAGGGGTGAGTATGGCGAAGATTTACAAGCGCTGGATCGATGCGGGACGCATGACCATTGACGAGGTGCCGGAGCGCTGGCGTGAGCAGGTGCGCAAGCTGCTGGACGCGGAAGCGGAAGACAAGTGAAACTTACAAACTTACAACAAACTTACAACAGACTTATAACCAGCTTGCTGATAAATGGAGGTGAATCTCTATGTTTCCTGAACTTGCAGCTCTTTTTCTCCCATCGTCCGCTGACTCGGCAGAAGTGGCGCGTCAGCGTGAAATTGTAGCAAGCCACGCCCCGCCTAATCGGGCAGGATGGCTCAAACGGCTGTGCCGGAGGTGGTGCGCATGACGATACTCCAAGTCCTAGGGACGCTTATCCTAGGTGGTGCGCTTATTCTGCTGGCGTGGATCGGCATAACGCTGGGACTGTACTATCTGTGGGGGAAGCTGTTACATATGCTGGGGAGGGATGACAAGTGAGCAGCAGCCCTGTGGCTGGCATCATTGCCTTGTTCCAGCGCATGCAGAAAGAACATTGGGCCTACAAGAGGGGCGCGGCAAAAGAGGGCTGCGTGGACTGCTCAGGGGCTTTCGCGTGGGCCTATAAGCAATACGGCAAAAGCATCTATCAAGGCAGCAACAGGATTGCAAGGAGCTATGTGGCGGAACTACTGCCGATCAGCGCTGCAAAACCTGGCATGGCGGCGTTTAAGGCACGAGCGCCCAACGAGAACGGCTACGCACTCCCTGCGGAGTACAAGCAAGGCGGCAAGCGATATAACGGTGATTTGCGCGATTTTTACCATATTGGATTGGTGGATGAGGATACGCGCTACATCCTCAACGCGCAAAGCACAAAAACATGCTTTGTCCGCTCCCCTATTTCGCAGGGATGGGATTGCGCAGCGTACCTTAAAGCCGTGGACTACGGTACGATTACAAAAGGAGATGATGGGATGCAGACGATGGTGGTAACAGCTAACAGCGGCAGCACGGTCAACCTCCGCGCCCGCCCGGGCAAGGCCGCGTCGGTGCTGGCGAAAGTGCCGATTGGCGAAAAGGTGCAGGTGCTTGGCGTGGAGGATGACTGGGCGACCGTCCAGCGGGACGGCGTGAAAGGGTACATGATGGCGCAGTATCTCAAGGCGCAGGGCGTGACCTCCCCTACACTGGAGGAGCGCGTGAAGCAGTTGGAGGAGCGCGTGAAGGCGCTGGAAGGGAGCGTGGGGTGATGCAATGGATTCAGCTCCTTGTGACGATCCTCGTATCTGTGCTTGGTTCTTCCGGCTTCTGGGCGGTGGTCGAGGCGCGGCGAAAGAAGGACACAGCAGAACGCCGCCTGCTGGTTGGACTGGCGCATGATCGTATCACATGGCTTGGTGTGAAATACATCGAGCGCGGATACATCACGCAAGAAGAATATGAGAACCTGAACGATTACTTATATAGGCCCTATCACGATGGCGGCGGCAACGGAAGCGCCGAGCGCGTGATGGAGGCGGTCAGAAAGCTGCCGTTTCGGCAGAAAGGAGCAGAAAAATGAGCGAGAATATCAAGCGTAAACTGACGAGCCGCAAGTTTTGGGCGGCGGTGGTGTCTTTTGTGACTATGCTGGTGATGGCCTTTGGTGTGGCGGAAGAAACGGCAACGCAAGTGGGCAGTATCATCATGGCAGGCGCAACTGTGATCGCGTACATCATTGGCGAAGGCATGGCGGACGCGGCAGGCGTGGAAGCGAAAAAGCAGGAGGAGTGAATAAAAGGTGGCAACGAACTTTAAGGCTCCCAAGTCGGTAGATGAGCTGGCAGAATCCTTGTCTGCATCGCAGTTTACGCCCAAAACGGACGCGGAGCTTCGGGCGCAGGCAGAGACGATGTACAAAAATCAGCGCGACCAAGCAATTCTCTCGGCACAGCAGAGCCATGACAGTTCTGTTGCCGCCTTAAATTCTCAGCTTGCGGCGCTGGACACCGCCTATGCGCGGCAGGCGGAGCAGCAGAAGCATGCAACGGCGATGTCACGGGCGAACGCTGACCGGCAGTCCCTTTCTCGCGGGATGCAGCGGAGCAGCTATAACAACGCGACGCTGGCGAACATTGACCTGGCAGGCGAAAAGGCGCTGGCACAGATTGCTCAAAACCAGACCAATGATGTGAACAGCGTCAATTCGCAGATTTCGCAGCTTCAGCAGCAGCTTCAGCAGAATATTTCTTCGGCGAACAGCTCGTTTGAGAATAGTGTGCTGGCAAAACTTGCGGAGTTGCAAGCGGATCAGTACAGCAAGCAGCAGACCGCACAGGCAACAAACAACGACATCCTGATGCAGCTTTATCAACTGCAAAAGAGTGCGGAAAGTTCGAAGGCCAGCGGCGGTGGCGGGGTTCCGAAACCCGACCCGAAGGATGACCATGACGCAGATGACGACGGACTGGACAAAGACCTTGCAGGAAATAGTATAGGCAACGATGTTGCGGACGGAATTTTTGCCGCGTTGAATCGCAAAAATACAACTGCAAAAAGGCTGAAGAAAGGCCCGCAAGGTTCCGGCAGCAGTAGAAACCTGACGCGAACGATGTTTGGAAATCGGCTTTAATCGAAACGGAGGAGAACGGCATTGGCAACGATCATCCACAGCCCGAAAAGGAAGCAGGAGACTTCGCCCGCTGCAATATCGCAGCAAACCACGGGGAAAAACCTTTGGGAGACGGAGCCTTCCTCGTTGGGGGGCCAGGTGAAGCAGCGTTCTGCGCAGACCCAGCGCAAGCAGACTTCCAGTCTTTGGCAGCCCATGAAAACCCCGAAGGAATTTTCCCGCAGCCACACGTCAAGCTGGTACAGCGGCGATACCCCGACCGCCAGCGAGATGATCGCCCGTGCGGATGCACTCTACGGCAACGACAAGGTGCGCCATGACGAGGTGCTGAGCAAGATTTACACTCGCATGGCGACCCCCGGCAGCGGCGTATACAATCCCTACCGCACAGCGACCAATTCCGGGCTGATCGACAACCTGACGGCGCTTGGCATTGATACCAGCGGCGGCATCAATGACGACTTCTTTGCCGCCAACGCCGGATACCAGAAGTATTTGCGGCGGTCTGCCGTATCCGGCACGCCCAGCGCTCCCACCAAGCAATCCACAAATGAGGAACGCGCCGCCTACTATCTGTATCAGCTCCAAAAGGACGAGGCCACCACAAGCGAAGCTGAAACTGAATGGGCCGACATGCAGAAGGAAATCTCCTATTGGGTGGGCAAGGGCTATTCGGACGATGAGGTGCTGGCGAAGGTCAACGCGGACGGCAAGTATACCACCCTGAAGAAGATGGACGATGCTGCCGGGATGGGTGCGCCCATGGCACTGAACCGGGCTGTCGGGTACTCTAGAGATGCGCAGTACGGCGCGATTTGGGCGGCGCGAAACGGCGGCGGCAGCGGCGATGCGTTTCAGGATTCTGTCAGCTACGCATCCGGGATAGGCAAGCGCTATAACGCGGATAAAACGCTGGAAGCGCGGCGGGACGTGACCAGCAAGGATTATATGCCCTATGCGGACGGCTCCACGCTGGACGACGCCAACATGTATTTTGGTGTGTCCAGCTTTGACCAGGACTGGATCAATGCCAACAAGGGCCTGCTGAACGGCACAGACAGCACGGCGGCGAAATATTTCAAGCAAGTCTACCAGGCGGAGCAAACCACGCAGGAGGCGGAGCAGGAACGGGCGGGCGTGTATGCGTGGATCGACGCCATGCAGCGGCAGGGCATGTCAGCGGACAAGATCAGCGACCTGCTGCAAAGCATGTATGACGATCCCAGCAGCACGGACGCGGTACACATGTCCACGCTGAAGAAAATGGACGAAGGGCGCAGATCGGGCGATCCTGTCGCGCTGACACGCTCTGTCGACTGGCGGCTGGAGGATGCGCTGGCGTATGTGCGCGGCGGCAGGACGGCGGAAACGGGCGCTACAGGCCGCCAGAACGCGGCGAAGCTGGGACGGGCGCTGACGCAGCCCGCAGGACAGGAGCAGCCGCAGGCGGAGGCGGCCCCTGCCGCGACTGCGCAGGGAGGGAACTCCCCCACCCTGAGTAACGACGAGATGGTTGCGGCCTTTGCCGCCCAAAAGGCCGAGGATGAAACGCCGACCACGGCAGAAACAGGCGAAGCGGCGGAGGACGTGCGGGAGCAGAGCGAGGCGGAGGCCTTGCGTTCCCAGTTAGTGGAAGAATACCACGGCCTTCAGCACAGCGCAGAGGTGCGCGGCTATGGGCTGACGGAGCGCATGGACGCGATCCGCGAGGAAGTTTCCACACTGACGGAACAAATTGGGGATAACTTTACCCTTAATCGCCCCTACACCGATGACGAAGCCGAAGCGGTGCTTACCAAGGTTTATGCAGGCACGGAAGAGCTGACCGAGGACGAGCAGAAAATCTTTTCTAGTTTTTTTGCGGATTACGGCGGACTGTTCGGCACGGCAGGCGGCAGCGACGGCGGCTACCGCAATTATGATTCCGCGCTGCTGTACGGCTCTAAGGCCATGGAGGCGCTGACGTGGACGGACAGCCCGGAGGCGACCACCCGTGACGGCGTTCAGACAATCATGCAGATCGTCAAGGACAGCCAGAGTGCGGAGCTGGCAGGCCTGTCGCTGGATGACTGGTACGCCGAAAACCCGGACGCGGAAGCCCGGCTGATGCAGGCAAAGGACAACGTGCTGGCAAGCCGGGAAGCGAAGGCGGAAGCGCAGAAGCAGCAGGCCGAACAGCAGCGGCAGCAGCAGTTGGCCTATAACGTGCATGTGCTGCAGCAGGTAGCCAGCGGTGAAGCGCTGGACGAGACTGACCAGGCCGCCTATGACCGCATCATGCAGATGGACGCGAAGCAGCTTCTTGCAACGGATGCAGGCTATGCAGCCCGTATTGATGCGCTGTATGAGGACACCGCGCCCAGAGCGTTTGCGGAAAAGATGGGCTTGTCGGACGATCAGCAGGAGTACGCGCCTTTTGTGGCAGACATCGTAGAAGACTATTACGCCACGGACGCGAAGCTGGCAGCTTCCGTTGGGTTGACGCTGGATGAGCTTTACGCGCAGTACCCGGCGCTGCAAAAGTCTGAAGATGCGGTGATTGAGCAGGCGCGGCAGGACTATTTTACCCGCTGGAGCGAACCGGCAGACGGCACCCCGGAAGGCGAAGGGCTGGGCTTTTTCAAGACGCTTGCGCTGGGCGCTGACAGCGGTTGGAACAGTTGGGTGTCCGGCAAGATCGGGTTCTATCAGGCGATCACTACCCATGACGACGAGACGGTAGCACAGGATAACTATGATGTGTATGTGCGCACCTACGGCATCGCAGGCGCACGGAGAGCCTACAGCAACGATGTTGCAAGCGCGATCTACGCCATGGCGGACGACGATCCTATGAAAGCCGTATATGCACAGCAGTTCGCGGATGCGCAGCGGAATGGTACGGACATTTTCCAGCTTCCGTTTAATTTTACCGCCGAGACGCTGCGGCAGGCCCGGCAGAAGTTTGACGCGAACGTGCAGGCAAACGCCGATCTGGTGAACGAGTACGGCACATGGGCGGAAAAGTGCCTGCTGTATCCTGTATCCAGCAGTGTTGTCAGCAACAGCTTGAACTTAGCGGAAAGCGCTGCGGTGACGGGGCTGACGGGCATCCCGACGCTTGGCACGGTTGCCGGGTACGGGTTGCAGCAGTTTGGCGAAACGAAGCTGGAAGCTATGGGCAAGGGGCTTTCCAGCGCGGAAGCAACGCTGGTGGGTGTGCTGGATGCAGCGTCTACCGCATTCCTTGAAAGCAAAATGGCGGAAAAGTACATTCCGTCCGTTTTTGGCGGCGCGGTGAAGGATGCGACCGTTAGCGCGGCGCGGAAGGGCGGCACGGCGTTTTTCTCCAAGGTGGGGGCGCTGGCAAAGGAATTTGGCTCCATCGGCGCGAACGAAGCCTTCCAAGAGAACTTGGAAAACGTTGTCTCCGGCGGCATTAAGGCGGTAGCCTATGGAGACGTTACCGAGCTGACCAATCCGCTTCAGCCGGGGCAGATGGTTGAGACTGGCGCCATGGCTTTTGTGACCGCACTGCCGCTGTTTGCCGAGGGCAAGGGCATAAATCTGATAGCAGCCCAGCAAGCGCATAAACATGCCAGAACGGAGCAGCAGCAGACCCAGCAGGAGGCCCAGCAGCAGCAAGAAAGTCCCGAAACGGAACAATATGCGCAAACAGAGCAGACCTCGCAGGAAGCACAGACAGAACAGCCCGTGCAGGAAGCGCAAGCGGAGCTGACCCCAACACAGGAAAATAATGTTGTGTTGGAGGCTGACGGCGGCGAGGCCGTGCAGCCCATGGGGACAGTCTCGGCGGCACAGCAGCAGGCGGTACAGGAGGCCATTGCGCGGGTGATCGGGTCGCCAGAGGCGATGGAGCAGGTGGTGGAAGCCCGTGCGGCGCAGATCGTCAATGAGCGTGTGGGGCTGGGCGAACTGAACACCGAGCAGATCAGCCAGTTGACCGCCCGTGCGCAGGAAACGGAAAGTGCGCTGCTGACGGCACGGAATACGCAGGCCGAACAGAGGCAGGAGCTGCAAAGGGTACAGACCATTTTGCAGAAAGCCAACCAGCGGGCGGCGACCAAGCAGGGCGCGAAGACGATCTCCCAGTATGCCCCCAAAGCCGCAAACCTGCGGGAGGCGCTGCGCGTATCGAATCAGCAGGTGCAGGAGGCACAGCAGGCATACCAGACGGCGCGGCAGGAGCTTCAGCAGGCACGACAGGCAGCTTACACCCAATTGCAGCAGCAGGCCATGACGCAGGCGCAGCAGGAGATACAGCAAGCCGCTGAACTGACAACCGAGGCCGCCATCACCGGGGACGACGTGCAGGAGATTCAGAGCCAGCAGCAGCAGGCCGACGCTGTAGCGCAGACCAGCGCTCAGGACGTCGCGCAGGAGCTAAAGGCCGCAAGAAGCGCCTACTATCAGGCGCGGAAGCAGGGCAAGGCGCTGCAAACACAAAAGCAGCAGCTTACAGCCCAGCTTCAAGGGCATCTCCAGGCTGTACGGGTTGCTGAACAAAATGGGTCTGACGTGAGCGCTTTTGCGCAGTCGCTTGAGCAGATCACGGGAGCGCTTACGGAGGTTGACAAGCAGATTCAGCAGCAGGCGCAGGTAATCAAAAACGCAAGGGCTGAAATGAATCGGCTGGCGGCAGGAGGCCAAGAGAATACCCAGCAAACGCAGGAGGCACAGAACGCACAGAATGCCCCGCAAGCAGGGCAGGAAGCCGCGCAGACGGTGCAGATGGAACAAGCGGCGGGGCAGGAAGAAGCGGCGCAAAACGCAGCGCCCGAAGCCGAAACTGCGGTATATACATCGCCGTCTGATGCTGTTACGGGAGCTGATGGAGCAGAGACCGGGGAGCGGCAATGGGGACGGAAGGGAGCGCAAAACACAGCACTTCTTCCGCAGGCAACGAAAGATTACATCCGGGATCACAATGCGATGAGCAAGGACACGAATGAAGCTCAAATCAATCGTGCGCTCCAAAGAATTGAAAGCAAAGGCGAGGCAGCAACGCTTTCCGAATGGCTGGACATGGATAGGAATGCCATGGGAAACCCTGAAGCGCAGGCAATGGGCATTGTGCTGATGGCGCAAGCTGCTGCTAAGGGAGATTCAGAAACGCAGATCGCGGTCTTGAATAAGGTTGCTGAAAAGTACGGCGAAATCGGCACTACGCTAGGCCGTGGCCTGCAATCCCGAAAAATTCTTGACATGACAACGCCAGCGGCAGCAGCGCTGTGGGTGCAACGGCTTGCGAAGCAGACGGAACGAAGATACTCTACGCCCAAACAAGCGCTATCCATCGAATTAAGCCAGGAAGCAACAGAGCGCATTCTAAATGCTAAAACACTGGAAGAAAGACAGGATGCAGTTGATGCTAGCGTTGTCGAGATTGCGCAGCAGGTTCCGCCTAGCTTCTGGTACGCCATGAACAATGTGCGATTCCTTTGCATGCTAGGAAATCCCAGAACGCACGTCCGCAATATCTTCGGCAACATTGCCATGATTCCGTTGAGCGTCGTCCGTGACAGCGTTTCCGGCGCTGCACAAAAGTTGCTGAAACCAGAAAACAGAACGCGCATTATTTCTCCTGTTGCAAAGCAAGAGTACAGAGATTTTGCAAGAAGTGACTATACGGACGCGGCTGTAACGCGAATGCTGAGAGGGGAACCGAAATACCAGTCCGCGGATGCAATGACAAGCGTCATTGAGCGGGAACGTCCTAAATTCTGGGACAACTGGCTTGGGCATAAATTAGGGAAAGTCGACAAGGGCAACTCTGCTGTATTACGTTTTGAGGATATGCTCTTTAAGTCTCTCTACTACAAGAAAGCCCTTGCAGGCTATCTGCAAGCGAAAGAAATCGACCTTGCGACAATTTCCCCGCAGCAGCTACAGGAAGCGAGAGAATTTGCCGTGCAGGAAGCACAAGTTAATACCTTTCACAATCCCAGTTTCCTGGCATCCGCATTGGCGAACCTTGAAAATTACATGAAGCGCGGAGGGCCTTTCGCGACTGATCCCGATATTAAAAAACGAGAGTTTGCAAAAAAGGTTGGCACTCTTGCCACGATCCCGCTCGAAGGACGGCTGCCCTTTAAGAGCGTCCCTGTCAACGTTGCGGCCCGGGCAATAGAATATAGTCCTGTAGGGGTGCTGAAATCTGTGATCTGGGACGCATACGCACTCCACAAAGGCGGCATTTCTTTGCCGCAGTTCATCGACCGGGTAAGCAGCGGGCTTACGGGAACAGGCGTTGCCCTTGTTGGCGCTTTGCTGGGGTCGAGCGGGCTGCTCAACTTGACGGCGACTGCCTCGCTTGGGGACGATGACGAGGACAAGTTCAAGAAAGCTAACGGATACCAGGAATATGCGATCAACGTTGAAACAGAAAATGGCACGGTTTCCTATACCATTGATTGGCTTGGCCCGATGGCAAGCGCCCTGTTCAGCGGCGTTGAAATGGCACAGGCTTTTGGCGATGATGCAAACGTATTCCAGGCGATCTCTGACACCGCCTCGCGGCTGACAGGCCCGATCACCGACCTGACTTTTCTGGATGGCATGTCTGACTTGTTCTCGACTTCTTATAATAGCGATAAGGATTGGATTTGGAATCTTACGGTCGGATCGGTTGAAAACTATCTGAGCCAGTATAATCCAACGATTCTTGGGCAGATCGCGCGTACCATCGACCCTGTGCGGCGAATGAACTATACGGACAAAAACAGCAGCATTCCCACTGACATGCAATATGCCATCAATCGACAACTCAATAAGCTGCCGTTCGCGTCCAAACTCTCACCTGCGTATGTTGATATTTGGGGGAAGGAAGAAATCAACGAAAGCCTGCCCCTGCGAATCTTTGAGAATTTCTTCTCGCCCGGATATATCAACTATATTAAAAGTGATGAGGCGACAAAACTGATTGAACAAGTCGCTGAAGATGCTGGGCCGGATGATGCGGTTTATCCGAAAGCGGCAGCAAAGTCGTTCAGGGTAAATAAGCAAACCGTCCAGTTGACAAGCGAGCAGTGGACGCAGTATCAGACCGCCCTGGGCGAATTGACGGAAGAAGGGCTAAAACTGCTTGCAGAAAGTCCTACCTTTGCAGGCCTTGAACCTGCATACCAGGCAAAGGCCATTGAAAAAGTGATTGCTTATAACAAGAAAGCAGCACAAAGAGAATTGTATCCTGAAATCGAAATCCCTAGCTGGGCAAAGGATGCAAAGTCCATGGGAGAGGTTGTAGACGAGGCTGTCGCAAGTGCGCACAAGTCCCTTACAACAGACTATGCTAAGGGACTTGCCGCAGAAATTGCATCAACGATAGCACAACCTGGATTATCCTATGATGACAAAATGCAGAGCTGCACGGTGCTGATGAGCGGATTCAGAAACGCGCAGGCACAAAACCCGGAGTTGACGGACAAGGTACTGCGTACTCAGCTCAAATCTGCCATCAAGGACGATTACATCGAGGCCTGGAACAATGGCGACCTTGAAACTGCAAGCGAATTTGTATCCTTGGCTGACGATCTGGGCTTGGAGATCACAGAAAAGGAGTTTAGGACTTGGATACCTGAATCCAAGAAGGAGAAGTAAGGGGGTGACGCCCCGTGAAGCTAAACGAGCTGACGGGTGCAGAATACCACTACTTCAGACAAAGCTGTCCATTCTCTGACCGGGAAATTGCCGTGCTAGACCTGTGCCGCCGGGGCGCGTCCCTTGTTGAGACCGCCCTGACGCTGCACGTTTCTACGGCGACGGTCAGCCGAACGCGCAGGAGTATCCAAAAGAAGATCGCCCGAGAGCAGGGCTGACAGAAAGATGAGGAGCTTGTGATAGGCTCCTCTCTTTTTTTTATGCCAAAATATAGGCAGGAGGTGACGGAAATGCCTTATTTTCCCCCGTACCAACAGCCTGCCTACCCGGCGCTGCAAGCCCCGGTCTACAACACCTATCAACAGCAGACACAGCCTGAACAAGGCGTGCTTGCGCGGCTGGTGACTAGCCGCGAGGAAGCGCTTGCCGCCCCTGTGGATTTCATGGGACGGCCTACCCTAAGCCTTGACATGGCGCATGGCATGATCTACCTCAAAGTATTCAACGGCAGCTCTGGCAGCGCGGACTTTACAGACTTTGGCAAGGTCGCCGCGCCTGACAGCGCCAAACAGCCCGTCTACGCCCCGATGACGGCGGTGGATGAGCTGAAATCAGAAATTGAGAAACTCAAACAAAAATTGAATGGAGGGGAAGAAGCATGAACCCATTGCAAATGCTTGGAAACGGACACCCGCTGCTGCAAATGATGCAGGGCATGCGCACCGGCGCAAACCCTATGGCGATGCTGGGGCAATTGTCCGGGAATAACCCCATTATGGCAAGAGGGATGCAGATTGTGCAAGACAAGACCCCGGAGCAGCTTCAGCAGATCGCGCAGAACATGGCGAAAGAACGAGGCATTGACCTAAACGTCATGCTGCGGCAGTTCGGCCTACGGTGATTTCAACAGGGCGGCGCGTCCCCTGTGGAAATAAAAAACATAAAGGAGATTGAATAATGGGCGATAATGATTTTGCAGCCGGCTATGCCATTGGGCAGAACGACAACGGCAACCGCAGCAACGGCATGTTCGGCGGTGACTGCTGGATTTGGATCATTGTGGTGTTTGCGCTGCTCTTCGGCTGGGGCAACGGCGGCTGGGGCGGCAATGGCGGCGTTGCTGGCGCAACTCCCTTTGCAACCAGTGCGCTGACGCAGGCTGACTTGCAGCGAGGCTTTGACACACAGAGCATTGTGTCCAAGCTGGACGGGCTGAACAACGGTCTGTGTGACAGCACTTATGCGCTGAACAACGGCATGCAGACGGGCTTTGCCAACGTGCAGCAGTCCCTCTGCCAGGGATTCAACGGCGTGAACACAGCAATGCTGCAGGGCTTCAACGCGGTGGAGCGCGGACAGGCCGACCTGGGCTATCGTCTGCAGGACTGCTGCTGCCAGACCCAGCGCGCCATTGACAACGTGAACTACAACATGGCGACCAATACCTGCGCCATCCAGAACACGATTCAGAACACCACTCGTGACGTGCTGGACAGCAACAACGCCAACACCCGCGCCATTCTTGACTTCCTCACGCAGGACAAGATCAGCGCGTTGCAGGCAGAGAACCAGACGCTGAAGCTGGCGGCTTCTCAGTCCGAGCAGAATAGTTATCTGGCGGCGATGTCCAACGCGCAGACGGCGGAGCTGATCCGGCGGTTGAACCCCGCGCCGATCCCGGCTTATCAGGTGCCTGCGCCCTATCCCTACACAAACGGCAACGGCTGCATGGGCTGCGGCAACGCCTGACGCTTGACGGCATTCGGGGGCGGTATTTTGCCGCCCCCTGAGAAAGGAGAACAACATGGCTTGTAAAAATGTCTGCACACTCTGCCCTCGGCTGGTAATCAGTCAGGCCGTGACCTTTGCGGGAGGCGTATTGGCGATCAACCTGCCTGCCGGGAGCTATCGCAACGGGGAGAAATACTGCATTGTGGTCGCGCAGACGATCCCTGCGACCACGACCATCAACGCGCCCGTTGTCGTGACCATCGGCACAGGCACGGTGCAGTATCCGCTGACAAAGCGCAACTGCGCACAGGTAACGGCCTGCGGCATCCGCACAAGGACGCGGTACGCCACCGCGGTATTCACCAACGCAACGGGCGGTGCGTTCCGGCTGCTAGGCAGTCCGTGCTGTGCCCCGAACAACGCGCTGACCAGTATTGATGGCACTGCTCCTGCCACAGCAGCGGACGGAGGTGGCGCTGGATGAAATCTGGATTGAGGATGGTGCTTATGAGCAGAGACAGAAGGTATGACCCCACGCCCCAGCGCATCGGATATGATGACGGAGAGCGGTATGAGGATGATTACGGGCGGCGGTCTCGGTATGATGGGCGCGTTGACCGCATCCGCGACTATATGCCGCCTGTATACGATCACTACGATGACGGGGACGAGTACGAACAGCCCTCGCGGTACCGCCGTGATCAGCGCGAACAGGAACGCATTAAGTGGCAGCGGGAGCAGGACAAGAAGCGCATGATGGAGCGCCAGCGGGAGAATCAGACCTATCAGGGCGAGGATGCCGCCGCTCCCACGCGGGAGCAGCATACGCCGCGCATGACCATGGAAACGGCAGAGGAATGGGTGGAGTGCATGCAGTCCGCAGACCCCCGCGCCCCTGAGGGCGGCAAGTGGTCGGCGGCGGAAGTCAAGCCCTTCGCCATCCAGCTTGGCATTCCGCAGGGCGGCAGCAAGTTCGCGGAGTTCTACGCGATGATGAACGCCATGTACAGCGACTACTGCGAGGTAGCCAGGAAGTACGGCGTGGATCAGACGGACTTTTACGCGGACATGGCGAAGGCCTGGATGAACGACAAGGACGCGAAGAAGAATAAGACTGCGCTGTACTATGAGTGCATCGTGGAGAAGGATACCTAATACAAGTTTGCCCTGTTGGAGCGATTCGGCAGGGCATTTTGTTTGATTTTTAAGGGCAAGTGTGGTATAAAGTGGGGTATGATGATTTTGGGAAGGGGCGCGAAGCGTTGGGAATGCTGGGGTTGATAGGGAACTAGAGTTTTTCTGCGGAAGAAGGTTCGCAAATTTTAGCACAAAAAATAACAAGTCGTCAAGCCCTTGAAAATAAAGGGGTTGAGGGCTGTTTTTGTTTGTTACAAAAGTGTTACGGAGACAAAAATACCACACTTTTGAAACTAAAAGTGTGGTATAAAGTGTGGTATGAAATTGTGGGAAGGAGAAATAATACAAGTTATTTGACGTAGCGGGTGAAGGCTGCGTCCATCAGGGTGGCGGTGCGGGCGGCGTCATCGGCGAGGGCGTGTCCGTACTGACCGAAGGTGTCCATGGTGGCGCTGTGGCCTACGACCTGTTTGAGAAGCTGTTCAGGGACTTCATCCTTGTACAGGCTTATCATGGTGTGGCGCAGGCAATGGAAGGAGATACGCTCGTCAATGGCGTTGCACTCGGCGTAGCGTTTCCAATCTCGGTAAAACTTGGTGGGGTTCTCCTGCTTGCCTGTAAAGGACGGGAACACCCACGGGGAGACGATGCCCTGCTTGCGCAAATGCTGGCGCTGGGCTTCCAAGATCGTGCGGAGGGTGGTGTTGAGGGCAATGGTGCGCTGGGCGTTTTCGGACTTGCCCTCGGTGGTGATTTGGGACTTGTTGACGCTGGCCTTGACGGTGATCGCGTCGGCGGTGATGGCATCCCAGCGGAGGGCGCAGATTTCGCCCCGGCGCATGCCTGTGGCGCAGGCGAAGCGGAAAGCCTGGATGTGCCAGCAGGGGATCTTTTTGCCGTGGCTTGTGATGGTGTCGGTGGAGAAGACCACGTTCAGCGCGTCCGGCTGAAGAATGACCTTTTCCTTTTTGGGCTTGCCGCCACGGGCTTGCAGGGTGTCCGGGTTCAGCGGCTCCATCATCCAGCGGGAGGACTGGCAGAAGCGGGAGAACTCCAGCATGAGAGAGCGCAGCTTCTCAATGGTGGCAGCGGCTTTCCCCTGCTGGGCGGCGCTGTCAAGGATGGCCTGCCACTCTTGCGGGGCGATGCGAGACAGGCGCTTGACCTTCATAGTGGATGGCAGGAACCAAGTGTTAATCAGGCCGGACTGGGTTTTATAGGTGTCAACGCCTAGCGTCTTATGCTTGGATGCTAGCCAAAGGGTGATGGCCTTTTCAAGGGGCATGTCGCCTGTGCGGCGGGTGTCTGCCCAGTCCTGCGCCTTGGCTTCTGCTTCCTTCTTGCCGCGCTTGCCGGGGGTCTTGGAGTAGAAGGAGCGGCGCAGACCGTCCACCATGACGTTGATCTTCCAATATTCATACTGCTCGTACCATTTGGCTTCGGCGGTAAAGAGTTTTTTCATATTATCCTTCTTTCCGGGCTTGACGGCTGAGAAGGACATCTGCTATAATAAGCAGTGCCAGAATCTCAGACGCACCCTTGTCTGTTGGAGTTTCATGCCCGTGTTGTTCCATGCTCTGGCTCCTTGTCCCCTGCGGAGGAAGCAGCCCGCAGGGGATTTTTTTTAATCGTACCAGTAGGTAAGCAAATGAGCATCTATAACGGGCGCGGTAAAGGTTTGTCCATCAGTCGTGTTATAATCCTTCGTATCAATGAGCTGACCATAAACGGCTGTTTTGTCATTGTACACAAATTGATCTACATCAGTTCCCTCCCAGCTAAACTGTGTAAATCCCTCGCTGCGAACAAGAGCATAATTCCCAGTGCCATTTTTCTTGCTTGACATCCACCACCATGCCGTTGTGGGGTCATCTTCATCAAACCAAAACTCATAGACATACCCTGTCATCTGAACGAAGGTATCTTCGTAGGAGCTGAAGTAACGGACAGCATCAGGATAGGATACTTTTTTGTAGTTTTTGCGGTCGGCAGGGAATGTAGGCGTAGGCGCAGGGGTCTTTTCCCATTTATTATGGTATTCAAAATCCCACAAAGAATGGCTAGCGGTTGTTGAACTAGGCGTAGGTTTCGGCGTAGGCGTGGGCGTGGGGACACGCGCAAAAGCTGTTGAAGTAACAGCACACCCCAACGCTGTCAGCAGTGCAAGCAAACGTTTTCGCATTAAAAATTCCTCCTTCTTTTGTCCAACCAAGACTTTCTTTGCCGAAAAGGGAGCATTCGTTCCCCGGGCGGTGTATACTATCCTCAACAGGTGACTGCGCGTCACCAGAAGGAGGACAGTATGGAGAACACGGAGTATCGAGACCTTGTACGCAAGCTGATGGAGCAATGCACCGAACAGCAAGCAAAGAAAGCCTACCTGTTTCTGCTGCAAATAATGAAGTAACCGGGAAGGATGCCGGCCCCGCTTAGGGGTCGGCGTTTTTTTGTTCCTCCTGATAGGCTTCCAGCAGTTTCCGCAGGGCATCGTCCAGCGTTTCCCAGGCGGATGCGTCCATCCTGGACAGCGCGTGGATGATCCTGTAACGGGTATCCTCTGCCCCGGCTGTGATGATCTGACCGAAGAACCTTGCCAGTTCATCTTCGCGGTCAAGGGGGACGAACATCTCCCCTTCTCCTGTGCGGAGCCATTGTTCGCGGACGTTGAACTCGCGGCAGATGGCAAGGATGATAGCCTCAGAAGGTTCTCTAATTCCCTTCTCATAGCATGTAATGGTATTTCCTTTAATACCAAGCCTCTCGCCAAATTCTGCTTGCGTAAGTCCAGCGGCCTTTCTTACCTCTTTAATTCGGTTCTGCGTGTTGTTCACCTCCTTTTTACAAGGCCATTCTACTCCAAAAAACTCACTGTGTCAATATTTTTTTTGAAAACCTATTGACTTTTCTCACTGTGTGAGTTATGATTATCGCACAGTCAACACAGCAAGGGAGGTGAGCAACATGGACAAGCAAGAGGCAATGGAGCAGTTGAAGGAGTTCGCCGAAAAAGTACAACTTGGCACTCTTTCCATCGAAGCGGCAAACCCCTACATTCCTAAGAGCTACCTGATGGATTGGGAGCATACGGTTGTGGATGCGGTCAAGGCGTTGAGACAAAAAGATGCCGAAGAAGCCGCCTACAACGAGGAACTCGCGGACGCACTAAAAAGCATTGCGATGAGTATCAACAGAGGGACACTGACAATTGTGCGCGGGAATCATGCCGATGCTGACAAACTCAAGGTTGCTATTCTGGCAGTCTTGTTGGGTGCAGCGAAACAACTTGAACGGAGGTAAGCAACATGGAAAAGACCCCTCAAAATCGCTACTCCATCACCGCGAAGGGCGCGGCGTTTCTCGCGGCAGTAGACGCGGGGCTGGTGGACGGGACGGGAACAGGCATGGATAAGTTTGAGAAGTTCTGGCGGCTGTGGGAGCAGTCAGCCCAGAACGTGCTGAAAGAGCGTGGAGGCGAGAAGCGTGAGAAGATTAGTAATAATCAGAAGTGCATTATTTCGGCGCTTGTCTCGCTCTTGATCGCGTTTGTTGTTCCGTTCCTGCTCAATCGCTTCGTCTTTTAGGCGGATGTACTCCCTGCCCTTTTCGGTGATGGCATAGGCTACATAACCTTGTGCCAAGTCCCGATAGGGGGAATCAGGGTGCGGCGGCTCCCATGTCTGGCAGGCGGCATAGCCGAGGGCCACCAGATATTGGAGCATGGCAATACTAGCCCCTGGCGGGAGATCATCTTCGCCGTGATCGCGTTCGAGCAGGGCGCGAAGAACCGTCAGGGCATCGGTTGAAATCGGGTCCATCAACATTCCTCCTTTCCAGAACCATTGTACACCGGGAAGGAGGCGAACAGAAAGGAGAACAATATGGGTAAGAATTTGGATGACATTTTTGCAGGTATGGGCAGTTTTGAGCCGCGCAAGGCGCAGGACGATCCACTGGAGGTGCTGAAGCAGACGACCATCAACAACGTTCACGTCTTTATCCTGCTGGCAGTCAGCCGGATGCTGAAGGACGGCGATGTGCGGCTGAAAGCACAGAATGGAAACCCTATAACAGAGGAAATTGCTGCGTCGCTGAATGAAAATCTCCCGGCGACGCTAGAACGCATCGCTAAGGATTTTCTGAAAAAGTAAAGAGGTGAACGAGCATGAGCGAACAGGAGAAGAAAACCGCCGAAAAGGTGGCGGACACGGTTAATACGGTAATGAAATCACTGCCGGAGGACAAGAAGGAATATGTCAAGGGGCTTGTGGAGGGCATGGCGCTGATGGCTGCTAAGCCCGCGACCAAACAGGAGGCGTGAGATGTACATGACCAACACGGGCTATGTCCGGCTGAAGGAGCTTTTGCGGGACAAGGGACTGTCGCAGACGGAAGCGGCGGCCCTGTGCGGACTGAGCATTTCGGGGTTCCAGTCGCGCATTTCGGGGCGCAGCACTTGGACGGTGCAGGAGATGGCGATTCTCTCTAACGCGCTGGAATTGACGGGCTGGGAGACGTGGGAGCTGTTTGTGGTCAACCGGGCGCTGACCATGGCGGAGATGCTGCGGATTTTCCCGGAGCGGCGCAAGGAAAAGCCGCAGGAACGGAAGTCGCTGACGGATGCGGAGATTGGCGCGGCGGTGAAGGTCGCCATGCAAACGCTGGCGGCGATGAAGGGGGACAAGGGCGCATGAACTGGGCAGGCGTGGGGATTTTGGCCATCAAGGCCGGAACGGCGCTGGTGATCTTTGGTGCGCCGCTGGTCACGGCCTATGCGTGGCTGGTGGGCGCGATCTAAAAAAGGGAGCAGAAAGCATGAAAGCATACAAGGGATTCGACCGCAACATGCGGTGTCGGGGGTTCCAGTTTGAGGAAGGGAAGACCTACGAGGAGGACAAGGCGGAGCTGTGCAAGACTGGTTTCCATGCCTGCACAAATCCGCTAGATGTCTTGCGGTACTACTCCCCCGCCGACGGGAGCGAATATCACGAGGTGGAGCTGGAGGATGTAAGCAATGAATGGAACAACGGCGATAGCAAAGTGTGCGGAAAGCGTATCCGCATTGGGGCGAAGCTGGGGATCGAGGAACTTATCAACGCATCTGTGAGGATGTACGGTGAAGAAGCAAAGGGAGTAAAGGATGCGCAAGGTGCGCTGGCCGATAATAGTGCAATTAGTACGTGTATCGCCTCGGCTGGGGACTGGGCGCGTATCGCCTCGACTAGGAACTTTGCGCGTATCGCCTCGGTTAGGAACTTTGCGCGTATCGCCTCGGTTAGGGACTGGGCGTGTATCGCCTCGACTGGGGACAGGGCGTATATCGGCTTGACTGGGGACTTTGCGTGTATCGGCTCGACTGGGGGATTTGCGCAGATCGCCTCGGCTGG
>ERZ1023848.272-NODE-272-length-19147-cov-18.545935_pt1 | contig 19147 bp, 19 predicted proteins | sample MGYA00380385_ERZ1023848 | MGnify/ENA primary metagenome ERZ1023848 (study PRJEB33179, sample SAMN07449069) | human gut metagenome | biome: Human-gut; feature: Human associated habitat; material: Faeces | host: Homo sapiens | place: India:Kasaragod | collected...
GGCCAGGTAGTTCAGCTGGTTAGAACGCCGGCCTGTCACGCCGGAGGTCGAGGGTTCGAACCCCTTCCTGGTCGCCATTTATCAGGCTGCAATAGCGGCTTGATATGCCTCGGTAGCTCAGTTGGTAGAGCAGCGGACTGAAAATCCGCGTGTCGCCAGTTCGATTCTGGCCTGAGGCACCATTTGCGGGCGTAGCTCATCTGGTAGAGCGCCACCTTGCCAAGGTGGAGGTAGCGAGTTCGAGCCTCGTCGCCCGCTCCAAATGAAAAAGGAGCAAAGCATTTGCTCCTTTTTCCATACGGTGACATAGCCAAGTGGTAAGGCAAGGGTCTGCAAAACCCTCATTCCCCAGTTCAAATCTGGGTGTCACCTCCAGAAGTCAGGATTTCAAGCAAAAATGTTTGAAATCCTTTCTTTTTATATAAAATTAGTTGCATTTTCATGTTCTCTAAATCTTGGTTTTTCTCTGAAAATCGCCCGAAATCTCCGTTTAGGGGAAAGGGTCTGTTCTTTGGAGGACACGATGAGAATGGTCAAAATGAAGCCGAAGCCCATGGATTTGGAAACCGCGATGCAAAAATTCTTACTGGTCAAGGAATCACAGCACACAGGCGAAGAAACGATGAAGGACTACCGAAATTGCCTCGCTCGGTTCTTAGCCGACAGCCACAACAGCTTAGACTATTCCCTGCTCGAAAGCGATGTGCTGACATTTTTTGCCGCAATCCCCGACACCTCCCCTGCCCGCTATAATAAACCGTTCCAGAACATCAACGCATTTCTGAATTGGGCGCTTGAGCAGGAGCTTATTGAAAAGAATCCCATCAAGGTTCATAAGCTCCATAAGCGGCGGGACGATGGAAACATCAAGCCTCTCCCCGTGGACAAGCTGCAAGCCTTTCTTGCTTCACTGGACAAGTCTACCTACACAGGTCTCAGGGATTATGTGATTTGTATGCAGTGTTCGTCAACGAAGGAGTCCCGCAGGCGGAGCGTTTGGCAAAGCTCAACGCCATTGCCATCAGCCAGATGAAGGTGCTGACGGAGGATCACAGAATGCTGCAGTTCAACGAGGCGAAAGAAATAGAATCATAAAAATAAAAAATCCCGTGCAATAAATCGTCCTTTCCGTGCATTACACGGATGACAGGAGAAAAAAGCCCATGCTCAGTATGCTGATGACAACCGAATATGCGCCGGCAGTGGATCGACTCGAGCTGCAGCAGTTGTTGCTCCACATTGCCGGCGGGGAGCGTGACGCGCTGGCGGCGCTGTATCAGCGCACGCGCACAGCGGTGTACGGCCTTGCGCTGTCCTACCTCAAAAACGCGCAGGACGCGCAGGATCTCACACAGGATGTCTATGTGCAGGTGTGGGACTGCGCAGCGCAGTACCGTTCCACCGGCTCGCCGATAGGGTGGCTTCTGACCGTATGCCGCAACCTCTGTCTGATGCGCCTGCGGCGCGAAGAACGCCATGCCGCGCTCAGCGAGGAGGAATGGAATGCCATTCCCGCGCAGGAGTGCGGTTTGGATGCCGACGAGCGCGCGCTGCTGCAAGGCGCGTTGGCAAGGCTCGCTGATGAGGAGCGGCGCATTGTGCTGCTTCACGCGGTCACGGGCATGAAGCACCGGGAGATCGCGGCGCTGCTGGAGCTGCCGCTTCCCACCGTCCTGTCGAAATATCACAGAGCATTGAAAAAGATGCGAATTTTTCTGGAAGGAGATGACGCCCGATGACCAATGAAAAAATGGAGCAGCGTCTGGCCGCGGCGGTCGAAAAGACCGCGCCAAACGATGCGAACGGCGTTCTCTCTCGCTGCGAAGAGCGGAAAGGAACGGTAATTCCCATGACAACAAAGAAAACGACGAAGAGAAGATGGACATCGCTCATTGCCGCCTGCCTTGCGGTGATGCTGCTCGGCGGAGGGCTGTTCTACCAGCGGGCAAACGCGGTGGCCTCCGTGGTGTCGCTGGATGTGAACCCCAGCATTGAGTTGAAGGTGAATCGGAGCGAAAAGGTGCTCGTCTGTACGCCGCTCAACGAGGACGCGAAGGCCATCCTTGCGGATATGGGCAACGGCGCGGATCTCAAGGGCGCGAAGCTCGATGTGGCAGTAAATGCCATCGTGGGCAGCCTTGTGCGAAACGGCTATCTCGACAGCATTTCCTCCGCCATCATGATCTCGGTGGAGGACAAGGATACCGCTCGCGCGGAAAAACTCCAGCGCGAGCTGACGAGCACCGTGGACGGTGTTTTGCAGACAAGCGAATCGAGGGCGTCCGTCCTGACGCAGACGCTGACGCAGGACGCGGGACTGGAGCAGCAGGCGCGGGAAAACAGCATTTCCACCGGAAAGGCGGCGCTGGTGAACCGCGTTCTCACCATCAATCCGTCGCTCAAGTTTGATGTGCTGGCAAAGCTCTCGGTCGAGGAACTGAAGGATCTTGCGGAAGCGGGCGCGCCCGCCATGCCCATCGGCAAGGATGCCGCCGCCTACGCTGCGGAGCAGTATGCCGGGACAACAGCGCTCGACTCCGTCACGGCGGAGGTCGATCCCGAGCTCGACGAATCCCCCGCGCACTACGAAGTAGAGCTGCAAACGGCATGGGGCGAGTTTGAATATCTGGTGGACGCCTATACCGGCAAGGTGCTCAGCGGGCAGAAAGATTTATTGGCTGCCGTTTCCGCATCGAATGAAACGACGAAGCCCTCTGGTCAAAAGCCCGCGCCGTCCGGAACGGTGCAGGATATCGGCTACGCCAAGGCAAAGTCCATCGCCCTGAACCATGCGGGCGTGAGCGAGAGCAAGGCGTATGACATGGACATCGAGCTGGACGACGAGGACGGCACGCTCGTCTATGAGGTCGAGTTCAAGTCCGGCGGCATGGAGTATAGCTACGAGATCAACGCCGCCTCCGGTGCCATTCTCAAGCACGAGGCGGAGCTGGACGACTGATACGATTATCAAGGATTGATTTAGAAAAATATCCGAACGGAAGCCGCCTGACAGAAGTTAGGATTTCAAACAGAAATGTTTGGAATCCTTTCTTTTTATATTAAATTAGTCGCATTTTTGTGTTTTTCAAATCCCGGTTTTCTCTGGAAATCGCCCGAAATCTCCGTTTAGGGGAAAGGGTCTACATTTTTTACTCTGTTTTCCCTCTGATTTTCCCTTTACGGCAAATCGATCAAGGCCTGTGCTGCTTGGCACAGGCCTTGTTTGTTTTCTTCAGAATACCGCCGTCAGCAGCATGTAGTAGCCGCAGGCGATGAGGACGGTGAGCAGAAACAGCGGCAGGAGCTTTTTGACCGTGGCGAAAAATGTGACGCCGAAATAGTCTGAGATGATCGCCGTGCAGATGTGCGTGGGACTCAGCTGGCTCGAGGCGAAGCTGACGTTCATCAGCAGCGCCAGCAGAAATGCGCCGCCGTCAGGAATCATGGTGTAGGCCAGCGGGATAAAGGCCGCGGCCGCGGCGCTTGAGCCCGCGACCAGCGTGCCGAACGCGTACAGAATCACAAGCACCAGAAATGCCGCTGATGCTGCACGCCACGATAACGCCCGTAAACGTCGGCACCATAGCCTCGGGAATGTGGCGGAGGTACGTGGCGACCGCCGCCTTTTCATCGTTTTTGAGGTGGTCGCCCGCCATCGTGTCCACCATGCCGCCGCAGATCGTCACGGTGGCGGGGCCCTGCATCAGGCCGATGAACATGCAGGCAAGCGACGTGTTGCGCCTCGGGTCGCGCATTAGTCCATTCATCGCCCTCTGTGCATCCTCGAACCGATGGCGCAGGTCAAGCTCGTAGACGAGCACGGAGATCACATACATTGCAAGGTTCACCGACCAGACGTCCCAGCCCGTGAGCGTGTGCAGCGCCGTCTGCCCCGCCGTGGCGAGCGGCAGGCGGAACATCACGATCATCAGGAGTGAACCAAAAATCATCGCAAGATAAAGGGGCAGGCGTTTGTTGAGCAGGGCGAGGATCACCACAAAGATGATCAGAACTTTGATAAGTGCCATGGTGCTGACTTCCTCTCTCCATTTCCCGCGCAAAGCAAGAAAAAGGCCGGACGGCCACTTTTAGGGTACCGTCCGGCCAAAATGTTATTGCGTAGTGCCTTAGTGCTTCTCTCAGGCCTTCTGCTCTCTCGGCAGCAGGTGGATAGCGTGCTTCGGGCAATTGGGCGCGCAGATGGTGCAGCCCCAGCACTTGTCCACATCGTAGTGCACCTTGCGGTTTTCATCCTTGTAGAACGCGCCGAAGTTGCAAATCTTCGTGCACTTGCCGCAGTTGACGCACTCGTCCTCGTGCCAGTCGATCTTCCAGTTGGATTCGGGATAGACGAGACGGGAGCCGGCCTTATACCGTCCCTTCTACCGCCCGTACTACGTCGCGTTCTACGGCGAGATGAAGATGGGCAAAAAGGTGCGCTACATCGCCATCGAGGCCGACGGCTACAAGGCCGACAGCTCCCTGTAAGAAAGCGAAACCCACATTTCAAGAGGTACGATCCGATATGAACACTGCTACGCTTGGCGGCACCGCCACCATCAACGGCCTCGTCAGTGTCGCGCGCTTTGGCGCGAAGGTCGCGTTTTCCAAAGAATATGAAGAGCGCGTCAACCACTGCCGCGCCCATGTCGACCGCTTCAGCCACGAGGGCAAGGCCATCTATGGTCTGACCACGGGCCTTGGTGACAACTGGAAGAAGTTCATCCCCGAAAAGGACCGCGAGACGATCCAGCGCAACAACATCTACGCCCACACCTGCGCCGTCGGCGAGCCCATCGCCGAGGAGTGCACGCGCGCAATGATGTTCGTCATGCTCTGCCACTTCGGCTCCGGCCACACGGGCATCCGTCTTGAAACGCTCGCGCTGATCCGCGACATGCTCAACGCGGGCATCAGCCCCGTCGTCCCCAGCCACGGCTCTGTCGGCTATCTGACGCTCGAGGGCCACATCGGCATGGTGATGATCGGCGAGGGCAGGGCCACCTATCAGGGCGAAACGCTTGACGGCGCAGAGGCGCTCAAGCGCGCGGGACTCAAGCCCGTCGTGCTTTCTTCCAAAGAAGGCCTTATCCTGCTCTCCGGCACCACGTCCGTCACCGCGTTCGCGTCGCTTGCGATCTATGACGCGCAGACGCTCAGCTTGACGGCAGACATTGCGGGCTCTTTCACGCTCGAGGTGCTCAAGGGTACGCTGATGGCTATGGACGAGCGCCTGATGGCCGTGCGCCCGCACCCCGACCAGATCAACACCGCGGCCAACATCCGCGCCATTTTGAAGGACAGCCCCATGCTTGAGCGCTACCGTGGCCACCGCGTGCAGGACGCGCTGTCCATCCGCTGCATGCCGCAGCTCCACGGCCCGGTCAAAAAGGCCATCAAGGACGCGCAGGCGACGCTCGCTATCGAGCTCAACTCGTCCGTCGACAACCCGCTCATCTTCGATGAAGAGGACGGCGGCGCGGTCGCGCTGATGGGCTGCAACGCCGCCAAGAAGGCCTATGACTCGATGCACCTCGCCAAGTATATCCTCGCCGCCGAGCTCATCTGCGACGGTCAGGCGCTCGACTGCTATGACGATAAGCGCTGCGCCAAGGGCACGCAGGCTATCTACGACCTGCTCCGCAGCAAGGTGCCCGAGATGGACAACGACATGCCCCTCACGCCATATCTCGAGGCCGTCACCCAGCAGATCATCGACCGCGCGTATATCCGAACCGTGGAAGCAAGCGTCGGCGCGCTGAAGTTCTAAAGGAGAATGCCATGATCGAGCACGAACACGTCCATGAGCACAGCCACGGGCACCCCCATGTGCACGGGCATGTCCATGACCCCGAGCAGACGAAAAAGATCAGCAACCGCCTTGCGCGCGCCATCGGGCACCTCGAATCCATCAAAAAGATGGTGGAGGACGACCGTGACTGCTCCGAGGTGCTGATCCAGCTCGCCGCGGTGGAGTCCGCCATCCGCTCGACCAGCCGCCAGATTTTGCGCAACCACATGGAGACCTGCGTCACCGCCGCCATCCAGCAAAATGACGAGGAGACGCTCTCCGAGCTTTACCGCGCGATCGACGAGCTTCTAAAATGACAAGTGAAAAAACGTCCGGCTGAATATCAGCCGGACGTTTTTTATTGGAATGTTCTTCCTTTTGCATAGCGGGCAAAAATGCGCGCAAACTAAGCGCGGCAAACGCCAAAACAATTTTTTGGGAGGACAAATCCATGACCGATCATACCAATAACGGCTGCTCCTGCACGCCCAACACCTCTATTCGCTGCGCCGTGACCAACTGCGCCAACCACTGTAAGGACGCCCAGTACTGCGGTCTGAACGCCATCCAGGTCGGTACGCACGAGGCCAACCCCACCATGGACCAGTGCACCGACTGCCAAAGCTTCAAGAAGCAGTAATTTTTGCAGCCGCCCCTCAGGCGGCCGCTACATAGCATCAAAAAGGCGGTGACAGCATGACGGAAAAGGGCAAATACCGCGTCTGCGGCGCGCTCGCAGGCACGGTGAACGGCTTATTCGGCGGGGGCGGCGGCATCCCGCTCGCGTTTTTGCTGCGCTCGTGGGCAAAGCTCTCCGACAAGACGGCGCTTGCGACCTGCGTGGCTGTCATCTTCCCGTTCTGCCTTGTGTCGGTACTCGTGTATGCGTTCCGCGGCGCGCTGCCGCTCGGAGAGGCGCTCCCCTACCTTGTCGGCGGGCTTGCAGGCGGATGGATCGGCGGCAGGCTCTTCAAGGACGTGCCGAACACATGGCTCAAGCGCATTTTCGCGCTGTTTCTGCTCTATGGCGCGGTGAGGTACCTTCTGTGACGGACTGGCTCTTTCCCGCGCTCTGCGGGCTTTTGACGGGAATCCTCTCGTCCTGGGGCGTCGGCGGCGGGACACTGCTTCTTTTATGCATGACGCTCTTTTTCGGCGTGGAGCAGCGCACAGCGCAGGCCATCAACCTGCTCTATTTTCTGCCAACCGCGGGCATCTCGCTCTTCGCGCATCGCAAAAACGGATATCTCGACAAAGCCGTCCTGTGTGCGGCCATCCCGACCGGCACGCTCTGTGCGCTCGCCGCCGCGTTTTTGACGACAATGGTCGACAGCAGCGTCTTCCGCAAGCCGTTCGGGCTGTTCCTGCTCTACGCGGGGCTGTCGATCCTCTTTGAAAAGAAGAAAAACAGCAAAAAAGAAACGCCGTGACTTTCGTCATGGCGTTTTCGATTCTATTCAGATGCGCAGCGCCGTTTCCAGCGCGATATAGAGCTTGCCGAGGTCGTGGTTCGCGCCGCGAAGATTGGCGACATCGTAGCCGCTCTCCTCCAGCACGTCCCCCGCCTCGAGGAAGCTATAGAGCGATAAGCCGTAAAAACTGCACACCGCCTGCACACCGGCGAGCTCCATCTCCACGGCGAGACAGCCCTCGCTTCTTCGCTGCGCGACGAGGCCCGCAGTCTCGCGGATCATGGCGTCCGTCGTCCAAACCCGCCCCGTCACGTGCGGGACGCCCAGCTCGGTAAAGATGGCCGAGAGCTTCCGCGCGTTCTCGACCGTGATGTAGTCGGACGGCGCAGCGAAATAGTACGAGCAGCCCTCGCCGCGGTAACTCTCCGTCGGGACGATGAATTTGCCCCTCGTCGCCTCCCGATTCAAGCTCCCGCAGGAACCGAACATCACGAACTTCGACGCACCGACGATCCAGCTCGCCTCATAGCACTCCGATGCGGCAATCGCCGAGCCGATGCCCGAGAGGTAAAACGCGATGTCCTTTCCCTTGTAATTCATGCGGTAAATGGGGATATTCCCATTGCACGCACCGATCAGGCCGATCTTTTCACTGGGAAAGGTGTCCAGCAGATGCTGATAGATCTTCTGCGAAAACAGGATCAGGCACGTTTCGACAAGGTGCTTTTGTTCGCCGTAAAAGTCCCGCAGGCTGATGACGGGTTCCGTCTTATCGTCAAAGCAGTCGGTGATCATCTTTTCAGCGCTGGTCCGTCAGTTTTTCGAGCGCGTCTTTTGCGGCCATCTGCTCGGCTTCCTTCTTGCTGCGGCCCGCGCCCTTGCCCACAGCGCCGCCGTTGAGCAGCACTTCAAAATAGAACGTCTTGTCATGGTCGGGGCCGCTCTCACCAAACAGGCGGTAGGAAAGCGTCTGGTTCGGCGTGCGCTGCACGAATTCCTGTAAAATGGTCTTATAGTCGCGGCGCTTTTCCTCGGCGACCTCCTCGCGCTCGGTATCGAGCAACACTCGGTGGATGAGCGCGCTGGCCGCGCTGATGCCGCCGTCAAGATACACCGCGGCAAACACCGCCTCGGTCGCGTCGGCCAGGATAGACGGACGCGTGCGGCCGCCGCAGCTCTCCTCGCCGTTGCCGAGCTTTAAGTATTTTCCAAGCTCCAGGCGCTGCGCGACCTCGTGCAGGCTGTCCTCGCACACGAGCAGCGCGCGGATGCGCGTCAGCTCCCCCTCCGGCGCGGTAGGATGCTTGGCAAACAGATACTCCGCCGTCACAAAGCCGAGCACGCTGTCACCCAGGAATTCCAGGCGCTCGTTGCTGAAAAAGTTTGCGCCGCGGTGCTCGTTGGCATACGAGCTGTGGCGCAGCGCCTCTTCGAGCAGCGCCGGATTTTTGAAATGATATTGCAGCTTTTCTTCCAAGGCCTGCATGGTTTTTCCTCCTGATAAAAGGACGCCCCGCGCAAAGCGGGGCGGCTTTTTTCTTCTTAACCGAGCTTCGTGCTCAGGTAGCGCACGCAGTCGCCCACCGTCTTGAGCGAGGTGAGCTCCTCCTCGGGGATCTCATCGAGCTCAAACTCTTCCTCCATGGCCATCACCAGTTCGACAAGATCCACGGAGTCGGCGCCAAGATCTTCCTCAAAAGAGCTGTCCATCGTGACCTCATCGGGGTCGAGCGCGAACTGCTCGACGATCAGCTTCTGCATCGTTTTGAAAATTTCTTCGGGGCTCATAAGTCTTATACTTCCTCTCACGGTTTTGGTTCTTCCAAATGATACGGCAAAGGCACTGTACTGTCAATACCCATTTTGCCGCTTTTTGGCATTCGCGTTATTCTGCCTTCTGTTCAATACGCATCTTGTCGATATTTTGCGCGATGTCGTCGATGATACCGCTGCGCGCGACCTCCATCGCCTGACGGACCGCATTGCAGATACCGACCTCACTCGCGCTGCCGTGCGCCTTGACGACCGGCTTCGAGATGCCGAGCAGCGCCGTACCGCCGACCTCGTTCGCGTCGAGCATTTTCTTGAAATTGCCGAGCTGTCCCTTGAGCAGCAGCGCCGCCAGCTTCGTGCCGGTGCTGTGCATCAGCATTTCCTTCAATTTGATGGAAAGAAGCTTGCCCGTGCCCTCGATGCTCTTGAGCATGATGTTGCCGCTGTAGCCGTCGGCGACGATGACGTCGCACTCACCGAGCATCGCTTCCTTGGCCTCAATGTTGCCGGTGAAGTTGAGATGCCCCGCCTCGCCCGCTTCCTTGAGCTTCTGATACGTTTCGCGGCGCAGCGTGTCGCCCTTGCTCTCCTCCGCGCCGATGTTCAAAAGACCGATGCGCGGATTTTCGACGCCGAGCACTTTCTGCGCGTAGTAGCTGCCAAGATACGCAAATTGCAGCAGGTATTCGACCGTGCACTCGGCGTTCGCGCCGCAGTCGATGAGTACCGCCTTGCCCTTGGCCGTCGGGATGGTCGGCGCGAGCGCCGCGCGGCGCAGGCCGCGGATGCGCTTGACGAGAAGCGTCGCGCCCGCGAGGAGCGCGCCCGTGCTGCCCGCGCTGACAAAGCCGTCCGCGTCGCCCGCGTGCAGCATATTGAGCCCCACGGTGAGGGACGAATCCTTCTTGTGCTTAAAGGCCGTCGCCGGATCGTCGCAGATCTCGACCACCTCGGTCGCGTTGGCGATCTCCATGCCCTTGGGGAGCTCCTTGCAGCCGCACTGCTGCAGGGCCTTCAGGATCTCTTCCGTTTTTCCGGTCAGGACGATGTCCACGCCGTACTTCTCCTGCGCCATCAGCGCGCCCTTGACGGGCGCGAGCGGGGCGAAATCGCCGCCCATGGCGTCGACGATGATCTTCACGGGGTCACTCTCCTTTCCTGTCACTCAGCACGTCCTCGCGCATCGCGTCGATCTTTTCAAGCGAACGCGCGGCGAGCTGCGCATTTTTCACGCGCTTGCCGCCCTTGATGCGGTAGCCCAGCGGCGGCATGATACCAAAGTTCACGTTCATCGGCTGAAAGTCCGAGACCGTCGTATCGCTGATGTAAAGCCCCAGCGCCCCGATGGCCGTCTCGCGTGGGAAATCGACGGGCGGTTTGCCTTCGAGTCTTCTTGCCATCTCGATGCCCGCCAGAAAGCCCGAAGCCGCGGACTCGATATAGCCCTCCACGCCGGTCATCTGCCCGGCAAAGGCGATGCGGTCATCCGCGATCAGGCGATAGTAGCGGTCCAGCATCCCCGGCGAGCGGAGATAGGTGTTGCGGTGCATCACGCCGTAGCGCACAAACTCCGCATCATGCAGCGCGGGGATCATCGAAAACACGCGTTTCTGCTCGGGAAAGCGCAGATGCGTCTGGAAGCCGACAAGGTTATAGACGCTGCCCTGCGCGTTGTCGCGCCGCAGCTGGACGACGGCATAGGGCTCTTTCCCCGTCTTCGGGTCTCGCAGACCGCGCGGCTTGAGGGGGCCGTAGCAGAGCGTATCGTGTCCGCGGCGCGCCATGACCTCGACGGGCATGCAGCCCTCGAAGACGTTTTTATCCTCAAAGCCGTGTACGCTCGCTTCCTCGGCGGTCGTGAGCGCCTGCCAGAAGGCATCGTACTCCTCCTCCGTCATCGGGCAGTTGATGTAGTCCGCCGTCCCCTTGTCGTAGCGCGAGGCGAAAAACGCCGAATCCATGTCGACGCTCTCAAACGTCACGAGCGGCGCGGCGGCATCAAAAAAGTTCAGCGTGTGCCCATTGCCGATCTTTTCGGCGATGGCGGCGGCGAGCGCGTCGCTCGTCAAGGGGCCCGAGGCGATGATGACGTTCCCCTCGGGGATGGCCGTCACCTCGCCGGGGACAACCGTGATATTGGGATGCGAACGGATCTTCTCTGTCACGAGCTTTGAAAAGCCGCAGCGGTCGACCGCCAGCGCGCCGCCCGCCTCCACGCGCGTCGCGTCCGCGCAGGCAAGGATCAGCGAATCGAGGCGGCGCAGCTCCTCTTTGAGAAGGCCGACCGCGTTTTCGATCTGGTCCGAGCGCAGCGAATTCGAGCAGCAAAGCTCGGCAAAATCCGCCGTGTGGTGCGCGGGGGTGGTCTTTTCGGGTTTCATTTCATGCAGCGTCACGGCGATGCCGCGCTGCGCGAGCTGCCAGGCAGCCTCGCAGCCGGCAAGGCCGGCGCCGATCACAGTTACTTGCATCAGTTCTCTTCTTTCTCCGCGGTCTTTTTGGCCGCGGACTTGGCGGTCGTCTTCTTAGCGGCCGCCTTTTTCGTGGTCGCGGTCTTCTTTGCCGCCGTCTTTTTTGCGGGCTTTTCTGCACCATCCTCGGCTGCGGCCTTCTTTGTCGTTTTCTTCGCTGCGGCGGTCTTCGTCGCGGTCTTCTTGGTGCTCGCCGCTTTTGTGCTCGTTTTCTTTGCGGTGGTGCTCTTCTTAGCCGTCGTCTTCCTGGCGGCGGTCTTCTTTGCCGCGGTCTCCGCCGCATCGGCGGCTTCGGCGCTCTCCGCGCCCTCTTCCGCGGTCTCGGTGGTCTTCTTTTTCACATAGCCGCGCTGGTCTTCCGGCACAAAGCGCGAACACGCGGGGTTGATGCAGTATGGGCGCTTAAAGCCCTTGCCCGCCTTTTTGAACATCGTCTGGCCGCACTCGGGACAGTCGTCCTTCGTCGGCACATCCCAAGTCATGAAGTCGCACTTCTTCTCGGGATCGCTGCTGGTGGAGAATTCGCAGGCGTAGTACGTGTACTGCTTGTTCGTCTTCTTGCTCACGCCGGTGCGCTTCATCATGCGCCCGCCGCACTTGGGGCAGCGGCCCGGCATTTCGATGACAAGGGGCTTGGTGAACGTGCACTCAGGGTAGCCCGGGCAGGCCAGGAAGCGGCCAAAGCGCCCGCTCTTGATGACCATGTTGCGGCCGCAGACGTCGCACTTCTCCTCGCTGACCTCATCGGGGACCTTGAGTCTCACGCCCTCAAGCGCCTTCTCGGCGTTTTCAAGGTCGCGCTCAAAGCCGCCGTAAAAGTCGCGGATGACGTCCTTCCACGCGGTCTTGCCCTCTTCGACGGTATCGAGCTTTTCCTCCATGCGGGCGGTGAACTTCATGTCCACGATGTCGGGGAAGCGCTCTTCCATCAGGCCCGTCACCACCTCGCCGAGCGGCGTGGGACGCAGGTATTTTCCGTCCTTGATGACGTATTCGCGGTCTAAGATCGTCGAGACCGTCGGCGCGTAGGTCGACGGGCGGCCGATGCCGTTCTGCTCCATCGCGCGGATGAGCGTCGCGTCCGTGTAGCGCGCGGGCGGCTGAGTGAAGTGCTGAAGCGGCGTGTAGGCCTCGAGCGTCAAGCCCTGCCCCTCGACAAGCGGCGGCAGCGTGCCCTCTTTTTCCTCCTTGCTGTCGTCATCGCGAGACTCCTCGTAAACGGCGGTGTAGCCGGAGAATTTCAAGTTGCTGGCACTCGCGTGGAACTCGTGTCCGCCCGCCATGATCTGCGCGCTCACACTGTCGTACACGGCGTTCGCCATCTGGGAGGCCAAAAAGCGGCTCCAGATCAGGCGATACAAGCGGTACTGCTCGCCCGTCAGATCGGCCTTGATCTGCTCGGGCGTCAGGTTGACGTTCGAGGGGCGGATGGCCTCGTGCGCGTCCTGCGCGCCGGCCTTGGCCTTGTAGTGGCGGGCGGTCTTGGGATAGTAGCTCTGCCCGTAGCGTCCTAAAATAAACGTCTTCGCTGCGGCGATGGCCTCTTCGGAGATGCGCAGCGAGTCGGTACGCATGTAGGTGATGAGACCCACCGTGCCCTCGCCCGTGATGTCCACGCCCTCATAGAGCTGCTGGGCGATGGCCATGGTGCGGCGCGGCGTCATGTTGAGCTTGCGCGAGGCCTCCTGCTGTAAGGTGGAAGTGGTGAACGGCAGCGACGGGGAGCGCTGCTTGTCCGTGCGCTTGATGTTCGTCACAGTAAAGGACTTGTCGCCGATGTCGGCAATGATGCCGTCCACCTGCTCGCCGGAGGCCGGCTCGACCTTTTTACCGTCCTTGCCGTAATAGTGCGCCTCAAAGGTCTTGTGCGTCGCCTCGTCGGTGAGGTCGGCGTCAAGTGTCCAGTATTCCTGCGCCTCGAAGGCCTGAATTTCCTTTTCGCGGTCGTCGACCATGCGCACAGCGACGGACTGCACGCGGCCCGCGGAGAGGCCGCGGCGGACCTTCTTCCACAGAAGCGGGCTCAGCTGATAGCCCACGATGCGGTCGAGCACGCGGCGCGCCTGCTGCGCGTCGACCAGGTCCTGGTCGATGGCGCGCGGCTCCTTGATGCTCTCGGAGACGACCTTTTTTGTGATCTCGTTGAAAGTCACGCGCTTGGCCTTTTCATCGTCCAGATTCAAAAGCGCTTTTAAGTGCCACGAGATGGCTTCGCCTTCGCGGTCTGGGTCCGTTGCAAGATATACGGTGTCGCTGCTCTTGGCGGCCTTTTTGAGCTCGCTGATGAGCTCCTCTTTTCCGCGGATGGGCTGATAGACAGGCTCGAAGTCGTGCTCGATATCCACGCCCAGCTTGCTTTTCGGCAGGTCGCGCAAATGGCCCATGCTGGCCTTGACCTCGTAGTCTTTGCCGAGATATTTTCCAATGGTTTTCGCCTTTGCCGGAGACTCGACGATCACCAGATGCTTTTTTGCCATGAATGTTATTCCTCCAGTAGTGTGACGGTCAAAGAAAAATGCTTGCCGCTGCCCTGCTCGACGTAGCCCTCAAGCTCCATCATCGTCAGCGCGGAAAGAACACGGCGCGTGGGGATCTCCGTCTTTTCGATCAGATCGTCCACCTGCAGCGCGCCGTCTTTCAGCGTGCGCAGAATGGCGATCTGGTCGTCGGTCAGCCCCGCGTCGTTGGTTTTCAAATTCAGTGTCGGCAGCGACAGTATTTCCTCCGCCGCGGCCTGCTTGGCGCGCGCTTGCTCCTCGCGCGCCTGATAGCCGAGCGTACGCGGAAGCTCCACGCGCTCGCCGAGTATTTTATGCGGATAGATGGCCTCGTACTCGCGCAGCACATCCCAGCTGTCGGTGATAAGGCCCGCCGCGCCGTCCGCGATCAAACGGTTGCAGCCGCGGCTGAGTGGCGCGTCGATCGGACCGGGAACGGCGAAAACATCGCGTCCCTGCTCAAGCGCGGTATTCGCCGTGATGAGCGCGCCGCTCTTTTCCGGCGCTTCGACCACGATGGTCGCGAGGCTCAAGCCGCTGATGATGCGGTTTCGCACGGGAAAATGCCACGCCTCGGCCGCCGTCCCGGGCGGATACTCGCTGATGAGCGCGCCCGAGGCCGCGATATCGCGGTACAGCCATTCATTCTCCGCGGGATAGACAATGTCCAGCCCGTTGCCGAGCACGGCGATGGTCTTTCCGCCCGCGCGCAGCGCGCCGCGGTGAGATGCGCTGTCCACGCCCGCCGCCGCGCCGGAGATCACGACCGCGCCCTGCTTGCACAGGCCGTAGGCGATCTTCTCCGCCGCTTCGATGCCGTAGGGCGAGGCCTTGCGCGTGCCGACCATGGCGACAGCGACCTCTTCGTCGATAACGGGGAGCTGGCCTTTGACATAAAGCAGGCACGGCGGCTCAAAGATATTGCGCAGGCGCATCGGATAGTCCGCGTCCTGCATCGTGAGAAGCCGCAGCCCCAGCCGCGAACACGCGCCGAGGATACGATCGGCGTTTTCCAACGATTTTTCCGCGAGCAGTGCGATCTGCCGCGGCTCGATGCCCTCGACGAGGCGGTACTCGTCCTCGTCGGCATAGTAGACGTTCTCCGGCGTGCCGAAATAGTCGAGCAGCAGAAGCTTTGAGCGGTTTGTCAGTCCCTTGACCTCCGAGAGCCACACCCAGTATTTAAGGCCCGCCATGAAGAGCACCTCCTTGTTTGTTTCAGCGATACATCTCCCACAGAACGACCGTCGCCGCGATGGCCGCGTTGAGCGACTCGCAGCGCGGGCTCATGGGAATTTTGAGCGTTTTGGCGCACTCATCCAGCATTTGCTGCGACAGTCCGCGCCCCTCGCTGCCGATGGCGACAGCGGCTTTGGACAGGTTCGCGTCAGACAGCGGCACGGTGTCCTCGCGCAGTGCCGTGCCGTAGAGCGGGACGCCGCTTTTACTGAGCAGCGCGAAAAGCTCCTCCGGCGTGACGCTGTACGCCTCGCGGCGGAAGATCGCGCCCATCGTGGCGCGCGCCGTCTTGGGATTGAAGAGGTCGGCGCAGGCGTTGACTAAGAACACGCCGTCGCACTCAAACGCGTCCGCCGTGCGCAGGATGGTCCCCACGTTCCCGGGGTCCTGCACGCCGTCCAGCACGAGATAGTGCTTACCCGCAAGCGTTTCGGGCAGCTTCGTCTCGGGAAGCGCGACCGTAAACAGTGCGCCCTGCGGCGTCTCCATCGGGCTCACCGAGCGCATCAGGTCTTCGCTCACGCACACGGCGCGCACGGTATCGGGAAGCGCTGGAATGTCCACGCCGTCAGAGAACACCGCCGTTTGGACCGGCGCGCCCCACTTGAGCGCTTCGTCCAAGAGCTTTGTCCCGTCGCAGAGATATTCGCCGCTCTTTTTGCGGTAAGACCGGGAGGAAGCGAGCTTGCGCAGGTGCGTCATCAGCGGATTCTGCCGGCTCGTGATGGTTTCCACGTTCATTTTTCCTCTTCCCTCCCAGTTTCTTATTTAATATGTATCACACTATATTATCAACTGCCGCCCTTTGTCAAGCAAAAGAATCTTTTGCACCGTTTCACTTTTGCGCGGATCGGTGCGCCGCGGCTTTACAGCTCGCCCCCTTTTGTGGTACACTGAGCGTGAAATATCACGCAGCATGACTGCAAGGAGGTACCCCAAAATGGAATCTGCCAAATCGCGTTTTCTGCGCTATGTGACCTATTACACCACCTCGGATGAATTCACCGGCACCTCGCCCTCTACGGAGCGGCAGAAGGACCTCGGCCGCGCGCTGATGCAGGAGCTTGAAGCGCTGAAGCTCGAGGACGTCCACATGGACGACTGCGGCAACCTGCTCGCAACGCTCCCCGCGAGCGAGGGCGTGGACGCGCCCGTCATCGCGCTCATCGCGCACATGGACACCGCTCCCGACGCTTCGGGCGAAAACGTCAAGCCCCGCCTCGTGCGCTACGAGGGCGGCGAGCTGAAGCTCAACGACACTGTCTCCCTCACCGAGGCGCTCTGCCCCGGCCTTGAAAGCCACGTGGGCGAAGAGCTCATCGTCACCGACGGCACGACGCTCCTCGGTGCGGACGACAAGGCCGGCGTCGCCGAGATCATGGCCGCGGTCGAGACGATGATTGAGAAAAACGTCAAACACGGCGAAGTGCGCGTCATCTTTACGACCGACGAGGAGATCGGCAACGGCGTGGACGGGCTCGACGTGCAGGAGCTCGGCTGTGACTACGGCTACACCGTGGACGGCGGCCCGCTCGGTGAGATCGAATTTGAAAACTTCAACGCCGCGTCCGCCGTTCTGACGGTGCACGGCGTCGGCGTCCACCCCGGCAGCGCCAAAAACGTCATGATCAACGCCGCGACCGCAGCGATGACCTTCCACGCGATGCTGCCTGAGGACGAAGTTCCGGAGAAAACCGACGGCTACGAGGGCTTTTTCCACCTGACCGAGATGAGCGGCAGCGTGACCGAGGCGACGCTCCGCTATATCATCCGCGACCACGACCGCGAGCGCTTTGAAGAGAAAAAGGCGCTCTTCGCCGACTGCGCCGCGCGCCTCAACGAAATTTACGGCGACGGCACGGCCGAGGCCCAGATCAATGACAGCTACTACAACATGAAGGAGAAAGTTCTCCCCCACTTCCACCTCATCGAGCGCGCGGAAAACGCCTTCCGCGCCAACGGCGTCGAGCCGCAGTGCGTGCCCATCCGCGGCGGCACGGACGGCGCGCGCCTGTCCTGGGACGGGCTGCCCTGCCCCAACCTCTCCACCGGCGGCTACAATTACCACGGCGTGCGCGAGTGGATCCCCGCGGACAGCCTTGAGGCCATGACGAACGTGCTCGTCACGCTGACGGAGAGCTTTGCCGAATGAGGCAATCGTTATCGTAACAAAGAATTGGAGTGATTTTGTGATGAATCCTGTCGAAAAGCTCGCACTTTTGCGCGCGGAGATGAAAAAGCGCCACTTGGACGCCTACGTCGTCGTGACCGACGACTTCCACACCTCGGAATATGTCGGCGCGCACTTCAAGGCGCGCGAATTTCTCTCCGGCTTCACCGGCTCTGCCGGTACGCTCGTCGTGCTGCCGGACGCCGCCGCACTGTGGACGGATGGCCGCTACTTTTTGCAGGCCTTGCAGCAGTTAGAGGGCAGCGGTATTGAGCTCATGCGCATGGGCCAGCCCGGCGTGCCTGAGATCCCCGCGTTCCTGCGCGACCACGTTCCTGAAAACGGCTGGATCGGCTTCGACTCGCGCACGATCAGCAACGACTTCGCTCGTTCGATCGGCGAAAAGACGCGCGAGAAGCACATCCGCTTTGCGGGCGACGAGGACCTTGTCGACCTTGTGTGGGCAGACCGCCCCGCGCTCTCGTGTGAGCCGGTGTGGGAGCTGGACGTAAAGTATGCAGGCCTGACGCGCGGGGAAAAGCTCGCAATGGTGCGCGGCAAGATGAAGGAGATGGGCGCAAGCGTGTTCGTCATCCCGTCCCTCGACGAGGTCGCGTGGCTTTTGAACCTGCGCGGAAACGATGTGCTCTTCACGCCCGTGTTTCTCTCGTATCTGCTGCTTGAGCAGGACACGGCCACGCTCTGCGTGCAGAGAGAGGCCGTGAGCGCAGAGATCGAAGCACATTTGAAATCTGACGGCGTAACGCTCGCCCCCTATGACGACATCTACCGCCTCGTCGCGGCGCTGCCCACGGGCACCCGCGTACTGCTCGACGGCGAGCGCGCCAACTACCGCATTCTGCAAAGCGTGCCGGAGAGCGCTGAAGTCCTCGACCGCACGAGCCCCATTCAGCTGATGAAAGCGGTGAAGACGCCCGCGGAGCAGGAGAACGAGCGCCTTGCCCACATCAAGGACGGCGTGGCCGTCACGCGCTTCATCTACTGGCTCAAGCACACGATCGGCAAAGAGCCGATCACCGAGCTCAGCGCGTCGAAAAAGCTCGAATCTCTTCGCGCCGAGGGTGAGCACTATCTTGAGCAGAGCTTCGACCCCATCCTCGCCTACGGTGCGCACGGCGCGATCGTCCACTACGAGCCGACCGAGGAGACCGACATTCCCATGGAGCCGCGCGGCCTCTGTCTCGCCGACACGGGCGCGCAGTATTTGGAGGGCACGACCGACATCACCCGCACCATCGCGCTGGGGCCGCTCACGGACGAGGAAAAGCGCATCTACACGCTTGTCCTGCGCGGACACATACAGCTGGGCGCGGCCAAGTTCCTTCACGGCTGCATGGGCGAAAACCTTGACATGCTGGCCCGCACGCCGCTGTGGGAAGCGGGCCTCGACTTCAACCACGGCACGGGCCACGGCGTGGGCTTCGTCCTCGGCGTGCATGAGGGCCCTGAGCGCGTACACTGGGATGTGAAGCGCCAGAAGCGCCACTGCGTCATTGAAGAGGGCATGATCTTCTCGAACGAGCCGGGCATTTACCTTACCGGCAAGTTCGGCGTGCGCATTGAGAACCTCGTCGTTGTACGCGAGGCTGAGGTCAATGAGTACGGCCGCTTCCTTGCGCTCGAACCGCTGACGCTCGTGCCGTATGACCGCGATGCGATTAATCTGTCGCTGCTCTCGTCGCGCGATGTGGAGCTTTTGAATGCTTATCACGCTAAGGTCTTTGCGGCGATCTCGCCGTATCTGAGTGGGGATGAGCTGGAGTGGCTCAAGG
>ERZ1023848.273-NODE-273-length-19135-cov-8.301677_pt1 | contig 19135 bp, 17 predicted proteins | sample MGYA00380385_ERZ1023848 | MGnify/ENA primary metagenome ERZ1023848 (study PRJEB33179, sample SAMN07449069) | human gut metagenome | biome: Human-gut; feature: Human associated habitat; material: Faeces | host: Homo sapiens | place: India:Kasaragod | collected...
CTATTATACCAGAAAAGGTCAGGTAATGTATATATGAGAGAGGTTCTACACTAGAGTAAATAGAGAAGGGGGCTTTTATATGAGAATCGATGAAATCAAGATACCGCAAGATCCCGATGAGCGCGAGTCTTTCCTGGCATCCTATGCCGTAGAGCTCGACCACCAGAAAGCGCGTGCGCTTGGCCTTCCACGCTACTATGTGAAAGATGGGTTCTTAGTAGAAGAACGGAACGGTCAACGCCGGAAGATTAAACCCATCACGAGGAATCCGCTGGATGAACACCATTAATAAACGACCAGAGGTCGTGGTCTTTGCTGGACCGAATGGCTCCGGCAAGAGTACCATCACACACCGTCATGTCGACGGACCGGAACCTCAAGCTCATTCAGAATGCAAGTGAGAAGGGATTCTTTATTCGCACCTATATCGTGCTCACATGTGACAGCGCCATCAATGTCAGCCGGGTACATGGCCGCGTACAGTCCGGTGGCCACGACGTTCCCGTCGAGAAGATTATTTCCCGCTATGACCGTTCGCTGAGGCTCGTCAAAGACGTCATTGTAGCATCTCATGTTTGCAATATCTATGACAATTCATCCCAGTATCAACATCCTTTCCGATATTTTTTCCGACATGGCTTTTCCGTTAGTCACACAAAATTGGCCGACTAGAATACCATCAGGATACATACTATATCAGACGATACGTTTAGCACTATATAAATTACTTCCGATAAGTATAAATTATCGGAAGTTTTATTTTACCCTAAAACAGCCTAGATTTTGAACTATCTTGTTATATTTCAATACCGATGGTAATACCGACAATAACCTTGTAATACTTAAATAATACCGATAAGTTAATGGTATTACTAACGAGCCATCCTAACGAGTCATCCTGATGATTATCCTGATAATTATCAGGATGACTGCAGCCTATCGGTTTCCAGATGCAGACAGAATGCAGACAAAAAGCCCTGCATGATCTCGATTCATGCAGGGCCATATATGGCAGGTACTGTGTATTTTATCTATTTTAGATGTGCTTATATCTGTATCAGCATGGCTGGCCGTCTTTGAACCGGGCCATCATCTCGTTTGTGAGGCTCCAGTCGTCTGGCTGCAGGATGACGTCTTCTGGCTTGGCCCAGAATGCGCGGCTGAGCTCTTCGTGGTCCATCTGGATCTTGTCGTCACCATCGAGGTCACAATAGAATCCGGCGAGGATGTCGGCGGCGCTGCCCCAGGGCTGGGATTTGTAGTAGCGGATGTTCTTGACCTTGAGGCCGACTTCTTCGGCGACTTCGCGCTGGACGGTCTCTTCGAAGGTCTCGCCAATCTCGGTGAAGCCCGCGATCAGTGCGTAGTACGTCGCATCGTGATGGCTTGATGCGTAGCGCGTCAGGAGGATCTTGCCGTCGTGCAGGACGCCGACGATGATGGCCGGGTTGATGCGTGGGTAGATGACATGGTTGCATGCGGAGCAGCGCAATGCCCTCTCCTTCGTGTCGAGAACGGTCGGATGGCCGCAGGCGCCGCAGAAGCGGTTGGTCCGGTACCAGCCATAGAGATGCAATGCCGTATAGAAGGCGTAGAAGCTCGGCAGCTTGGCCTCCTTGTTCTGGCGGATGCTCTTGATGGGCTCGAAGTCGAAGCCGTCGGGTACGACAGGCTCAGCGTCGCCGAGCAGCAGGAAAAATGCCTTCTTGCCGATCGTGAACAGATAGACACAGCCCTCTGGGCGGCCGAGCTGGGCAAAGGTCGGGAAGAGCTTGCCTTCGTCCTGGCGCACGAGCACGTTGCGGTCTTTGAAGACGAAGACGACGCTCTCGTCCGTCGGCTCGGCTGACGGCTTGTACTGGTTGTCAAGTTTCTTCGGTGCAATATCTTGAAGCATAGCATATCCTTTCATGCAGTTCATGTAGAATCGTCAATAATGTGTGTCAGGGCTGGTACCAGCTCCGTCCCTGCTCATCAGCTGGCGTCGTCGGCGCGGAATGGCCGGAGAGCAGCAGAGTCTTTGGCGGCAGGGTCAGGATCCGCTCGCGGATGCCCCTCAGAAGGGCCTGTTCATCGCCGCCGTACATGTCGGTGCGGCCGTAACTGCCCTGAAAGATAGAGTCGCCGACGAAAGCGGCTTCATCCGCCTTGGTGTAGTAGATGACGCCATCAGCCGTGTGCCCCGGCAGCTCGAGGAGTTCCAGACAGAAGGCCGGCTTCTCTTTGAGTGCGATGATGGCATGGTCTTCGAGGTAGGTGACGTTACTCAGTACGATGGGCTCGTCGGTCTGGGCCGAGAGATTCCAGACGGGATTCTCGGCATAGAGCCTCCCCTTCTTGCCCATATAGACCGGGATCTTCAGCGTCTCCTGCAGTTCGCTTACAGCGCCGATGTGGTCGAAGTGGCCGTGCGTCAATAGAATGGCCTCGATGGTCAGCCCCTTCTCGCGGATAAGCTCGAGCAGTTTCCCCGCCTGTGCGCCGTGGTCAATGAGGAAGCCGTGCTTCGTCTCGTTATCGACGTAGATGTAGGCGTTGGTCGGGATGTATTTCGTGACAGTTGCCTGCAATATCATGCATATCGCCCCTTTCTTGGTCTGGATGGTGGTCATTCCGGAAGGCCGTAGATGGTGTTGAGCATCGCCGTGCCGCTCGTCGTGCGGAAGACTTTCTCGCGGAAGGCGGTCAGGGCTTTTTGGGAAAGCCCATCTTCATAGGCGTTGACCAGGAAGTCGGCCTCGAGCAGCAGCTGATAGTCCTCCCCGTCGACATCCTTATAGGTGTGGTGATGGCCAATCAGGAAGCAGATGCGCGCAATCATGTCTTCAGGGATGCCAGAGACTTTTTCGAGCAGCTCGCGTGCGGGCGCGGGGCCTTCCTTCTCCTGATAGATGCCGGCAGGGCTGCCGTATTTTGCCTCAGCTGCATGGATGCCAATGTCGTGCAGAATGGCGGCGAGCTCGAGCGTCTGCTGGACCGCCGAGGACAGTCCCCCCTGACGGCCGAGCAGAGCAGCGTAGGTGTAGACTTTGAGGAAATGCTGGATGCGCTTGGCGTCGCCGGCATCAAAGGCAATCATCGCCTGCAGGACTTCATCGCGTTTCTTGGCAAAATCTGCTTCATTCATGGGTTTCATGGGAATCCTCCTGATCATGGGGAGCTAAGGGATGGTTTATTGTGCAACCGCAGCCTGCGCTCCTGCTGCAGATGGTGCAAGCTCTGCTTCCTGCTCGAAGCCGTAGTCGAGCAGGGCTGCTGCCTCGCTGAAGCGCGTCTCGTCATCGTTGGAATGCATGACAACGGCGATGAGCTCTTTGCCGTCGCGCTTAGCCGCTGCACTGAGGCAGCCGCGGGCCGCGCTCGTCCAGCCGGTCTTGATGCCGGTGCAGCCTTCGTAAGTGTCGAGCAGCTCATTCGTATTGATACAGTACGTCGTATGGCCCTGCGGCGCGATGTAGTAGATATTCTTGGCCTTCGTGCCGACGATGCGGCGGAAGGCATCGTTGTGCATGGCATAGGCGGCAATCTTGCCCATATCGCGTGCCGTCGAGTAATGGTCGGCATCCGGCATGCCGTTCATGTTGACGAAATGCGTATGCGTCGCGCCGATTTCCTGCGCTTTTGCGTTCATCATCGCGGCGAACGAGGCCTCATCCCCACCGACTGCCTCTCCGACGGCCGTAGCGGCACCGTTGTCGGAGATCATCATCATCTGCTGCAGGATGTCGGCCATGCGCAGCGTGTAGCCTGGATAGAGGCGCGTGCACTCGACGTCGGCGGCATTCGCGCTAACGGTGACGAGCTGGTCCGGGCTGCTCTTCTCGAGCGCGAGGATGCAGGTCATCATCTTCGTCATGCTGGCCGGATACTCGCGCTTATCCGCATTTTTCTCGTAGAGCACCTGCCCCGTCGCCTCGTCGATGACGATGGCGGCATCTGCCGTGATGTCCGGTGCGGCAGCCATGGCCACAGCCGACCAGACGAGCAGCAGCGCGAGGCTCAGCAAGCTCACATAGATTTTCTTGCAAGATTTCAACATAGATAAAGGCTCCAATCCGTCCCTGTTTTACGGCTTTACAACAAGCCTGTCGCAAAAGGACTCTTCTTCTGCATTATATCCTCATCACTGGGTGGCGTCAAATTCTTGTCTCCTATGCCTGCAAGAAGTAATTCCTATTTATTTTCTCATTATTTCTTTTAATGTTTGTCAAACCTTTTAATGCTTGTCAAATACTTTCCCTTTCGAACATACATATGATATAATAAAAAGAAGGATAAAAGACAAAACGATATTGATTGTATCGAGCTTGTTTGCATTAGATATAGATATAGAGATGAGGGGGATTCATTATGCGCAAGACGAGAAAATCAAGTGATCGCCAGAAGGAGATTTTCCAGTTCATCAAGGCTTTCCTGTTGGAGAAAGGCTACCCACCGTCGGTGCGGGAAATCGGCGAGGCTGTCGGACTCAAGTCGAGCTCGACGGTGCACGGCTACCTTTCACGCCTCGAAGCCAATGGCATGATCAAGCGCGATCCGACGAAGCCGCGGGCTATCGACATTCTCGATGAACGCCCCTGGCGCCAGAATGTGCCGGTGCCGATGCTCATGGGCATCCATAAAGGGGCTGCCCTGTTCAGCGAGAGGAACATCCGAGATGTTTACTCGTTCCCGCAGGACATGCTCGGCACCCACAAGAAGACGTACCTGTTGCATATGCCAGATGATGGCCTGCAGGAGGCGGGCATCGCGGAGGGTGATGTCCTTTTCATCACGCCGCAGGAATTCGCCAATGATTTCGACCTCGTCGTCGCGGAGACGGAGGGCCGCACGCTCGTCCGCTACTTCCGCCAGGACGAGGATGGCACCTACCTGCAGAGTACAGCTGAGACGGCCGACAGCACGGAGCCGTGCAAGAATGCCGTTACGATTGTCGCACGCGTGATCAGTGTCTACCATAGGATTTAAGGATTCAGGATTTTAGTCGCCGTAAAAAGACGCCTGTCCGTGAAGATTGTTCTTCCGGGCAGGCGTCTGTTTATATTTCTTATGGTTCTATGAAGTTACTTGTCTGCATCGAGGTCGAGGACGGCCTGGGCGGCGCCCATGATGCCGATGATCGCATGCTCGAAGGTCAGGCCACCCTGCAGGTAGACGTTGTAGGGCTCGCGCAGCGGGCCGTCGGCGCTGAACTCAATCGATGCCCCCTGGACGAAGGTGCCTGCTGCCATGATGATCTTGTCGGCGTAGCCCGGCATGTCCCAAGGCTCCGGCGCGGCGAAGGAGTCGACCGGCGAGTATTTCTGGATGCCGCCGCAGAAGGCGATGAGCTTGTCGGCGCTGCCGAGCTCGATGGCCGGGATGATGTCGCCACGCACTTCCGTCGGCAGCGGCAGCGTCTTATAGCCGAGCTCGGCGAACATGCCGGCCGCGAAGATCGCGCCCTTGATGGCCTGTGAGACGACGTGCGGCGCGAGGAAAAGACCCTGGAACAGAAGGCGGTTGTTCGAGAGGCTGGCGCCGAGCTCATCGCCCATGCCCGGGGCCGTCAGGCGGTACGAGGCGAGCTCGACGAGGTCGTCTCGGCCGACGATATAGCCGCCAGTCGGCGCGATGCCGCCGCCGGGGTTCTTGATGAGCGAGCCGGCCATGATGTCGGCACCGGCCTGCGTCGGCTCCTCGTAGTCGACGAATTCGCCGTAGCAGTTGTCGACGAAGCAGATGCAGTCGGGCTTGATGCGGTGGACTTCCGCCGTGATGGCGCGGATGTCATCGATGGAGAGCGGGCTGCGCATGCTGTAGCCGCGCGAGCGCTGGATCTCGACCATCTTCGTCTTATCGGTGATGACGTCCTTGATATGGGCCATGTCGACTTTGCCCGCAACCATCGGCAGCTCGTTGTAGAGCACGCCGAATTCCTTGAGGGAGCCCGGGCTCGGGTTGTCGTAGCCGATGACCGTCTGCATCGTGTCGTACGGTTTGCCCGTCAGCGAGACGAGCTCATCGCCGGGGCGCAGGATGCCGAAGAGCACGGTCGCCAGGGCGTGCGTGCCCGAGACGAACTGCGTGCGCACGAGCGCGCGCTCCGCGCCGAAGATCTTGGCGTAGAGCTCCTCGAGCTTGCCGCGGCCGATGTCGTCGTAGGCGTAGCCCGTCGTCGTGTTGAAGTGCGCGTCGGAGACGCGGCATTCGCGCATCGCGTCGAGGACCTTCAGCGTATTGGCCTCCGCTACATCTTCGATGTGTGCGAAGAGCGGCTCAGATTCCTTGAGGACCTCGCGTTTGAGATCGGTGATTTTCTTGGAGAATGACATGGAAATATTTACCTCACAGTCTATTTTATTGTTAGAATTATTTTTTGTGGATTTCATACGGCTCGAAGCGCGCTCGCTTCGATGCGGGCAGGCTGACCTTGACGCGCGTGCCCGTCTCGCAGTAGTCGGTCTCGCGGACGGCGTGGAGCTCGTGCAGCTCCGTCAGCAGACGGCCTTCGGCGAACGGGAGCAGCAGCTCCATCTGGACCTGCTGCTCTGAAAAGAAGTGCTCGATGAGCTGCTGGAGCTCAAGGAGATTGGCCCCCGTCCGGGCAGAGACACAGATGCCCTCGCGGCCGTGCAGCATCATAGCCTCCTGCGCGGGTGTCAGTCCCTTCCCTGCCTGCCCCGGTGCCGCATCGGGGACTTCGAAGCGGTCGGCCTTGTTGAAGACGTAGAGTGTCGGTTTGTCGACGGCATCGAGCTCCTTGAGGACTTCGACGACCGACTCGATCTGCTGCTCGTAGTTCTCGTTGCTGCAGTCGACGACGTGCAGTAAAAGGTCCGCCTCCTGCACCTCTTCGAGCGTCGCGCGGAATGCTTTGACGAGCGTGTGCGGCAGCTTCTGGATGAAGCCGACGGTGTCGGTCAGGAGGAGTTCCTGCTGCTCGGGCAGCACGAGGGGGCGCGGCGTCGGGTCGAGCGTCGCGAAGAGTTTGTCCTCGGCGAAGACCTCGGCTCCCGTGAGCTTGTTGAGCAGCGTCGACTTGCCTGCATTGGTGTAGCCGACGAGGGCGACGAGCGGGAGGCGCGAGAGCTTGCGGCGCCGGCGGTGCAGGTGGCGGTTCTTCTGTACGGCGTCAATCTGTGCCTCGAGGTCGTGGATACGCGCGTAGATGCGGCGGCGGTCGACCTCGAGTTTCGTCTCGCCGGGGCCGCGCGTGCCGATGCCGCCGCCGAGGCGCGAGAGCACGAGGCCCTGCCCGCCGAGGCGCGGCAGGTTGTACTGGAGCTGCGCGAGCTCGACCTGCAGCTTGCCCTCCCTCGTGCGGGCGCGCTGTGCGAAGATGTCGAGAATCAGCGCCGTGCGGTCGATGACCTTGATGCCGAGCATCTGCTCGAGGTTGTGCTGCTGCGACGGCGTGAGCTCGTCGTCGAGGATCAAGAACGTCGCATCGCGGTTCTGGACTTCCATGGCGATCTCGGCGACTTTGCCGCGTCCGAGGAAGAAGGCAGCGTCGGGCTTCTCGCGGCGCTGGATGAACTTGCCGACGATGACGGCGCCCGCCGTATCGGCGAGGCGCTCGAGTTCGGCCATCGACTCGTCGATGGGCCAGAGCGCCTTGCCGCAGTCGAGGCCGGCGAGCAGGGCGCGCTCCGTCTCGTCCGCCGTCGTCTTCGTGCTACGGGCGCTGAGCTTCTTGTTGACGACCGTGATGAGATACGTCAGGTTGATCGTGTGCAGCGCGCGCTCGGGCAACGGTCCGACCGTGCTGAGCGCCTCGGTGCCGTCCTCGGCCACATCGCCCGTGAAGAAACCGAGCGAGCCGACGATCTCCCCTTCTCTATCCGCGCGAAAGCCGATCGCGGCCATGCAGTCGAAGCGCAGGCGGCGCAGCGAGGACAGGTCGGGCTCACTGAGGCGCGTGTCGCCGCTCGGATGCGTGTGGATGCAGCGGATACCCGTGAGCTTCCCCTCGGCGCGGCGCGACTTGAACTCCGGCAGGTCGACCGTGTCGGTGTCGCCAACGGACACCTGCAAGACCTTGCCCTGACGGTTCAGGTAGACGGCGACTTCGCGGCCGAGCAGATGCGTGACTTCGAGCATCTCGCTGTTGAGCTCGTGCGTCGAGAGCTGGCCGATCGGCACGGTCTTCTCGTAGAGCGCCTCGAGCCGCTTGACGATGTGCTGTTTGATATTCTGAATGTCTCCATTGATCTGCATAGGATACCTCATGGCGTCAACCGCGGTTGACGATGTTCGAGATGTGCTTGAGCGTGATGGACAGCGTGCCGTCCTCGTTGTTGTTGAACTCGATGAACTCCGTGTTGTCGAAGTAGTCCGTCGGGATGGTCAGCTCGATGCCCGTGTCGGTCTTGAGCTTGTGGCGGCTGACCTTCTTGAGCGTCGCCTCCGGGTCCATCTGGACGGGCTCCGTGATGCCCGCATCGCGGATAGCCGTGTCGAGCTCCTGCTGCATGGCGGGATTGTCGTGGAAGATCTCCTTGCCCGCCTCCTGCAGGTCGAGCTCCGTCCCCTTCTGCATTGTCTCAGCCACGTAGCTCTTGACGGCGGCTTCCGTCGCCACCTTGTCCTGGCCGAAGGAGTCGGCGACCTTAGCGGCGGCCTTGCTGAGGTTCTTCATCGCCTCTTTCGGCGACGGCGTCAGACTGCACTCTAAGAGCACCTCCTGTAGCACGATGACGGGATTCCCGTCGAGCGTGTACTTCTTAGCCGCTGTCTTGATTTCCTTCGTCTTGCGATTCACGAAAGCGAATTCGTCGATCTTCTGCGAGAGATTCGGCATGATGGAATAATGGTTGATGATCTCGTTCTGGATGCCGTTCTCCGTCTGGTTGACCTGATGTGTGAACCCGATGTGGCTGTTGCTGCGCAGGATGACGAGATACGGGACCTCATCGATGCTGACCGCTGCGACGATGACATCGGATGACGGCATCTCCTCGGCGTGCGTGAAGGCGTCTTCCAGCGTCTTGGCGATCTGCTTGCTGAAGTCGATGAAGCCGAGCTCACCCGCATCATACGACGCGATCTGCTTCAAGAAGGCGCTGTCGTCGTAGAACGTGCCCGGCTTAGCATCCTGGCTGCCCCAGTCCCGCTCGATGTGCTTCAAGAGCCAGGTCTCGATGCTGTCCTTGACGGGCAGCTCCGTGTCGGAGTAGACCGTCACGCCAGAGTGGAAATCGAGGATGTGAAGGATGGCCTTCTCGATGATGATCATTTCTGTTCCTCCGCTTCTTTCGCTGTTTGACTATGCTCCTGCTTGGCCTGGCGCAGGGCGGCTTCTTTCTCGGCGCGCGCACGGACTTCCTGCAGGCGCGGCACGAGGCAGGTCTGCAGGCGCTCCTCGAGCTCCGGCAGCGTATTGGAGTCGAAGTCGTAGTTGACGTCCGGAATGTTCCAGATGCGCGCCTCGCTGAAGAACTCGTCTCGGTAGATATTGAAGTAGACCGTCACGCTGCTCTCGAGCGAGAAGTCGACATAGTCGATGATGATGTAAGAGCCGTTGTTGATCTTGACGGGATAGGCCGGCCGGATGAAGAGCGAGAAGCCCTCGAGCGTCTCCGGCAGCTCACTGCCCGCCTTCCACGTGAGGATCTCCTTCTCACGCACGATGCTCGAGACGCTCGCCGGGTCGAAGGTCTCGAGCTCCGCGAGCAAGGACTCGAGCTGCGCTTTGAGCAGCGCTTCAAAGATCGCAAAGTCGGCCGTGATGAACTCGATGCGGCAGAGCTCGATGAGACCGATCTTGATGCGCAGCTTGTATTCGTGCGTCTCCTCGTGGAAGTAGGCCGTCGCGCTCTTGTGCAGCGCCTCGCTCTCATACGTGAAGATATCGTAGCAGTCCCCCGCCGGCTCCCCGATTTTCCGCAGGGTGAAGCCGTGCCAGCTGTCCGGCAGCTCCTCAAGGTACGCCCAGCCCGTGAGCTCCTTTCGGACTTTCTCGATTGTTTCCTCTTTCATCCGTTTCCCGCCCCCTCATGCTACCAGAGATGATGTTGACAACTCTTTATTATAAGGCTATCAGCCCAAATTTTCCACAAGAAAATCTTTCTACATCATTCCTGGCGGTAGTGGTTGTAGTTTTTTCGTTGACATCCGTTCGAGAGTAGGCTATACTAAGTCTGATTTAAGACATTGGTGATGCGATTACTACGATATCACATCACCAGATGAAATACGATAAAACAAAGGAGAATCGATATGGGTATTCAGGAATCGCTGGCCAAGCGCCGCACCTACTACAACATCAACAAAGAGCTGCCGGTCGCTGAGGCGGACGTCATCGCACTCGTCGAGAACACGACGGAGCTCGTGCCGGATGCCTTCAACATGAAGAGTGCCCGCGTGATCGTCGCGACGAAGGAAAAGCAGGATGCGCTATGGGATGCCATCTACGATGCGTTCGGCGGCAAGGTCGCGCGCGAGAAGATCGACAGCTTCAAGGCCGGCTACGGCACGCTGCTCTACTTCTATGACGAGGACGTCGTCAAGGGTCTGCAGGAGCAGTTCCCGCTCTACGCTCCAAACTTCCCGATCTGGGCACAGCAGGCCAACGGCATGCTGCAGATCAGCATCTGGACGGCGCTGCGCGAGCTCAACATCGGCGCTAACCTCCAGCACTACAACCCGGTCATCGACGAGACGGTCAAGAAGATGTTCGGCGTGCCGGACTCCTGGAAGCTCATCGCCCAGATGCCGTTCGGCGGCATTGCCGCTGAGCCGCAGGCGAAGGACAAGGAAGACATCAAGGCACGCGTCAAGGTCTTCAATTGAACGAAATAAGCAAATAAGCACACGAAAAAGCTCCGCAGCATGCGTATCACTGCGGAGCTTTTTGTTTGAGAGAATGCCCTATCGCGTCGCTTGCCGGCGAACCGGCACTGTTCCGTTGCCCGACACGATAGTTCCCAACGGCTTCTCTCAGAGACGGGCCCATTCGCCCGTAGGACCCGTCTGGCCCAACAAGAAAGGAGTTGCAAGGACTATGCGATATCCTCACACTATTACTATAACAGATAACTCAGGAAAAAGCAAGAGTAAAAACTAGCGAACACGAAAAATAATTCGTATCAATCAATTCTCCAGCAGCGCCTGCAGGCCTGCTTCGTCGAGAATCGTGATGCCGAGGTCCGTTGCCTTCTGCAATTTGCTGCCTGCTGCTTCACCGGCGACGAGGTAGTTGGTCTTCTTGGAGACGGAGCCTGCGACGCGGCCGCCGTGGCTCTCGATGAGTGCCGCAGCATCCTTGCGGCTCAGACTCGGCAGGGTGCCCGTGATGACGAAGGTCTTGCCGGCGAATTTCTCGTCGACGAGGCCCGTATCCTCGAGCGTGAAGTTGACGCCTGCTGCGCGAAAGGCCGCGAGGATCTTCTGGCTCGCGGGGTCGTTGAAATACTGCACGATGGCCTTGGCGCTGATCTCGCCCATATCGCGGACCTCGAGGATTTCCTCCTCCGAGGCCTTGGCTAGCACATCGATGGAACCGAAATGCAGCATGAGCTCGCGGGCGGCCGTGCGGCCGATGCCCGGGATGCCGAGGCCGGTCAGCAGGCGCTGTGGCTCATTCTCCTTGCTCGCCTCGATGGCCGCGAGGACCTTGTCGGTGTTCTTCTCCTTGCCGATGATGCCCTCCTCGATGAGTTCCTCGCGCTTCTCGCCTAGGCTGTAGAGGTCGGCAATCGTCGCGATGAAGCCGTCCTCGATAAGGCGGTGGATGGCCGCCTCGCCGAGTCCTTTGATGTCCATGGCCGAGCGGCCGACGAAGTTGAGGATGTGGCTCTCGAGCTGGGCCGGGCAGCTCGGGTTCTGGCACTTGATGTCGGAGGTGTCGGGCTCGCGCACCGCTGGTGCGCCGCAGACCGGGCAGGTCGTGCCGATGACGAAGGGCTCTGTGCCGGCGGGCCGCTTCTCCTTGACGACTTCCTTGACCTTCGGGATGATCTCACCGGACTTGTAGACGCGCACCGTGTCGCCGATGCGCACGTCGAGGTTGTCGATGAAGTCCTGATTGTGCAGGGTCGCGCGCTCGACCGTCGTGCCGCAGAGCCTGATTGGGTCAAAGACGGCCGTCGGCGTGATGCGGCCCGTGCGTCCGACGGAGAGCTCGATCTTGCGGATGACCGTCTCCTTCTCCTCGGGCGGGTACTTGTAGGCAATGGCCCAGCGCGGCACCTTGGCCGTCGCGCCGAGCTTCTCGCGGTCCGCGAGATTGTTGAGCTTGACGACGGCGCCGTCGATGTCGTAGGGCAGATTGCCGCGGTTCTCACCGATAGCCGTGATGGCCTGCCAGACCTCGTCCGCCGTATGGCAGACCTTGTAGCCGTGGATGACCTTGATGCCCTGCTTCTTCATGAAGTCGTACGCCTCGGTATGCGTCGTGAACGTGCGACCGCGAGCTGTCTGCAGGTTGAAGATGAAGAGCGAGAGATGGCGCTCCTTCGTGATGCGGCTGTCGAGCTGCCGCAGCGTGCCGGCCGCGCAGTTGCGCGGATTGGCGAAGGGCTTGAGCCCCAAAAGCTCCTGCCGCGCGTTGACGGCATCGAAGGCTTTCTTCTCCATGTAGACCTCGCCGCGTATCTCGAAGTACGGCAGCTTGTCCTTGAGCTTCTTCTTGACGTCGTGGATGACCTTCGCGTTCTTGGTGACATCCTCGCCCTGCACGATGCCGTCGCCGCGCGTGATGGCGCGCACGAGCTCACCGTCCTCATAGCGAAGCGCCATGGAGAGGCCGTCGATTTTCTCCTCGACGACGAACTCCGGGGTATCGAGCTCCTGCTGCAATTCCTCGACAAAGGCGAAGATCTCTTCCTTGCTGAAGACGTCCTGCAGCGAGAGCATCGGCACATCGTGCTTGACGAGCACGCCGGCCGTGCGGCGCGCCTGCCCGCCGACGACCTGCGTCGGCGAGTTCTTGGTGATGAGCTCCGGGTACTTCGCCTCGATGGCCTTGAGACGCAGCATGAGCTGGTCGTACTCGTAGTCCGAGATCTCGGGGTTATCTTCGTTGTAGTAGCGGTTGTTGTGGTAGCGGATGGTCTTGCGGAGCTCCGTCAGCTCTTTCTTGACCTGCTGGATGGATTCAGGCGCATCGTTCTGTGCCATGCAGAATCCCCTCCTTCTTATTTAATACCTTGACTTATACCTTGGCAATCGGCGCGTACTTCTGCATGAGTCCCTTGACGCCCTGCCCCGGGAAGGCAATCTTGAGCTCGACTTCCTCGCCGCTGCCCTTGACGGAGACGACGGTGCCGACGCCCCACTTGCCGTGGCGGGCCTTGTCGCCGACCTTCCACTTGATGCTCGTGTCGGGACGGATGACGCCATTTGCTGCCGGACGCGCGGCACTCTGGCGCTCGCGCAGTGCCTCCATCGCCTCGAGTGCCGACTGCGGCTTGCCCGCAAAGTGCGTGCCCGTCCCTATCTGGTTCGGGCTCGGTCGAAAACTCATGAAGCCCGAGCGCTGCTGGGCGCCGTAGTGGTTGGCATTGGCGAAGCCGTAGGCATTGGCGCGCGGCACGAGGCGTTCGACGTACTCGTCCGGGATTTCCTTGAGGAAGCGCGAGGGCGGGAACGCCTGCGTCTTGCCGTAAATCGTGCGCTGGCGCGCGTTCGTCAGGTAGAGCTTGCGCTGGGCACGCGTGATGCCGACGTAACAGGTGCGGCGCTCCTCCTCGATCTCGTCGGGATTCATGAGCGTGCGCGAATGCGGGAAGAGCCCCTCCTCCATGCCAATCATGAAGACAATCGGGAACTCAAGGCCTTTGGCCGAGTGCAGCGTCATGAGCGTCACGCGGTCGTCTTCGATGTCGGCGTTGTCGATGTCGGAGACGAGCGAGAGCTGCGAAAGGAAGGTCTCGAGGTTCGGGTTCTCCTCCGACTTCTCGAAGTCGCGCGCGACACCGATGAACTCCTTGAGATTCTCGATGCGCGACTCGTGCTCCGGCTTCTTGTCCGCCTTGAGCTCATCGATGTAGCCCGACTCCTTGAGGACCCGGTCGATGAGGTCGTCGAGCTTCATGTTCATATGGGTGTTCATGAAGTTGAAGATGAAGGTCGTGAAGAGCTCGAGCGGCTTCTTGACGCGCGCCGTGATGCCCGGGATGGCGTCGAGGACTTCCGGATTGGAGATGACGTCGAAGAGCGAGAGCTCCTGTTCCTCGGCAAAGGCAGTGAGCTTGGCCATCGTCGTCGCGCCGAGGCCGCGCTTCGGCACATTGATGATGCGCATGAGGCTGACTGTGTCGAGCGGGTTGTAGATGACGCGCAGGTACGCGAGGATGTCCTTGATCTCCTTGCGGTCGTAGAACTTGAGGCCGCCGACCATCGTGTACGGGATGCCCGAGCGCATGAACGTCTCCTCGATGATGCGCGACTGGGCGTTCGTGCGGTAAAGGATGGCGATGTCGCCGTAGGAGGCATTGAAGATCGTGCGCTGCTTCATGATGGTCGTCGTGATGAACTGCGCCTCGTCGCGCTCATCCATCGCCTGATACGAAGTCAGCTTCTCGCCCGTCGCGTTCTCCGTCCAGAGTTCCTTTGGTTTGCGGTTGACATTGTGCTCGATGACAGCATTGGCCGCCGCGAGGATGTTCTTCGTCGAGCGGTAGTTCTGCTCGAGCTTGATGACCGTCGCCTCCGGGTAATCCTGCTCGAAGTCCATGATGTTGCGGATGTCGGCGCCGCGCCAGCCGTAGATGGACTGGTCGGCATCGCCGACGACGCAGAGGTTGTGGTGGCGCGCCGCGAGAATCTTCGTGAGCTGGTACTGCGCGCCGTTCGTGTCCTGATACTCGTCGACGAGGATGTAGCGGAAGCGGCCCTGATATTTCGTGCGGATGTCCTCATTCTCCTCGAGCAGCACGACGGAGATCATCAGCAGGTCGTCGAAGTCGAGCGCGTTGTTGTTGCGCAGCTTGTTGGCATAGAGGCGGTAGACCTCCGCAATCTTCTTCTGGTGGAAGTTGTCGGCATCGCGCTCCATGGCCTTCGGCCCCATGAGCTGGTTCTTGGCATTCGAGATGGCATTCTGCACGCTTGCGGGCGTGAACTGCTTGTCGTCGAGGTTCATCTCCTTGAGGCATTCCTTGATGACCGTCTGGCTGTCGGATGCGTCATAGATGACGAAGTTGCGCTTGTAGATGCCCGTTGCCTCGATCTCGCGGCGCAGGAAGCGCGCGCAGAACGAGTGGAACGTGCTGAGCCAGACATCCTTGGCCGCATCGCCGATCATGCGGTCGACGCGTTCGCGCATCTCCGTCGCGGCTTTGTTGGTGAACGTGATGGCCAGGATGCTGTACGGTGCGACGCCCTGTGCCAGGAGGTTCGCGATGCGGCAGGTCAGGACCTTCGTCTTGCCCGAGCCCGCGCCCGCCATGATAAGCAGCGGTCCCTCCGTATGCGCGACGGCCTTCTTCTGTGCCGGATTCAAGCCACTGAAAATATCCAAAATATCCTCCAAGCTGTTTCTATCCCCATATCATCGTATCGTCGTATTGTCGTATCGATAGCAAAGCCTTCCCCCCGATGCGGCCGTAGCTGTATCGGGGAGAAGGCTCTGTCTTATTCAAGCATTATGCGCTTTGCAAGGTCCCTGGTCCGTAAATCAGTTCTTGCCGAGGCGCTTGACAGCCTCCGAGAGAGGCGGGATGACCTGCTTCTTGCGGCTCATGACGCCCGGCAGGTAGATATGCGTGCCGCTGGCATCCTTCTTGAATGCCTCGCCGATCAGCGTCTTCGGCGAACCCGTGAAGAGCAGGTACGTCGCTTCCTGCAGGATGTCCGTGACCATGACGAGGCTGAGGTCGAAGCCTTCCTTGTCGCAGATGTTCTGCATGGCTTCGATGAGCTGCGGCTCGATGTCCATGACTTCCTTCGGGTCCATGACGGAAATCTGGCTGACGATGACGCGGTAGTCGCCAATCTGGAACTCCTTGAGGTCGTTCTTGGCAATTTCGGCCGGCGTCATGTCGCCGATGCCGGAACCGGCCTTGAGCATGGCCATGCCGTACTCCTGGATATCGACGCCAGCGATCTCTGCGAGGCGCTCTGCCGTCTTCTTGTCGTACGGCGTGCAGGTCGGGCTCTTGAAGAGGACCGTATCCGAGAGGATGGCCGAGAGCAGGAGGCCCGCGATGGATGCCGGGATGTCGACATCGTTCTGCCAGTGCATGTTCGCGACGATCGAGGCCGTGCAGCCGACCGGCTCAGCATGCGTGAAGATTGGCTCGCTCGTCTGGATGCCGCCAAGGCGGTGATGGTCGATGATCTCGAGGATCTTGGCTTCCTCGATGCCCTCGACTGCCTGGCCGCGCTCATTGTGGTCGACGAGGATGACGCGGTCGCGCTCCGGCAGCATGAGGTTGTCGCGGCTGACGAGGCCGACGAGGCGGCCGTTCTCGAGGACCGGATAGTTGCGGTAGTTCGTCTCTTCCATCGTGCCCTTGATGTCGGAGAGCAGGTCGAGCGGCTTGAAGCAGACCGGGTCCGGGTGCATGATGCGGCGGATCGGCACGCACTGGTTGATCAGGCGTGCGACCGTGTAGGTGTCGTACGGCGTCGAGAGGACGAAGATGTGCTTCGCCTCAGCGGCCTCGATGACGTCGGCCGAGACGCGGCCATTGCCCGTGACGATGAGGCAGGAGATGCCCTGGTCGACGATGTCGATGAGCGTCTCATCGTGGCGGTCGCCGACGAGCACGATGTCGTTTGCCTCGACCGTGTCCTGGATCATCTTGATGGAGCCAGCGGCGATGCGGATCTTGCCCTTGATGAAGTCGCTCTCATCGCCCGAGACGAGGACCTCGCTGTCCGTCGCTGCGATGATGTCGCGATAGCGCACGCGCATCTCCGAGAGGTCCTGCATGCTGAGCTCCTGGAAGTAGCGCTTCGCGAGGTCGGATACCGTGACGATGCCGACGAGAATGCCCTTGCTGTCCGTGACCGGCACCGACTTGAGGTCATGGCCGCGCATGACTTCGCCGAGGTGGCGCAGCGTGTCGTGCTGCTTGACGACGATCTTGCAGTCGAGCGTGACATCCTTGACGCGCGGATAGAGATCCGAGAGCAGCAGCGGCTGCTCGACATGGAAGTGCTCGAGCGCGTACTTCGTCTCTGCATTGACCTTGCCAGCGCGCGCCGGTACGGCATTGAAGCCGAGCGCCTGCTTCAGGTGTGCATAGCCGATGGCCGAGCAGATGGAATCCGTATCCGGATTGCGATGACCAATGACATAGATTGGTTTCGTGCTTTTCGTCATTTCGATTTCCTCCTAAATATGAAAGCGGGAATGCCCGTTTTTTACTGCATAGTCTATTTGTTATTATAATCAATATTTGCCCGCTAGTCCAGAGGCTCAGGCATCTTTTGAGCGAGAGAACGGCAGCTTCTCCTCATCAGGTTCCGGCGCATCGCGCAGCAGGAGGTTCAGCACGATGGCCGTGATGCTGCCGATCGTGATGCCGCTGTTGCAGATGATCTGGACCCAGGTCGGGAACTTGCTGTAGAAGCTCGGCACGCCAATCGGGATCAGGGCGACGGCGACGCTGATGGCGACAACCATGATGTTGCCCTTCTTGTGGAGCTCGGCCTTCGAGAGGGCCTGGAAGCCGCTGGCGGCGACCATGCCGAACATGGCAAGGCCGGCGCCGCCGAGGACCATCGTCGGCACGCTCGCGACGACAGCGGCCATCTTCGGGAAGAGGCCGAGGATCATGAGCATGACGCCGCAGACGGCGACGATGTAGCGGCTGCGCACACCCGTCATGCCGATGAGGCCGATATTCTGGGCAAATGCCGTGTACGGGAAGGTGTTGAAGACGCCGCCGAGAGCCGTGGAGAAGCCGTCGGCGCGCAGCGCCTTCGTCAGCATGCTCTCCGTCATCGGCTTGCCGACAATCTCTGTGACGGCGACGATATCGCCCGTCGTCTCCGCCATCGTCACGAGCATGACGAGCGTCATGGCGAGGCATGAGACCGGCTCAAAGACCGGATAGCCGAAGGCGAACGGCGTCGTGATGCCGAGCGCCGCTGCCTCCCCCACCGCATGGAAGTCCGCCATGCCGAGCGCGTCGGCAATCAGCGTGCCGATGACGAGGCCAAGGAGGACCGAGATCTGGCGCAGGAAGCCGCGGCAGACGCGGTAGATGACGAGGATGATGGCGAGCACGAGGGCTGCCATGAGGATGTGGGTCGGCTCGCAGTAATCGGGTGCCGCAGGATTCGCGCCGGCGATCCAGTTGACGGCGACCGGCATCAGCGAGAGGCCGATGACCGTGATGACCGAGCCCGTGACGACCGGCGGGAAGAAGCGCAGCATCTTGCTGAAGAAGTTACTGATGACAAAGCAGGCGATGCCGGCGAAGATGGCGGCACCGTAGACGACCTGCAAGCCGGCCGCACCGCCGCCGTGCGTGTTAGCGATGATGATCATCGGTGTGACGGCCGTGAAGGTACAGCCCTGGACGATTGGCAGCTTCGAGCCGATGAAGTTACGGATGCTCAGCGACTGCACGAGCGTCGCGATGCCGCAGGTGAAGAGGTCTGCATTGATGAGATAGATGAGTTCTTCGGTGCTGAGGTGGACGGCGCCCGCAAGCACGAGCGGCACGGCCACAGCGCCTGCGTACATGGCGAGGACATGCTGGAAGGCGTAGATGATTGTCCTGCCCCAGGGCAGTTTCTGGTCGACGGGATGGACCGAAGCAGCAGCAGTAGTAGTCACGATGACCGCCTCCTTCAGCCTTCTGCCGTGAAGCGGATCGTGCCATTATCGAGCGACGCGATGCTTGCGAGCGACTCGAGATGGTAGCCCTTGTCGAGCAGGCGCTGATGGCCGGGCTGGAACGCCTTCTCGATGGCGATGCCGATGCCGGCGACCTTCGAGCCTGCATCTTCGACGAGCTTGGCCAGGCCGAGCGCCGCCTCGCCGTTGGCGAGGAAGTCATCGATGATCAGGACGTTCTCGCCGGCTGGCAGGAATTTCTGCAACACGAGGATGTCGGAGTACTCCTTCTTCGTGTAGGAGAATACCCGGTGCGTGTAGATGGGCTCGTTGATCACGGCCGACTTCTGCTTGCGTGCGTACACGAGCGGCACGTGAAGCGTAAGCGCCGTCATGACGCCGATGGCGATGCCCGAT
>ERZ1023848.287-NODE-287-length-18515-cov-288.770544_pt1 | contig 18515 bp, 23 predicted proteins | sample MGYA00380385_ERZ1023848 | MGnify/ENA primary metagenome ERZ1023848 (study PRJEB33179, sample SAMN07449069) | human gut metagenome | biome: Human-gut; feature: Human associated habitat; material: Faeces | host: Homo sapiens | place: India:Kasaragod | collected...
GATGTGAGTATCAACCGATAAGGAAGGAAAAAATAAAATGTCTTTTGTTGAGGTTAATTTTCCCGGTATTTGTGAATCTGATTCTGCAGAGTATGCGTATCTTACCAACGTGTACAACACTACGTATTCACACAATCAAAACGTTTGGGGTTCGCCTGATGAAAATAAGCTTGATGGGGTCATGTATGCCGCGTGGTTGTTGATAGATGAATACTATACGCGCGGTGAATATGCCATGATTGGCGAGTGCCGCCGTCTGTTAACGAAACGTTGCCGTGCTGAACTTCACAGCGAACATAATAGAGAGTTTTGCACCGGGTTCTACACGGTTGTTGATTCCGTTTTGTCCATCTGAGGGCGACTTCAAGTGAAAGGAAATAAAATGAACACAATAGGGGTTGACGTTTACACCGATAACGCAATACCGGTTGACTTGGTTGTCGTTAAGGGGGATGAGGGCTGGACTTCGCTGATATTTGCCGATGATATCACCGGTTTTGGTATGTGGCAGCAGACTGGAGATGATGCTTGGTATTTTGACCTTTGGGTTGATGATGATTACGACCTGTATTGTGACCCTGACGCTGAGCGGATTACGGGCATCTGCGGGGCTGTTTGTGGCCTTGATTGGGAGGTTTCCGCCAATGATTATCTTGCTGAATATGGGCTTAAGCTTGGTCGATATGACGCGGCTGAGGGTGATAGATATGAGCTGGTCGAGCTTGGGGAGAATGACGTACGAGAGGGTTTCCGCATATGAATGCTAGGATTACAAAGTTTCGTCAACTCGTTCGCGCTATCAATATGAATGTTGATTAAGGAGGATTGATATGTGGTATTTTATTATTACTAATGCCGGTTTTCAGGTGTTTGAGATTCTGCCTGATTGTGTGAAGCCTAGTTGCATGTTTCGCGCAACGTCGTTGAAAGCGTCGTTAGATGGCGTACTGTCTCATATCCGTCACGCTTATGATGGGATGGATGTGAGCGTGGATATTGATAGTGCTACTTTTGATATGGATAGTACTATGGTTGGTATAGTGAAGGCGGTGTTAGTATAATGATTGGCATGATTGTTGCTGTCTGTATTCTTTCTGTATTGTTTCTTACGATGGCCGCTACAGTGTTTTGCGAGTTGCCGCGTACGGCGCGTGATGTGTTCTGTTTTTTGGTCATACTTGCTGTGAGTGTGTCTATTGTATTGGTTTTGTAGTGAAAGGATTCTGAAATGTGTAGGAATGATATGAATGTTGCCGTGTTTGCGTCACTGTTTGTGGGCGGTGGTGTGCGTCTGTGGTATTGCCCTTGCGGCCACCGGTACGAACTTCGGTATGCCGTTCAGTTTCGTACACCATTCGGTGACGTGTGTGGCGCGTCAGCTTTGTGCGCATACGACGCGGCCGATAGCTCTCAAATTGCTGACCTTATGCTTGACGCTATCGACATTGCCCGCACGCCACTTTTAGATAGGGATTGATTATGTATTTTCGTGGTTGGATTCATTCATGGACGTGCGGCAACTGTCCTGACGCTGATGCGTACTGGCGTTTACGTGCTTTTTGGGCTGGTGCACGGCATAGGCATAGCGCTTATAATTCGCCGAAACGGTGCCCTGATAAGGCTGTGTGGTTAAACATGTGGTTGTATGGTGCTAGGTTTGGCAAGGATACATTGGAGTTTTGATTATGAAATTGAAGAATTTGAATTTTGATAAAAGCGAAAAACGTACAAACTGGTTTGATGATGGCGTGCTGGACGATGACCGCGTGCGCCGTGTCATTCGTGGTCGTCGGCGTAGGTTACACTTGCGCGAATATAATCGAGGTGAAGGCGATTGGGAAACGTTATGCCGTAGTATAGCACTGCTCAAGTGCTTTTATAAGCCTCAAGGTGCGCAAGTGGCGTTCGCTGACGGTATCGAACATGCGGCAAACGTTTGCCTGTCATTGTCCCCTCGCACGTCGCGCATCGGCGCGTTGGCGCGAACTCAGGATATTGAAATGCTGGGCGGCGTTATTTATGCTCCGGCTATGGTGGCGTGGTGCGCCGTCTGTCATGTCAAGGGTGCGACATGTTACGAAATGTGCAAAGTCTGGGATGGCAACGAATTTGCCCAGACTATCGTCAAAATCGCGTGTCGTTGTTTTGACAATCTCACTGACATGCGGTATACTGATGAAGACATTGCAAGAATGTCGCAACAGCAGCAACAATAAGATAAGGCGGTACGATTATGGCATATATTAAGAGAGCCAAGCATTACAGTATTGTGCGCGGTATCACGCGCGGTGAAAACGGCGAACTTGTTGACACCGAGGTGGTCGTGAATGGCGCGTGCCGTACAGCTGACATGGCTATGAAGAAAGCCCGAAAAATCAACAAGGACATGCTACCTATGTCCGCCGAATATCATGCGCAGGCAACGCGCATGGATGAGGCAATTTATTGGGCTAATTGCGAATTTGGGGATGATACCATTGTTGATTATCCGGGGCCGGTTAACGGCAACGTGGTCGAAGATGATATTATCACCGAGGAAAATAATTAATAACCACTATAAGGAAGGCAACACTAATGGCTGACAACGAACTGACCGTAACGAACGGCAACAACTTTTCTGCAAACGGCACTAACGCCGTATCCCACTTTTTCGATACCTCTACTGTAGACGGCAAGATGGCGCTGTACAACGCCATGCAGACCTCGGCTAAAGTAGACGAACACCTTAATGAGCCGCTGCATGTCATTAACGTGCTGGCGCAGGCTATTGAGGTCGCTAATCTGGAAACCGGCGAAATCAATCCGTCTACCCGTGTCGTCGTCCATGCAGAGGAAGGCGACTTTGCTGCCGCCTCCCCCACGTTGGCGCACGCATTCGGCAATCTGTTCGCCATTTTCGGTACACCAGACAAGTGGAACCAGCCACTTACTCTCAAGGTGGTAGAGAAGAGGAGCCGTCGTGGCTATAAGTTCTTTGACCTCGAATTGGTGTCAGAAAACAATAAGCGCAAGTAACACTATTGTCTACACCGCATGATATCATGGTAATGTCCCTATAGGGATGTTGCCGCCAAACTCACCCCTCGCCGTTTTTCCATCCTTGCGGCGAGGGGTGTTTCATACTCACAGGGGGGGCTGTGGCAAAACGCAAAAAAAGCCGACGCGCTGACAATCTGAAACGCAACGCCGCAATCAGGTCGGCACAGGTACGCCGAGAGAGAGCAGTCAGGGATTACAGCACCGGACGACTTCCCAAGCGAATCACCGAAACGTTTTTAGGAAATCTCAGTGCCCAACAGCTTGAACAGGTAGCACGGCGCATCGGGCAGGAATTTGGAGAACAACAGCAAGCCTTAAGGGCGCGGGACGATGAACCGTATCAGGTCGTCCCCGACGTTCACGTCACGAAACTTGACCGTGAGATGGCGTCACGTCCGCTGATAACCGATGCGGAAATTGCCGCCGCTCCGTCGAAACGTCGGAAAACATTGCGGCAGCAGCAGCGCCGACGTATCGAGGCACGGCAGAAAATCAAGCGTGCTCAACAATTCGAGGCGCTGAGTATGGCTAGTTATACTGTCGGTGAAATGCGTGAGATGGAACGCGCTGGGGAATCTCCGTTTGACGTGTTGGGCACTCACACGGTCGGCGGTTCCGCGCGTGATGAACTTACGCGGAGCCGTGCTAACGTGTTCGGTACAGAGCGTGGTATAAGCCATGCGCGCGCGATGATTCGAGAGGGCGGCCGCGGGAAACTTGAGCGAGAAATGCTTGAATACGCCGGACTCATAGGACGTGCGCCATTGCGTGCGGGAACTAGGAAGGTTCCCGAGAGCGAGGGTGTTTTGAATTTTGATAAAGTCGCACAGCAGCTTGAAGCATTCGATTCTAGTGTCGCTCAAAAATTCGCTTCCTTGTCTAACCGACAAAAGCGATGGCTGATAAATAACACGAATTTCAGCGCCGTAGTACGTGAAGCAACATGGTATAATGATAAGGCGCACAAATGGGAAACTAAATCGGACGCGGGGGATGTGGAAACGCGAATCGACGAATGGATGACCAGCGCAGCAAGACACTGAAAAAAGGATGGAATCATGCGAGAGCGTCGAACGGCGGCAACAGACGGCGCAACACTATTGACGGATGACGGCATAGCGCCATTGACGGCGAATGCCGTCATTCGGCTAACCATGCTTGACCACCATACGCGCGTCTGGTGCGCACATGGATGGCAGGACATCAAGCCTATAGCCGCTCAACTGTTGAAACGACTGCCATTGCAATCGAATCCGGCCAAGGACGGAGTCTGGGGCACGTTCAACATTCGCGGCCATTTCTATAGTTTCCGCGTGCGAATGGGCGGCATCACCGTGGATTTTCTGGACGTGCGCAACATCACCCGTGATGATGGACTGAATGTCTCACGCGAAACATTTGGCGGCGTGGATGACTTGGAAACCACGTGGAACATCGCGCAGGAATGTGACGCCCTGAATCTCAAGGGCACAACCATAGCGTCTATGGCGATGACCGATTATATCGGCGGAGATTACGCCGGATTCAAACGCCATTTTCCGCCATTGGACAAAGCGGATTATCATAGGATGCGTCCCGCATACTATGGAGCGATAGTATACAGCAGGCCGGGCGAATATCGGGACTGCAACAGCTGGGACGTGAATAGTCTCTATCCGAACATCATGCGAGACTTTGCCATGCCGATAGGCTCCCCCCTATGGTATGAGGGAGCGTATCATTATGACGAAGACTATCCGCTGCACATCGACATTATCGCGTTCGATGCGCGACTGAAACCGGGAAAAACGGCGACACTCACTAATATCCTACCAGTATGGGGGTACGAGGGCGAACGTCTGGATAGTACGTTAGGCGTCGTCACCATGCCCGTGACTGACGTTGATCGGCAAACCTTGACGGAAAACTATGACGTCCATGTGTGGGATTATCTCGGCGGCTGGAAATTTCGTAAATCGCATGGACTTTATTGCAACTATGTTGATAAATGGTTTCACGTGAAACAAACCGCAACCGGAGAGCGTCGGCAAATGGCGAAACTATTGCTGAACTCACTGGTAGGGAAATTCGGAGCCTCGCTTTACCGGCCAATGCTTCACCCGAAACCGTCCGGCGACGGCGGCGTGGACTTTACTGTAGACAAACCCGAGTCAACCAACTCACTCGCATGGCTGCCGACCGCCGCCTATGTCAACGCCTACGGTCGGCAAATACTGTCACGCGCAATGAATGCGAACGCCGACCGCGTGCTCTACGCCGACACAGACGGCATGATAATGGAGGGGTTGGATGCGCCCGCAGGTATCGAAACGGACGACAAAAAGCTGGGCGCATGGAAAAACGACCACACCTATAAAAAACTCCGTATCCTCGGCAATCGCAAATATTGCGGCGTGGAAGAAGACGGCGGCACGGTAATGCGGTTGAGTGGCGTGCATCGAGCTGCCCCTATCCCGTACGATGACTTCCTGCCGAGGTCACGCCATGTCAACGATGACGGTTGTTTTTTTGTGCTATAATGACCGGTAGCGGGGTGTGCGTCCCAAGCCGATTCAATGGCCCGACCGGCAGGCAATCGGTAAGGCGATTCGGTCGGATGTAGACGTGCGTAGCCAACGCCCATTGACGGCGAGGGAACCCGCACAGCCTAGCAATCCGGCACGGCAGCGTGATTGCTGCCGTGCCATCTACCTTGAAAGGTGATTATGGACGACACCGAAAACGACGACAAGCCGGACACCACGACCGACACCGAACCGGACGCGACCGCTGACGACAATACGCCGAACCCGGAACCTGAAACGCAGGACGACGGCGAACCGGAGGATGCGACCGACGACAAGAACGCCGACATGTCCGACCGTATCAGCGCATTGGAGGCAACCGTGGCGGAACTGTCCAAAACCGTTGAAGCGATGCGCGATGCGGCGGCAGACCACGTGCTGAACGATGGCCCCGACGACAATGCGACGCCAGAATCGGCTGAAATGACCGACGACGACTATAACGGCACCTACAGCACTTTCGACGATTTATACGAAGACTGACATTTAGGAAGGAAAAAATATCATGGCAACTACTCCCGTGGTGACGCCGAAGCAGCAGCTTCGCCCGCTCACCGAATTTAACAACGCTCAGATTTTGAACATGATTCGCAACGAGGCGTCACCGGAATACCAGCGGCGAATGCCCTCAGCCACTCAGATGAATATGGACAGGCAGATGGCTACTCTAATGTCGTCTACCCAGCTTAAGAACGAGTTTTATAGCGCTCTGGTGAACCGTATCGGCGGCACCTATGTGAACACGTGGCGTTGGAGCAATCCGCTCGGCGTTTTCCAGCGAGCATCGCAGGCGTACGGCGACACGTGGCAGGAAATCGCCGTCGGCATGCCGCTCGCACAGGTCTATGACCCTGATGCCGAATACCTCGGCGCGGACAATTTCCGCAAGTGGAAAATCGACGTGGATTCACTCTATCACCGTTTGGACTTCGCTCACTGGTATCCCGCGACTACGGATGACAAGACGCTTCAGCGTGCTTTCACGTCCGAAAACGGTTTGGCCTCGCTCACCTCTCAGATTCTCACATCCTGCTACAATGCGGCTGAAGTGGACTTGTTCGAGGCTCTGTGCCACCAGTTCGTCGAGTACGCGAAGCTCGGCGGATATTGGCGCGTCCACATGGACAACGACTTGAACAACATGGGTAGTTCGGAAACCGACGCCCGCGACATGTTGCGCCAAATTCGAGCATGGGCGGACACGCTTAAATTCGTTTCCACCAAGTACAACGCCCGCCATATGCCGACCTTTGCGCGCGCCGACGAACTCGTGCTGTTCTGCTCTCCCGAAGTCAAGTCGGCGCTTGACGTGCAGGGCCTCGCTACGGTATTCCAGCGTACCGACGCCGAGCCGACCATCGACCGAATCATCGTCATTCCGCAGGACCGCTTCGGTATGGATGGTGTGCAGGCCATCCTTACCACCGATAAATTCCTGATTGACATTCCGGTCATCAACGAGATGACCCAGCAGACGAATCCGGTCAACATCAATTCGGTGAACCATTATCTACATATCCAGCACATCATCTCAGTGTCCGGCTTCGCCCCCGCCGTAATGTTCTGGACTGGAGCAGGTTCCACCGCCAGCGTGGTGGCACCTACCGGAACGCAGGCCGAAACGCCGACATTCCAGCTCAAGCTCGCCATGTATGGCGGCGGTTCGGAAACTCCGAGCGATGTGGCGCGTGGCGGCGCGGTGCAAGTCACTGCCGACACGACCATCACCAATGACGGTACGGCCACGTTCCGGTCGAACGCGGTCGAGTATCATATCGGTGACACCGCCAAGCCGAAGAGCGATTACACGTACATTTCTCCCACCGGCGTGCTGGTGGTCGGCCTCGATGAACCGAACACCACCATTCCGATTACCGCAACCGCCCTGTATACGAATCCGGCAACCCCGGAAGTGCCGGGCACCGTGTCCGCAGCTCTGGACGTGCCCGTGGTCGGTGACGGTGTAATCGGATTCAACCCGTCCATCATCGCGTCCATTGCCGTGACCGTCCCGAATGTGACTGTGGAACATACGGCGCAGGCGACCGCCGTGGCAACCATGATTGACGGACGAACCGCCGACGTGACCGCACAGGCCGCATGGACGTCCAGCACTCCGGAGAACGCCACCGTATCCGAGTCCGGCGTGGTGACTGGCATCAAGGCGGGCGCCTCTGATATCACCGCCACGCTGTTCGGCGTGTCCGGAAAAAAGAGCGTGACCGTGACCGCGTGATATAATGAGATGGTAGCCGGTTGGCTACTCTCTCTCACAGTGTGATGCAAGACAAGGCCCGGAGCAATCCACGTGATTGTTCCGGGCCTTGTCGTACCGGAGGATAATGATGATTGGCGACGCGAACCCTATCGTAGAATCTAACTTTTCTTGGGCGGAGTGGACGCCTAACACCACACTGAAACTCTGCCGCGTGCCGTGGGATGCCTCATACCGGGATGTTGTACGGTTTGCTTCACGGGAAACACAACAGGAATGGTTTAATAAACTGGACGGGGCGGAATGTCGCCCGGCCACCATGCATATTTTCAACACGCCCGCCCGCGTCGAACTGCCGTTCAACGAGGCGTCGAATTGGAATTATCTCGTAGCCTATAACGATTATCCCGGTTTGGAGGGGCCACGCGCATGGTATTACTTCATCCAGCGCGTCGAATACGTCAACGCCCATTGCACACAACTTGTCTTGATGTTGGATGTGTGGCAAAGTTTCCAGCATGACGTCACATTCGGCAGCTGCTATGTGACGCGCGGACATATCGGCGTCGCCAATGAACGCCAGTGGGACGACTACGGGCGTACCTATCTCGCTTTGCCGGAAGGTTTGGACACAGGCAGCGAGATGATCACGACATCGCAGGAATACCAGAGCATCATCGAAGGCCAGCATTATGACATAGACGGTGGTGGGGTCGATTGGGTAGACTACGGTCTGATTGTGGTCAGTACCACAAATCTCACCGACGACCCCGGCAGCACTTCCGAACCAAAGCTAACCACCGCAACCGGGGCCATCTTCGAGCAGGAGACGGACGGCTGTTCCGTCTATTATTGTGCGAACCGAATGGCGTATGTCGCCAACATTATGGCTCTTGGCACGCTGTTTCCTTGGGTGACGCAAGGTATTTGCGCCGTCTACATGGTGCCGAAGATTCCACAGGATTACTTGAGCCGATATGGACATAGGGTTACGGAGATTTACGGACAGGCGGTGTCCGAGGAATATGGCAACATTTATTCTTTTAATTCTTCTCTCGATTCGGATTTACGCTACGAAGACGTCATGACCATTGCGAACTTTCGTAATAAATTCAACATCCCCATCCGATACCGGAATCTGCGCAAGCTCTACTGTTATCCATTCTGTGTTATCGAATGTAGCTGTCTGAACGGCACGGTCATTACTTACCGGCCTGAAGACGTCCAATCCGACACGCTCACCATCCGCGAAACCTACACTTACGCACCATCCGGCGCAAGAATCAATTTCTACATCCCCGGATATAACGAGGCCGGGGCGGACACTACTGTCCCGCTGCGTATTAACGGCAAAGACATGGGCCTACCCATCGACGGCGGTGAAATGCTTAACGCCAGTTTTGGTATCACCGATCTGCCCCACTTTTCCGTCGTCAATAATGGCGGCGCACTGGCAATGGCAAACAGCGCGTACACCCGCGCCTACGCACAGGAATCAGCTCAATGGACTAGGCAGAAGGCCTTGACTTCGGCTAACGTAGCCAACTCCAATGCCGCACTGCAACGCGAATACGCCACACGGCAAACCAATTGGGCAAACGAGAACAGGACGGCAACCAATGCCATTACGGCAAACTCGCTGAACCAGTCTCTTGCCATCGGACAGAATCAAACCAGTCAGATGGCTAATCTGCAAGTGGAGCAGAACATTAAAAGCAACAATCTCAATGGCATGGCCGGTATCATCGGCGGTGGATTGAACGCCGTCGCGTCACGCAGCCCATTGGGTGCTGTGAATGCGGTCGGCGGCGCGTTCCTCGGCTCCGCACATACGGACATCGCCAATTACGGAATCAATTCGTCTGCCGCTGTCTCCAATTCCACGGCGGCGGCGAGTACTGCCAATCAGCTTGCCACCAACGCAGCGGCCACGTCGCAGGCCAACGCCTACGCAAGCGGTGCAACCGGATTGAGCAACCAGCTCAGCGCCATTACCTCGCAAGCCAATTACGGACTGGCCGCCTATGCGGCTCAAGGCGACTATCAGAACGCCATCGCCGGAATCAACGCTCAAGTGCAGCAGATGCAACTGACTCCCCCGACCACTTCAGGAGCGCTCGGCGGCGACATGTTCAATTTGTCGAACGGCATTATGGGCGTGCTGGTGAGATTCAAAACGTGTGCGCCGAGCGCGTTGAGGGCGGCAGGTGAGTACATGCTACGATATGGATATTTTGTCCAGCGTTTCGTCACTCCGCCCACTTCTCTTGAATGCATGGAGAAATTCACATTCTGGCAGATGCAGGAAGCCTATGTGCGAGGAACGTTGCCGGAAGAATACCGATTGACTATCAAAGGCATGTTCGAGCGTGGCGTGACGGTTTGGGACAAGCCGGAGTATATCGGTGTTACCGATTGGGCGGATAACAAGCCACTGCCGGGCATTGGCTACGAGTGATATAATGGCAGTATGAGTAGGTCTAAAAAGAATCGGGTCGGCGGCGCGTTGCATCCACGTGGCAATTACGCGAAAACACGCGCCGCCACACTCGATGACATGTATCTTCATTTGCTGATGGAACTCGCGTTGAACCGTTTCAGCTGGCGCGGATTGCCACCCACTGTGGACGAGCGTTGGCTGGAAATATGTCTGTGCGAATACGGCTGCGCGTTGTTTTTCGAAGACAAGCGTATCGGCAGGTTCCTTGTGACGCAGACAGGTTATCAAGGCAGATTGAATGTGTATAATAATCCGACATGTTTCGAGCCGGTAGGCGTCAACTACCACTACAGGCAGCTTAAGGCAGGTTCGGAATGCATTCCAATTTGGGACAATCGAATGCGAGTCGGGTTCAAGCCGACGTTGTGGCAATACGCGCGACGACTTGCCGATATCGACAAAGCGTATGACGTGAATTTGGAGAGCCTGAAGCTGCCAACCATCATCACAGCCGACCCGCGCACAAAACTCACCGTGCAGAACATGCTTCAGCAACGGCAGGACGGTCAGGATTACATCATCGGATACGACTCGCTCGACCCCGGTTCGATGTTTCAACCGTGGCCCAACACGACACCTTACCTGCTGGACAAGTTCATCCAGCAAAAAGCACAGGTCACCAACGAGGTGTTGGGATATCTCGGCATTCAATCATCCGGTACGGAGAAAAAGGAACGGCTTATTTCGGATGAGGTGGCGCAAGCCAACGAGAAAGTAGACGTGTTTCGATTGAGTTTCCTTAAGGCGCGGCAGACTGCGGCGACTGAGATTAACCGACTGTGGCCTCAACTGAACGTGTGGGTAGAGTACGCGGACGCGCAAAGCTCCGGCGTGCCCAACGCACTTGATTCGAGCGCAAGCGGCACGACGGATATTGATATGCCCGCATCGTACGACGCGGGCATCGGAGGTGTATTGTGACACAGGATTTTAGCGCCTACGCTATGGAAACGCCGGGAGAGTACACCGAAACGCTCGGTAATCTCATTGCATTCGGATATGATACCGACGACAAGCTGCATCTTAGCGCCGACTATTACCCGATTTACAACGAATCTCACCGCGCCGAGTTGAACGAGAAAATCATCCGCCATTACGCGCTCAGAGAGATTGGTCAGGAAACCGCCCAACAGTTCATTTTTTACTTGGGAATGACTATGGCGGAAATCATGCCCTATTTCAACGAACGCTACCGGACGCTGGACATGGAATATAACCCACTGGACTCTATGGACATGACGACGGACAGTGAGAGCGGCAGCGAATCCCAGTCGTCCGGCAAGGCATCAAGCGCACAGGATTCGACCAGCTCCAGCACGTCCAAGTCGGATAATTCCAGCACCACCACGTCAAAGAGTTTCGATAGCGACGTGCCTCAGACCGGCGTTGTTGGCGACTTCGCACGCTACGCCTCCCACGCGAACGAATCGCAGGCGGACAGCTCCGGCACCGCGACCAGTTCGCAGGATTCAAGCAGCCACACCACGGCGCAAAGCGCAACCGACTACCAGCATGATTCAAGCAATTCCAAAGGCAAAAGCCACGTGACAGGGCGCAGTCAGAGCGCCGTGAGCCTGATTCAGGAATATCGGCAGGCGATTATCAACGTGGACATGGAAATCGTACGCAGCCTCGAACCATGCTTCATGCAGGTCTGGGGCACGTATGATACAATCTTTAGCAACCACCATAACTATGGAGGGTGAAAGTAATCATGGTTGACATTAATGCACTAATCCCACGGCAACGCTTGTTCGATGGAGTGCCCACGTCCGTACCGTTCACCTACCGGGACGGCTTGACGACATTGCAGTTGATTGAATGCTTGCGCCACAATCTCGATATCACCCAGCGCGACTTAAGCAAAGTCGAAGAGGCCACAGCCGACCTAGCGGCATCCGTAGACAAAGCCTTCGCGGATACCGTTGCACAGCTCAATCAGGACATGGCTGCGTTGCGTGCGGAATTGCTCTCGCTGATTCATGAGATGGAGCAGCAGGGTGCGGCGACATCGCCGGTCTACGGCATCACGCAGCCGCTTGGGCAGGTATTGGGCGGCATGTACGATAATTCGCGCAACCACGGATTATTCTGGGGAGACTACGACGCCATGCAGTTGACCGCTCAGGAGTACGACGGGCTTACGCTCGGCGCACGTGAATATGATTTACGCGCCACCGCTGTGGACAATTGTGTCCCCGGCGATTTTCCGGGCCGCTCACAATTCCCCTACGGTAAGAGTATGCCTGAGAATCCACCTGTTGACATGTCGTTTATCACGCAATCGGAAGCTGATGCGCGATATGTCGAACGCAATCCAACCGCAGACAATTTCGACAAGAAAGGATAATTGCCATGACCGCAACCAACAAGACCACGAATTACGAACTCAGCCAGTTCGTAGGCACCGACCGACCTACGTGGCTCGGGGACTATAACGGCGATATGTCGAAAATCGACACGCAGCTGAAGCAGAACGCGGACGACATCGCGTCGGCAGCGGCGGGCGGTCTCACTTCAGTACACCATACCGCCGACCTTACCGGCAACGGAACGTCCGGTTCGCCGCTGGGCGTGGCGAGCACTATCGCCAAGAAAACCGATATCCCGGACGTGAGTGGATTCGCCACCACCTCCGCCTTGACCTCGGGGCTTGCGGACAAGGTCGATAAAACCGCCTCACAGCCCGGAACGCTCGGATTGACAGCAACCGAACTTGATTCGATGTACAAGGACGCGAACGGCATCGTTCGCGTCGGTAATGCTGAAGCCTAGAAAAAAGGAAAATAACAATGTCTACCACACAGCATACCGGACACTACAATCTGCCGGCGTTTGGCGACAATCCAAACGACCGCCCGTCATGGCGCGGCGATTTTACCGACGCGATGACGAAAATCGACAATCAGATGTACGCAAACGCCACCAACATCACCACAGCGACGGCAGCAGCGAACAACGCAACCACGGCGGCAGGCGAGGCAAAGACGGCGGCAGAAGAGGCGAAAGAATCTGCCGACAACGCGGCAGGTATTGCGCAGACCAACAAAACTGATATTGCCAAGCTGGACGGCTATTTCAACGCACTCGGCGTCACATCATTGCCGACCGCACAAAATCTCATGTCCAACATCAACGGCAAGGCGGAAAACACCGACCTAACCGCACTACAGGGCACGGTATCCTCACTACAGAGCACGGTCAATAGTAAGGCTAATGCCTCCGACGTGTACACCAAGAGTCAGGCCGACACGACGTTCACCAAGCAGGGCGGATATTCCGGCACCGCGCAGCAGCTGAACCAGAGGATTACCGAGGTTGACGACAAGATTCACGGCTTCATGCCGTGGCGAAAGACGTACGACAATATCGTTATCGTTGGTGACTCTATCACGCATGGCACGGAATTGTCGTCTACCGCAAATTCGTGGGGCAATCTCTTCAAGGATTATATCGGCGCGGAATCTGTGCAGAATCTCGCTCAAGATAATGCTGGATTCGTCAACGCCCCCACGTTCCTATCGCAACTTCAGAGCGCGTCCAATAAAGAGGCGGTTACGCACGTGATTATCGCGGGCGGAGCCAACGACAAGCGCACCGCCGACGCTCAGGTAACTGCCGCCGTGGTCAATACGCTCAAGTACGCTCTGGAAAATTTCCCGAACGCCACTATTCACGTAGCGCCGGTTGTGCTAGGTGTTCAGGGTATTTTCCGGTACGACCGCGCCAACAGCAACGTGTGGAGTACTCTCAATGCGATTGAGGCGGGAATCGCGCAGGTTCCCAACGTCCATGAAATCCGGTACGCATGGGAATGGCTTAATGGTCGTCAAGACTGGGCATCTACTTCAGGCGGCACGCTTGACTCCATCCATCCCAACGATGCAGGACAGCAGCAGCTCTTGAGGCTGATGGCCGAATCGCTGTTTACCGAGAACGGCATTCACAATAACTGGTCGGTCGGAGTGTCGGGCGCGGATAATCACGCTACCATCTCACATTCGTCGTCAACCTGCTCGAATGGCGTATATGATTTTTCCGCACAGTTCACTGTGGTCAACAACCATCAGGCATACGAAGGGATCGTGAAAACCTGCTACGGTCTGAGCATGTCTAGTAATTTCCATGTCAACAGCTCGTATTTCAACGGAAACATGTATGCATACGTGGATTCGGAGAATATGGGGGCAATATCATGCACGGTGAACATCCCCAACAACACTGAAATCTACGCAACGGCGCACCATTACATTGGAGCGTAAGGCATAGTCCATAACCCGTACCCCACGGTTCCGTACCGTGGGGTATAATCGTATCATGCCGACATTAGACGAATGGTTTACCCAGACCGAAAACCGCTATTGGGATATGGACGGCGCATATGGTGCGCAATGCTGGGATTTATGGGCCAAATACTCGATGGACATGTATGGCCTGAGTATACAGGACTGCATTACACCGACCGGCTATGCCGAGGGGTGCTATACGCGGTTCCCTTACACCGCCGCGCTTGGCAACGTGTACGAGCAAATGGACGCCAATTATACCCCAGTCAAGGGCGACGTGGTTTTTTGGACGTTCGGCGGTCAGATTTACACAGGTTCCCATGTCGCAATCGTATGGAATGGCGTCACTGGCGATAATATCGATGTTCTAACACAGAATCCCACCCCGGCAGTTCATCAAACGCTACCGCTTTTAAAAGGTTCGCAGCTGCTCGGCTATCTGCATCCCAAAAACTTGCAGCCGGGTGGTACGACGCCGGATAACCCGAACGGCGGCAACCCCACGGGCGGGGACAATCAAGGTTCGGACGTGCCGGGCGGTTCGTCCGCATGGATACAACAACAGGGCGATAATCTGATATACCATTACGGTTCGCGTAGTGGCGGCAAGATGGCGCTGTTCGTCAAGACGACCGCGCAGAATTGGATATATCGCGGCGCGTCCGGCACGGGTGCGCCGGATGGAGACGGCGGGCAATCATCTCCAAGTGTAGGTGACGGCGAGTCAAGCTATGCGCTTTATGTGATTGGCACGGTTGAATCATCATTGCAATGGGACGCCGTAGAGCCTAACCGTCAAGGCATCGGCATCGCGCAATGGAGTTTTGGCCGTCGCCTGCAAGTCTTGAACGCGATGAAGATGGCCGACGCCGATGGATACAGGACGTTCGCCGCCGCCGCTCCGGACATTGCCGCGCTTATGGAATCAAGCGGTACGTTTGACAGGGCAATGACCGGCAGCGAGGTTGCGGCGTTCCAAACGTGGGCACGTCGTCCTCAGTCTCATGCGGGTCAACGCGCCCAGTTCGCCACGGATTATGAAGGGTATCCGCAAAAATACGACGACGCGAAGATGCAAATACTTTGGACTTGCGCGTATCATCAATCGCCCGCAGGTGCGTTGAACGTGCCGCCCGCGACCACGCTTGCGGGATTGCGTGACAACATTCTGGCCACGGCACCGTTCGGCTCGTACGGGACACGCTATCAAACCGCGTACAGCTTGCTTAACGTGTGGGATGGAAAGAGCGCGCCTCCGAACTTTTAATAAGCGTGGTATACTAGACGCATGGATGACGTCAACGTGCTTAATGAGAATGACTATTATGACTATGGTAGGGTACTGTCCTACCATAGTCCTTGGATGTTCGTAATCGGAGCACGCGGCCTCGGAAAAACCTACGGTGCTAAAAAGCTGGTAATCGGTGACTGGATTAAAAAACGATGGCAATTCATATACTTAAGGCGTACCGCTGAAGAACAGAAAAATAAAGGAACTTGGTTTGCAGACATCGCAGAGCAATACCCGGAACTAGAGTTCAGAGTATCCGGCAATCAGGCCGAATGTCACTGGCTGGACGAACGGGACGCCGTAGCCGACAAGCATGGCAAGAAACGCCCGACATGGCACATCATAGGATATTTTATCGCCCTATCGCAAGCCGGACAGGTGAAATCGGTTGCATACCCAAAAGTTCGAACCATTATTTTCGATGAGATATTTCCCGATAATATGCGATATCTCGGCGGGGAGGTCACGGCGCTTGAGGAATTTTACAACACGGTAGACCGTTGGAACGACAGGGTTCGCGTTATCATGTGCAGCAACGCCGTAACGCTGGCTAACCCGTATTTCAGCGCGTTCAATATCAATCTAAAACCGCAGTTGGATAATCGCACGCAATATCAGCGATATTGTGACGGGTTTATCATGGTGGAATTGGCCGATTACGGCGGATTCAGCGCCAAGGTTGCCACATCTAAATTCGGACAGTTTTTACGCAGGTATGATGAAAATTATGCGAATTATGCAATCAATAATGATTTTAGAGATAATGCCAATGCTCTCATTAGTGATTTTAATGACGCCGGTTATGCGTTCACATTGAGAACCACCGAATACGGCGTTTTCAATGTGTATCAGCAATTAAGCAATGCGGACGAAGTCTTGTATATCATCACAAAAAAACGGCCTAAAATCACAAGGGATTTTACGTTTGACTATCGACTGGTCGATAACGATTGCATAATGCTCAAACGTTCGGACGACATGACGCAAAAAATATTGAACGCTTATCGCGTCGGTAGATTACGGTTCGAGACTCCGCAAATTAAAGCGGAGTTCAGTATGATTCTTGGCGGCTTGTTGCAACAATCAGGCATAAGAAAGTGAGGACAATAATGACGCAAGCAGACATATGGTGTACCATTGCAGTCATATTTTTTATTAGCATCGACTATATTACTGGCGTAGCAAAAGCAATCATACGAGACAATCTGAGTTCGCAAAAGATGCGGGAGGGACTAGGGCACAAGTTCGCCTATCTTATGCTTGTGCTGGTGGCATGGTTCATCGACGAAGTGAACCGGCATATCGATTTAGGACTACCAATGTCCGTATTTGTCTGCACGGTCGGCGGAGTATGTCTAATCGAACTCACGTCAATCCTCGAAAACGTCACCGAAATCAATCCCGAATTAAAAAACGCGCCATTCATGCAGATTTTCGCCCAATCCACAGATGGCAAGCACAAGGCGGAATAATGGACGGCGTTAAATGGATAGGCTCACCAAACCACTACAATGGGCGAGCCGGACACAAGGTCACACACATAACCTTGCACATCATGGCCGGTTTCCTAGCCGGCACCGACAACGTGTTCTCACATTCATCCAGTCAGGCGAGCGCGCACTACGGTATCGGCTCAACCGGCGAAATACACCAATACGTGAACGAAACTAACGGAGCATGGTCAGACGCCAACTATGAATCGAACATGTCAACTATCAGTATCGAACATGAGGGCGGTATAGCGCAAGCGGAATGCACGCAAGCATGTATCGACGCCAGTGCTCGACTTTGCGCCGATATAGCGCAACGTTACGGGTTAGGCATGTTATGGCACGACGGGACACGTGGCAACGTATGGCTGCATCGAGAAATCAGCGGCACCGACCACGCCACATGTCCAGACCTAGCACCAAACGGGCTACCATGCCAGCAAGTAATCGACAAAGCCAACAAGATAATAGGAGGTACAACAATGGCTAACGCAGGGGATGAAGTTTGGAACTGGGCATACAAGCCGGACGGGAAAAACGCCACACCGGGCGGCAACATGTACAATCTGCTCACCTACGAACTACCACTACGCATTCGTGACAGTATCATGCAATACAATTACAAAAACACCGCGCCGGGCGGCAACTTTTATAATGCCGTCTGCTTTGAAATTCCGGGGATACTGAAACAGCTCACCGAAACAATCGAAGCACAGCAGAAACAGATAAACGCACTAACTGAAAAAATCGACAAACTGCAAAAAATCTGACAAATAGCAACAGAGAATAAGTAAAGCCCCTAGGGTTACGCCTAGGGGCTTACTTGTTATCTATCGATTGCCGTTGTCAATTGAGATAACATACTTACGGCAAGGGCGACCTTTCTTAGACAAACACCGCTCTGTTTCAACGTAATCATAATCGTTACTCAACGAAAGTTCGACAACCGCCGAAAGTGCTGACTCGAACGTAATAACAGTATCATCAAAACAACCATTGTTACGAACGGGAGTTTTGGCTACGCCCTCGATGCAAACCTCGTACCAATTGTCCTCTTCAAGTTCGATAACATAAGCATTAAAGTTAATCATTTTTTTTACTTCCTTTCCCTATCGGCGGATAACTACACT
>ERZ1023848.288-NODE-288-length-18492-cov-11.041384_pt1 | contig 18492 bp, 9 predicted proteins | sample MGYA00380385_ERZ1023848 | MGnify/ENA primary metagenome ERZ1023848 (study PRJEB33179, sample SAMN07449069) | human gut metagenome | biome: Human-gut; feature: Human associated habitat; material: Faeces | host: Homo sapiens | place: India:Kasaragod | collected...
GATTAACTGAGTTAATATTTCCGCGATTAAAACTCCATATAGCCATAGCTCCTATAACGATAAACAGTGTGGCTGCAGTGAGTGTGAGTGCTAAGTTCTTGTTCATAACTTTATTTGTAGAATTTATCTTCTTATTATTTCATTGCATTCCAGTAACGTTTGTTGAGTCTTCTCCAGGTTCTGTGCAGACTCGGCCAATAGCGGTGGAGAGCTTTGCCCATTCCGCAACAGTCAAGAATAATAAAGTAAATGATTGCAACATAGAACATTATTGCTGAAAAAACACCAAGCACGATTAATCCGTCTGTACTGTTATTATTTGCCATTTCCAATCCCCTAAGGGCGAATATTAGGGCAAACATTAGATACGCCATGAATACAACAATACCCTTGAAGAAAGCCCATATAGCAGCATACAGAAACGTTTTGAATATCAAATTGAAGAAATAGAATATGTTGTTGATTACGGCATACTCTTCCTTCTCGTTTTCATTCTTGCAGGTGAGATACCAAGGACCGAACAACCATCCCAAGAAAGGGTGTTTCTTCTCAAAGACTTTGCGTGGGTAATTCTTCAAAGGCCAAGGATCTGTGAATAACCATGAAGATGGTGAGATAGGAGAATACTGACCATTCTCGTTGAAATCTTCTTCATAGTCTGTTGGGGTAGTCTCATGTACTTGCTCCTCTTGCTTTGGCTTCCAATTATCATTAGGACAACCACAGTTAGGGCAAGACTGCATATTCTCTGAATATACTTCGCCACAATCGGGACATTTTACTTGGTTCATAGTTTGTATTGTTTAATTGTATTACTATTTTTTTCTTATTGACAAGATTACAACATCTTTGTCTCGTCCTATTGTGCCACGAGACTTTAGAGCTGCTATTGCTTCACTCTCATTGTCTGAATAGAGCATGATAGTTGCACTTCCATTTGTGCTGCTTCCAACACCTTCAACTCGATACTTTACAGTATAGCTTTCTTTAATCATATTTATTATATACATTGAGGTTCAGCTGTCCTTGTATTCAAAGACCACTGAACTATAGGTTAATGATTTATCTTGCAAAATTAAAATCAACGGTGGTAGTTCCGTTGAATGTGTAGGGATTTTCGCAACCTGTCATTTTGAGATTGTCGAATTAAAATGCTTTTCTCATTCTGCTTCATTTGCGCACCTTCAGCCCAAACGGTGCCGTTAGTAATTTGATGTTAGGGAGCATAAAAAGAAAAGTGGAGCTTTATTCTTCCTTATCCCTAAATGTGACGGCTTGGACTCCGTTGTTTAAATAGGATAAGGAGAACAAGCCCCACCTGGAGGTATTTCGTTCATAGACACGAATACACACCAAGAGGAAGCCCATTCTCACAAATACTCCTAATTAAACATTCTATGCGAAAGTGTCCAAGTTTCACATTTATAGGAATATAGGCGAAATACGCTTCTCTAAATATGTCCGTCAAATGCCTATTAAGGCTATATGACGCTACAAAGATATATATTTTTAATAAAACAGAGAAATATTTTCTTATAAAAACTTAAAGATTGTTCAGGTGCCGGGATAGATATAGTATGCGTATATGGTTGATACGCATACTATGTCGTTTTCTTATATCCCCAGTTTCTCAATCTTGTTGTATATTGTTTTGCGGTCTACGCCGAGCAGACGGGCGGCTTTGGCTTTGTTGCCGTTGGTCTGTTGCAGAGCGGTGATGATGCGTTGGCGCTCCGTGTCCTCGTCGTGCAGTTGCAGGACGTTGTCGGTGCGTATCTGTCCCATCGCCAGCGTCAGTTCGGCGGTGGTGATCTGCGAGCCGCGTGTGAGCAGCACCGCACGCTTCACCACGTTGTTCAGTTCGCGGAGGTTGCCGGGCCATGAGTGTGAGGCGAGCATCTCCGCAGCGCCAGAGTCGAAGCCCTCAACGTTGCGGTTCAGCTCCTCGTTGGCGTGACGGATGAAGAGGTCGGCGAAGAGGAAAAGGTCGCTGCCGCGCTCCGAGAGCTTGGGCATGTAGATGGTGAACTCGTTGATGCGATGGTAGAGATCCTCGCGGAAACGGCCCTCGCTTACAGCCTCCTCAAGGTTTTCGTTCGTAGCGCATACAAGTCGGATGTCGATGTCTATCTCCTTCGTTCCGCCGACGGGTCGGATGCGACGCTCCTGCAGCGCACGCAGCAGTTGCACCTGCACTTCGTAGCTCAGGTTGCCCACCTCGTCGAGGAACAGCGTGCCGCCGTTGGCTATCTCGAACGCGCCGCGCTTGTCGGCGTCGGCGCCCGTGAATGCTCCCTTCTTATGACCGAAGAACTCGGATGCTGCAACGTCGCGTGGAATCGCTCCGCAGTCGAGTGCGAAGAACGGACGGTCGTGGCGCTGACTGAGGTCGTGAATGCGGTGAGCCACGTACTCCTTGCCGGTGCCCGACGCTCCGAGTATGAGAACGGACATCGGCGTCGGAGCCACCAGCTCTACGTAGCAGTATAGCTGTCGAGAGGCTTCGCTCTTGCCCTCGATGTAGCGAGGAGCGGCTTCCGAGTTTTGAGTTTTGAGTTTTGAATTGTGCGCCGTTGGCGCATTTTGAGTTGTAGAGTTTTGAATTGTTGCTTTGCTTTGTTGTGTGTTCTGCTCCATCGCATCGTTAATCTTCTGCAGCAGAATGTCGGGCTGCACAGGCTTTGCTATATAGTCGGCAGCGCCCGACTTCATGGCGAGCACTGCGTTCTGCACCTCCGCATAGTTTGTCATCACGATGAACGGCGCATTGATGCTGTGCTCGTGCATCCAAGCCAGCAGTCGGAGGCCGTCGTGATCGGGCAGTCGGAGGTCGGAGAGCACGAGGTCTACGCTCTTCATGTCCACGAGCAGCTTCACGGCAGCACCCACCGATGTCGCCTTGTCCACCTCAAATCCCTTTCGGCGCAGCCATGTCTGTAGCATTGTGCCGAAAGCGATATCGTCTTCTACAATCAGTATATGTCGCATAGTATTTCCTTAAGTTTCTCTATCAGTTGTTTTGTCAATCTTTCGCGTTCTTGTTCGTTAGGGGGTACTGTTGTTTCCTCAGGGGGTGCACTTGTCTCCCCAGAGGGTGTAGTTGTTTCCCCAGGGGGTGCACTTGTCTCAAGTGCACCAACCAAGATGTTTTTTTCTTCGCTTTGTGGGTGTTGTTGCTTTGTTGGTGCACCTCCTGGGTGTTGCTGTATTGATGCACTTGAGATAAGTGCACCCCCTGATTGTTGCTGCTTTGTTGGTGCACTTGAGACAAGTGCACCCCCTGGTTGTTGTTGCTGTATTGGTGCACTTCTTGCTCTGGCAAGCGGCGAAAGCCGAGCGGAGACAAGTGCACCCCCTGGGGTTTGCAGTGGTGCGACCCATTGGTTTTTGCCAGGTTCGAGCATTTCGAGCAGCGGCATCGCCTTGTGCGCCGCCTTCGCAACGCGCTCAGGGTCAGAACCGTCGCCAATCATCTCTAAATATTCCTCTATCGACTTGCGTATGTCGCCTATTATCTGCGCTTCCGCTTCGGGGTCGCCGTCGGTGAAGGGTAGGAGAGCGGATTTGAGTTTTGAGTTTTGAGTTTTGAGTTTTGAGTTGTTCTCGGCTTCGCCTGCGATGTTGAGTTTTGAGTTTTGAGTTTTGAGTTTTGAATTGTTCTCGGCTTCGCCTGCGATTGTGAGTTTTGAATTCTCTAACACCCTTACTGCTATGCCCGTCAGTTGACAGATGGTGGCGGCGAGTGTATGCACCGAGAACGGCTTGAACAGACAGGCGTCGAAGCCGTCGCTGCGCAGTTGCGGCATGATGCTCTGCTCGTGTGCTGTCATAGCCACGAACTTCGTGCGGAGTACGGGCTTGTCGGTTGCAGACGTAGCCAACGATGCGTTGCGTATGCTGCGCATTATCTCGCTGCCGTTCATCTCCGGCATCTCGATGTCGGTGAACACGATGTGCGGATTCTTCTCAACAGCAATACTGATGGCTTCGTCGGCGTGTATGGTCGTCGTGATGTCGAACTGCACGCCGTCGATGCGCCGAAGCATCTCGTTGAGAAGCTGCCCCTGCAGGCGGTCGTCGTCTACTATCACCACGGAGATTATGGGTTGAGATGTTGAGGTGTTGTGGTGTTGAGATGTGCCTTTAGGGGGTGCACTTGTCTCAAGTGCACCAACCAAGCAATCTGGTTGACTTTGTTTGCTTTGTTGGTGCAGTTCTTTGCTTTGTTGGTGCAGTTTTTTGCTTTGTTGGTGCACTTGAGACAAGTGCACCCCCTGATTTTGTTTGCTTTGTTGGTGCACTTGTTGCTTTGTTGGTGCACTTGAGACAAGTGCACCCCCTGAGTGCATCCCCTGATTAGTGACCACCTTTACCGGCAGACACACTCTGAACGTTGTGCCCTTGCCCTTTGTTGACGCAACATTTATTCTGCCGCCGAGCAGCGTCACAATCTCGCGAGTGATAGTCAGTCCGAGGCCCACGCCCTCCTTGCCTTGAGCGCCGGGCAGACGCGTGAAGGCGTTGAACACACTCTGCTGTTCTTCGGGTGTCATGCCGCAGCCAGTGTCGCTCACGCTCAGCGTCATCCAACCGTTCATAACGGTTATGCCGACACGCACCTCGCCCTCGTCTGTGTATTTGATAGCGTTGCTCACGAGGTTGTTCACAATCTGCTTGATGCGGAACGCGTCCGAACGGCAGAACATATCCTCCGCAACGTTTATATCTGTAGCCAAGCGCAACTGTTTAGCCATAGCCAGCGGCTGCATCTGCGCCACACACTCGCTGACGAGCGCAGTCGGCTGGAAGCTCACCTCGTGTCGCTCCGCCTTTCCGCTCTCCAGCTTATGATAGTCGAGCAGCGCCGACACCAGTTGCAGCAGATGATTAGCCGAGCCCGATATGCTCTGCAGGTAGCCCACAGCCTTCGGACGGTCTACATACTCGCTGAGCAGGTCGATGAAACCGGCAATCGACGCCGCCGGCGCCTTTATGTCGTGCGTGATGGTGAGCAGCAGACGCTCTCGCTGCTGCATGATGCGCTCCGTCTCCGTCTTCGCTTCAAGAATGCGCTGACGGTCGCGGCGCTCGCGCTTTATGTCTCTGAGGATGTACACCACGAGGATAGCCGCCGAGAGAATCGCCAACAGTCCCAGCACCGCAATTCTCACGATCATGGCGCGTCGCGAACTGATAGCCTTGCCCACAACACGCTGCAGGGCGTTGTGCTCGTCGCTCTGTATGTCCTCCAGCAGCTGCCATGTGCGCTTCGTCAGCTGAATGCTCACCAGCTGCAGACGGTCGTTTCGCGTACTGATGATGTCCTGCTGGCGGTCGTTGGCGCGCTGCTGCTCGCTATGAATCTCGGCAAGCGCATTAGCTACCGAGTCGGCGATGTTCAGTCGGTGATGGATGGTGTCGGTAGACGGCTGATGCGTCAGTCGGGTAGTGCTTATGGTGTCGGTGCGTTGCTTGCGGAAGGCGTCGCCCAGACGTCTGAAGAAGCCGCGTTTCGTCTTCACCACCTCGTACACCGTCTCGTGCTGTTCGTGACGCTCCTTCGTCTGCGGACTGATGACGATAGAGTCGCGTCCGCTGTGCAGCGCCTCCACCTTATTGTTATAGTAGATGTCGCGGCTGTTGTTTTTCAGTACGTTCATCACGAGCAGCGTGTTCTCGCGTTTCGCTATTAGCAGTGCCATTAGCGTATCCAACCGCTGCTGTTTCAGCGTGTCGTTCAGTAGCAGGCGTAACTTACGTGCCTGCCTTTTCGAACCGCTGAGTGCGCGGTCGAAGCGTTCCCATTTGCTTGCGTCGCCGAGCAGCACGCTGCGTTCGGCATTGGCGGTCTCGAGCATCGAAAACACGAGCGAGTCGACAATGTCGCGGCGTGCCATAAAGCGCTCCGAGGCGTGGTTTACCGCCGACAACGAACGCGTGTTGTCGTATACCATCCATGTGGCAGACAGCAACACGATGGCGAGCAAAGCGTAGCCTACAAGTATTTTTATTCTGGTGCTGAACATATATGCTTCAAAATTCTTATTCCTATATTCTGTATAACGCAGAATCTTGGCTTTTATTTTATAAAACATTCGTTGGTGGTAGAAAACAAAAAGTCTGCACCATTCTTGTTCGTACAAGAACGATGCAGACTGAAAGGAATTAGTGTGTTGTTATTTATGTCTGAAACCCTTACCTTCTCTTAAACTACAGCCGGAGCCTCTGTGCCGGTTGTATCTGTAGATGTAGAGTCCATGAGCATTACGCTCGAGAAGAGGTGTGCTGTAGAGTCAACCGAGTCAACCGAGTCGCTGAGCATTGCCACTTCTTCAGGAGTTGCCTGCTGTTCTGCCGGCTCACCCTCTGCCGGAGCGCCTACTGTGTCGGCTGTGTCAACAACGGTTGAGTCGACCGGCATATTCAAACCAAGCTCTGCCTTAGAGCTACCTGCAAATACGTTGCTTACTGATACCATAACGAAAGCTGCGAAAGCTACAAAAACTAACTTCTTCATATTCTTAAATTTTTAATTGTTAATTATAATGTTTATCTGTAGAACTCCGTCTTGAACTGATGTTTGTTCGTTGCGTCGTTCACTTAATAGAATGCAATCTGCGTGCCAGAATATGAAGTGTTTTGCGTAAGTGTTTGATAGTCAGTGCGAATAAAAATTTTTTAGAGCTTTGGCATAGACTAAAAAGTTGTGGAGAAGTGTGGAACAAGTGTAGAATAGTTCCACACTTTTGTGTGGACAGAAGTTATTGTTAGTGTGTAGAAAAGTCATCGTCAACCGAACGCCGCCCGATCGGATGGCGAACGGAATCTGATCGGACGGCGAACGGAATCTGATCGGACGGCGAACGGAATCTGATCGGACGGCGTTCGGAATCTGATCGGACGGCGAACGGAATCCGATCGGACGGCGTTCGGTTGACGATGAAAGAGTATGGGATTATTGCCAAACAAACTTGAATGTCTTTGTAGCTGTCGGCGTCTTTACGCTGAGCAGATATACGCCCTTTGGCAGTTGCGGCACGGCAACAGACAGCGTTTCGCCTGCCGAGCGTTTGCCGAGCTGCTTGCTGAACAGCGTGCTGCCCGTCATGCTTGTGATGCAGAGCGTAGCCTGCGTGTTGCGAGCGAAGCCCAATACGATGTTTCCGTCTGCGATGCGCACCGTTCCGTCGAACGGCATGGCAACGCTCACGCAGCCCGTCTCCTGCTTCTCGATGCACTGGCGCAGTCCGTCGAGCGCGTTAATCTTGCCGTAGCCCCAGTTGCTGTCGGGCGCCGTAGCCGTGAAGCTGTCCTTGCGTGCCGTGTTCTGCACAATCTCGTGCAACTGTTCGGGCGTGAGTTGCGGATAAGCCTGCAGCCATGTAGCCACAATGCCTGCCACGAACGGCGACGCCATCGACGTGCCCTGCATATAGCCGTACTGGTTGTAGCGTCCGAAGTTCTCGTTGTATTCGGCGTACATCAAGTTGCCCGATGCGTCGTTGTTAGACACGGCAGAGATGATGAAGCAGCCCGGCGCCGTAATGTTCGGCTTCATGCGTCCGTCTACTGTGGGGCCGTAGCTCGAGAACGAACTCAGGTCGCCCACGGTCTCCTGCAGCGTAGCCTGCTGTCCGCCGTTTGTCGTGTACTCGTTGCGTGTGGTGTACGAACCCACGGTGAGTATGCGCTTGCCCGTTCCGCCAATCTCGCAGAGCGTAGACGACGCTGCGTCGGGTGCCGAGAAGCCCTCTATGTCGCGCGACTCCAACGCCAGAAACGTATTGTCCGACCAGATGTTCACTCTGCCCGCCGTCTTCGGCGTCACGGTGAGCGCTATGGCGTAGTTGTTGCGTATCGAGGTGAGCGCAGATGTCAGCACCACGTGCGGTTTGCCGTTGAGCGGACTCACCTCCGAAGCCACCTTCCACGTGCCCGTAGCGTACTTGCCGAAGTCTACATCCGTGACGCCCTCCGCCGGATAAACGGTCGTAGACCGCGCATCCTTCTTGTTGAACGTGCTGTAGGCGGCGATGTCTACGGTGAAGTCGACGCCCTTCTCGCCCCAAATCTCTATCGTGCCGCCCGAAACCGAGTTAGACGGCGCCACCTTGTACTTCACGAACGTGCGTAGCGGCGCAGCGTCGGCTGTGGCGAAGGTATGGTCGATGTGGAAGGCGTCGGTGCGGTGGTTGCCGGCAGCGCCCACGATGAGTCTGCCCGGTCCCTGCATGGCGTCGGTCATGGTGTCGAACGTAGAAGTGCCGTCGTGCGGTCCGTCCTGGTTGCCCAGACTGAGGTTGACGACGCACGGCTTGCCCACCTCGTCGGCATAGTCGAAGATATACTGCACGGCGTTGCTGATGTCGGCGTTGGTGCTCGCGTTCAGGTCGAGCGCCACGAGCACTATGTCGGCGTCGGGCGCATTGCCCACGTACGCCCCGTCCTTGTAGGCGTCGCTACCCGCAGCTATGGCAGCCACGTGCGTTCCGTGCGAGTTAGAGTCGCTGTCGCCCTGCGCCTTCTCTATCAGTTCGGGCGTGTTCAGCTCAATGCCGTAGCCGTACTTCTCAGGAGCCGAAGCGCCGTCGAGCGTCGTAGCGCTCTGCTCCCACACACGCTTGATGCGCAGCGCTCCGTCGGCTGGGCGGCGGAAAGCGGCGTGCATATAGTCGAATCCGGCGTCGACCACGCCTACAACCACGCCCTCGCCGGTGTATGCCTGTGGTAGGTCGGTGCCTTTGTGTATCTGGTCGGTGCCAGCCTCCTGGCGCGCAAGGTTGAGCATCTGCGTTGCGCCCGAAGTAATCTGGATGTACTCTACACCCTGCTGCTTAGCCAGACGCTGCAAGGCGTCGAGCGTGAGGCGCACCGTAGCCGTATTGGCGTTCTCGGCGATAGGCGTCACGCCCAACTGCTGCCACGATGTGAGCGCAGGGTCGATTGTTACGTATGCTGAAAGCTGACTGCTTGCGGCGCCCATTGCAGCGGCTTGCGCTGCGGGCGACTTAAGCAGGGTGGGGGAAGCGATGGCGATAGCCGTGCGAGGCGAAAGCGATGTCTGCGCCAACGCTGAGGCTGGCGCGAGCAACATCGTTGCACCTATTATATATATGTATGACTTGCGCATGATATACCTTATTATATTATATGTATCTGTTTTCGGTTGCCCGTATTACTTCACGAGCACCTTCTTTGTGGTCTGCTTGCCGTCGGCTGTCACCTTCACGATGTACACGCCCTTGGCAAGATCGGCGTTCTCCACCTGCGCACCAGCGAGGTTGTACACCTGCAAGCGGTCGTACTCGCCGCCGACGTGCACCTTTCCGTTGCTTACGAAGATGCTAACGCTCTGCTCAGCCTCGGCGCTGTTCACGTCGGTAGGCTTGACGAAGCCAGTCTGCTTGTGCGACTCGCCCAGGCGCGCCTCGCAGCAGTTGTAGATAGTGTGCTTGTTGTTGTCGTTCTGGTCGAACTCGCCTATGTAAGCCACGACGCTCATGTTCTTCAGCACAGCCTCGACGTTGTTCTTAGTCTCGTCGGCATAATAGGTAGAGTGGATGCTCTCGGGTATGGTGATGGTTTTCTCCCACGAAAGCAGCTGACCAGCTTTTATGTCCTCCACCAGGTATCCCCATGCGTTGCCCGTCACCGTTCCGCGGAAGGTGCGGTTGTGTATGTAGTTGTCTCCGCCGCTCGCCTGACGCGCTTCGATGCCGTCCTGCACGAGGTATACGTTGAAGATAGAGCTGTTGTGAGGCACGGTCTTGTGAGGCAGCACGTAGAGCTTCACGTTCAGCTCGCGTGTGCTCTCGTCCAGTGTGGTCTTGAGGTAGAGCGAAACGTACGGCTCCTTGGTGTCGGCGTAGTAGATGGTAGAAAGCAGTTTGCTGACGTCGGTGGCGCTCACTATCGGCGTAGTGCTTACGTCGGCGTAAGTATTGCGGTTGACCATAGCCGCCGGTGCGAATGTGCTCGACGTGTTAGGGTAGAAGAATATGTATGTAGGGTCTTCGCTCATCGTGAACATATCGGGCTTGTAGCCTACGTGATGAGCCACCTCAATGATGTTCTTCTCTGTCTTCTTGATGGCAGCCTCAATGTTCAGATGACCGCCCGGACAGTTGCCGCAGTCCTGACCCGTGAACGCTTCGAGCAGCAACGATCGCTCCATAGTCTTCGGGTAGAGGAAGAGGTTGGCGCTGACGCTGTTGTCCGACGTGTCGGTCTCCTTGCCCGCTCCGTTCACGTTAGCGATAGTTACGCTGAGGCTCTGCTCGCCCTCGCTGCTTGTGTCCACGTCTTTGAGGTCGAAGCTGTAGCCCTCCTTCGGCTTGATGCTGAGGTCGGCGAAGTGCTGCGTGGTCTTGTTGCCGCCCACCTCTACGATGGCGTCGAAGCTGGTTATTTCCGTGGTGCCGGCGTTCACGAAGCAAGCCGAGAAGTTGCAGTTGTCGCCCGCTTTATAGTAGCCTTCGAAGTTGCTCAGAGCGATGATGGCGTCGGTATAGTCGCCCACGTTCTCGGCGTTGACGAAGATGAGCGCGCTGCCCTTGTTCATGCCTTGGGTGTCTACCCACGCTCCGTCCTTGTAGCCGTAGTTGCAGCCCTCGATGTCGTACGAACCGTCCGACATGAGCACCTTGTATGTGTTGGCAGCTTCGGTTGTGTAGCCTACGTAGAGACAGTCCTCGTCGCCGGTTATGGTGTACGGCTTATCGAGCGTCCACTTTATCTTGTTCAGCGCCTTCGTCACCTCAACGGTTCCCTCGGCGATAGGTGTGCCGTCGAGCTGCTTGGTGAGGAAAACGTGCATCTTCTTGTCGGTGACATTCTTGCTGCCCAACACGAACTCGGCGAAGTCGATGGTCTTGCCCTTCAGAGCCTGCAGCTTGGCGTGGCTCAGGCGCATAGCCTGTCCCTGCTTCTCGGTGCTGCCGAGGCGGAATACGTTGTTGCGCGAAATCTCATCTTTCGAGTAGCCGATGTTGGTGGCGTTGATGTTCCCTGCTACGAGGAGGAGGGAAGCGATGCTAAGTAGGGTTTTTCTCATAGTATATATTAATTAATTGTTTTTTATTTGTTAGTTACAAAGTTTTTTACACGCCCTTAATATTAATAACGTATAATGACTGTTTGCTAATGGTTTGCTTGCAAATGTACGGCTTTTTGCAAATATACGCAACAATTTAGTTGAAAATATGCCTATTTTGGCTTGCTTTTAAAAACTATTTGTGTATCTTTGCAATATGGTAGACCGCGTTTGGGTAATTGAAGCAATCTTTTATCGCTAAACTTGCGCTGTCTTAACGCTATTAATAATCAAAAAACACAGAATTATGGAAAAACGTTTACTTTATTTGGTAGCAGCTATGGCGTTGATGCTTGGCTCTGCAGCCCCGACATTCGCACAGAAAGTAGAGACACAGAACCGATTCTTAGTGAAGGCTGTCACGCTTGGTAGTCAGATGGGCGATATGCCCGAAGACCTCGACTCTAAGCGCGTGTATTATTACTACAACACCGATGGCAAGTTGGTAGGCAGTTCTACCTACGGACGCAACTATACCGACGGTGGCTATTCGGATACCTTCTCGCTCACCGACATCGAGAAGATTGTCTTCGATGTAAATGGCAACATGACCAACAAAGACTTCTACCAGTATGGCGACTATGACGACGGCGACAATGCTTTCCATAAGACACAGAACTGTGAGAGCTATACATACGATGCGCAGGGCAGACTGGCTACAGACACTACCTCGATGCGCATCAACGAGTATACGTACAACGACGACGGCACGCTGCTAAAGGTTACGTCGTACAACAAACGCACAAAGAAACTTGTGCAGGAGATTACATACACTTATGAGAACGGACAGGCTACTCACTACTCGTCTACCGGACAGTATTACGAGTTCGAGGCTGACCTTAAGTACGACGCAGACGGCAACAAGATAGAAGAATACCAGTATGCGAAGTCGGGCGAGAATGTGAAGCCGCGTCAGCGCGAAACATGGACATTCACCGACGGTGTGCTCACGCTCTACATGAAGTACCGCTACGACAGTAAAGGCGCGGAAGTGGCTGACTCGAAGGAAGTGTTTGTTCCCGTGGAGAACAACATGAACGTTATGGATGTTACCGACTATACCTACAATTCGTTTAAGGACACATGGAACAAAATGGGCTTGACCGTGCGTCAGACCTACCGCGACTTCAGCGGAATGAAGGAAGCTACACAGACGATGCTTCTCTCGGCTACACCCGACAAGAAACTCAAGAACACTATTAACCTGCAATTCACAGCTCCGAAAGCCGGTCTCGTTCATGGCTGCAAGTTTGTAGTCTACCGCGACTGCGTGGCTCTCGATACGCTCAACCTTGCCGACGTCATGGATCCCGCAACAAAGCAGTGCTCTTATCAGGACAAGGAACTCAAGAGCGACACATACACTTACTTTGTTCAGCCGCTTTTCGCCCTCACAAACGGCGAGATAAGCGATGCTACTGCCGGCTCGGAGTGGGTGGGCTACTATACTTCTACGCCTATGGACGTGAACGTGGCTCTCGCTACGGAGCTTCCTGCCGTTACCGACCTGAAGCTCGTAGGTGGCGAGGTGAAGCGCATCGGTTCTATCATGAGCCAATTGATAGAATACTACGCTGATCTCGAATGGAAGAACCCGGCTAATCTCGAAGAACTCGGCTTCGTAAGAAACGATGTTGCCTTCGTGGGTATGGGTCTCTCTGACACTAAGTTGGAAGGCGCCGCCGAGTCTGCCAGAGTGCAGATTATGGACGACGAGATGCAGGTGTATGTCATCACAACATACAAGTACGGCAAGGCTTACTCTGACGCCATCACCGTTACTGTTAAGGACATCGAGAAGTATAACGGCGTGGAGAGCGTTACAGCCGACGGCGTAGTGAAGGCTACATTTGCAGGCAACACAGTGCAGCTCAGCGATGCCGCAAACGTATCGGTTTACTCTGCTGCAGGCGCTAAGGTGTACGCAAAGCAGAATACATGCAGCGTGGCTCTCGGTCAGCTTCCGGCTGCTACATATATAGTATGTGTAGAGAAGGACGGCAAGAGCAGCTTCTATAAGTACGGCGTGAAGTAGCATAAACTCACGCCTGGATAGCACTTCGTGAAAAGACACACATGTATATTACGTAGAGTATATAATATAATGTGTGTCTTTTCAGATTATTAATTAACCAAAAACATGGAATTATGGGAAAAAGACTACTCAATTCGATTGCAGCTCTGACATTAGTGCTCGGCTGCCCGGCAACGGCTGACGCTCAGCAGGCGGCTCCAGAAAACAGATTCTTGGTTAATACTGCCACCTTCGGCAGTTCGATGGGCGATATCCCGGACGATGTAGTGTCGAAACGCAGTCTGTACTACTATAACACCGACGGACTCTTCGTAGGTAGAGCCGACTACGGACGCCTCTACACCGACGAAGGCTACTCGGACAACTTCGATGTTATGACTTTCTGCAAGGCTGTCTTCAACACCGACGGCATGATGACCAATAAGGATACGTACCAGTGGGGCGAATACGACGGTGGCGTCTTCAGTTTCCGCAAGACGCAGAACTGCGAGAGCTATACTTACGACAGCGAAGGACGATTGGCTACCGACACTACGTCGATGTACATCAACGAGTATGCGTACAACACCGACGGAACGCTGGCTAAGAAGTCTACCTATATCAGAGACACTAAGAAGTTCAAGCAGGAGATTACGTACACCTATACCGACGGCGTGCTCACACATTACTCGTCAACCGGCGAATACGACTCGTACAAGTTCGAGGCTAACATAAAGTACGACGCCGACGGCAATAAGGTGGAGGAGTATCAGTACAAGCTGAAGGACGGCAAAGAGGTGGCTAAGCAGCGCGAGGCATGGACTTACACCAGCGGTGCGCTCACACTCTACGAGAAGTTCCGCTACGATTCAAGCGGCAAGGAGATACCGAGCGCAAAGACCGAGTATAAGCCGGTGAACGGCAATCTGAACCTGATGGATGTTTGCAGCTACAACTACAGCAGTAATAAGTGGACACGTAGCGGTCTGCCCATGCGCTATGAGTATCGCGACTTCAGTGGCATGAAGGAGAAGACTGCCATGATGATTATGTCGGCTACGCTCGACAAGGAGAAGCCGAACACCGTAGACCTCCGCTTCAATGTGCCGAAGGCAGGACTCGAGTACGGCTGCAAGTTCGTCATTTTCCGCAACTGCATACCGCAGGATACCGTTGATCTTGCCGACGTGATGAACCCCGAGACAATGCAGTGTGCGTACGAGGACGACGAACTCAGCAATAGTACATACACCTACTTCATTCAGCCGCTCTTCGCCATGAAGGACGGCAAGATAGTGAAGCCTGCTGCCGACTCGGAGTGGGTGGGTTTCTACAGCACCACTCCTACTGAGATTGAAGTGGCGCTCGACCACGAACTGCCTGCCGTTACCAATCTGGCTCTCGTAGGCGGCGAGGTGAAGAATGTAGGTACGGCTTTGAATCCTGAAAAGGAGTATAACGCTGTCTTTGGTTGGGAAAATCCTGCCGACATGAACGACTACGGCTTTATCAAGCATACGCTCTACTTCGTTGGAAGCAATGTGCCAGAGAACGAAACAAGAGAGGCTTCGAAGGACACGCTTCACGTAATGCTTCTCGATGATGTTGTAGAGGCGTATGTCGTTACGACCTACAAGTACGGCAAGGCGTTCTCCGACACTATCACCGTGAAGATGACAGACATAGAAAATGGTAACTATACAGCCATGCAGCGCATTGGCGTGGACGGCGTGGTGAAGGCTGTCTTTGCAGGCAACACGGTTCAGCTCAGTGATGCTGCAAACGTATCTGTCTACAATGTTTCGGGCGAACGTGTATATCTACGCAAACGCACAAGAAGCGTATCGCTTGCTCAGCTCCCGACTGCAGCTTATATAATATGTATAGAGCGCGACGGCAAGCAGAGCGTCTACAAGTATCACGTTAAGTGAGGATAAAACAATACCTTAGGCAAAACATTCGAACTACAGAACATAGCCTAAATTATTAATAAATAAAATTCTTAAAAACCGTAATATCAATAGATGAAGACAAAAATGTTACTTGCGTCGCTACTCTTAAGTGGCGCAGCTTTCGCACAGACATCACCCTTAGTGATGGTCACCCCAAGCGACTACAACATCATGGCTGCTTCGCCAAACGGCAAGTGGGCGTGTGGTATGTACTTCGACAGTGGCAATGAGGCTTACGGATTCCGCTGGAATCTGGAGAGCGGAGAGATTGATTTGCTCAATCCGTCGTCGCCTTCGCAGGCTTACAGCGTGTCTAACAACGGCGTTGTTGTGGGCTTGTACACCGACAATAGCTACAAGAAGAACGGTGCTTCGACGCAGCTCGCTGGCTATTGGCAGAACAACCGCTGGAACCGTCTCGAAATGCCTTCTGACGCTGTGAGCAGTAGTGGCGCTTCTGGCATATCGCCCGACGGACACTACATCACGGGCAACGTGTATGTAGGCGGAAAGTATTTGGGATACGTATGGAAGGACGGCAAGATTTATCGCCAACTGAAGGAGAACAATGGTATCGCAATACCTTATGCTATATCGCCCGACGGAGAGTATACTACGGGTTGGGTTATGAACAAGAACCGCCAGGCATGTTTATGGGGACCCGACGGCAATTTCACAACACTCTCTGACCAGCAGTCGCCGTTCTGTGTAGGCAAGAAGTTCTCGCCCGACGGCAAGAAGCTGCTTTACTTCGGCGGTTGGCAGACCGAAGATGAGGCTGGCGGAGCAGGCAAAATACGCGGAGCATGGGCTGTGTACGATATGGAAACCGGCAAGAAGAGCGCTATTCTTCCGGCTGGCGACAACGACGACCTCGACTTCTTCGACATCAGCGGTAACGGCACCGTGATGTGCGAGGACAACAATTTGGGTTATATATACCAGGACGGAAAAGGCACATTCGCATACAAGTATCTGAAGGAAAAAGGCGTGAACCTCGCCGACTATCATGTTTTCGTCAATCCGGACTCGCCGAAGGATTCGGAAGGCGAAACCCTTTACAACGTGACTCGCGCCACATCCGTGTCGGTAGACGATCACATCATGGGCTTCCTCTTCTACAACGACAACAAGGATTCGGACGGCAACTATGCCATTTCGTCGCAGTCGATGATTGTGAAGTTCGGCAGTCCGATGTTCTCGGCTATGCCTCCGGTGAGCATTAAGGCTCAGCAGATGTCTGGTCTCAACACGGTGAAGATTACATGGAAGCCGAACGTTGCAGCCACCGGCATAACCGGATACAAGGTGTATCGCGACGGCAACAAGGTGAGCAGCGATGTTGTTACCGCTGAAGGATTCGTAGATGCTGGTGTGCCGGTAGGCGAACACGAGTATGTGGTTACGGCAGTGTACGGCGACGTTGAGTCGGCTGATAGCGAGACAGCTACTGTCAAGGTGGATAATCAGAAACTTTCTACGCCTACAAACCTCTTCGCACAGCAGCATGGCTACAGCGCAGCATACATGGAGTGGAGCGATCCGTCAACAAACTTCGGAGCGCTCACATACTTCAACCCCGACAACGCCAACCTCGAGACATTCGGTCTGTCGTTCGACGGCGAGAGCTACGAGACAGCCATCGCTTTCGATGCAGTTACGCTCAGCGCATACAAGGGACAGAAGCTCACATCCGTAGGTTTTTACCCGATGGAGGCTCAGGGCGGCTGGACTATCAACCTCTACACACGCAGCGCAGACGGTAAGTTGCAGAAGTTCTACACACAGCCAGTTACGCAGAAGCTGAACTACGGCGAGCGCAACGTCGTTAAGCTCGACACTCCGCAGGATCTGCCTTCAGGCGAACTGCTCGTGTCGGTTGAGGTGAAGGTTACAGAGGCTTCGCAGCGCATCACAGCGCTCGACTTCGGTCGTGCCGTGAAGGGCTCTTCCGACCTGCTCCGCCTTACAACCGAGCCCGACTTCTACTCAATGGGCAACCTTATGGAGGAGAGCAACTATCTCTACGCCGCTTCGTGGGCTATCGACGCTATCGTGGCGCCGGAAGGTGCTGACCTTGCAAAGGACAACGTGACGGGCTATAACATATATGTAGACGGCAAGAAGGTAGGTTCGTCTGCTACAAAGAACTTCACCGTACCCTCTCTCGACAAGGGCGACCATGCACTGGGCGTGAGCGCCGTGTATGCCAACGGATCGGAGTCGGAGCCGGCCGTAGCTCAGCTTGCGGTTGTTCCTGACGACAGCCAGCTTCAGGCTGTGAAGGGCGTGGCTGTAGCACCGGTAAGCGCTTCGGCTGTGAAGGCTAATTGGGCAGCACCTGTTGACCGCGATGTAGTTCAGGTGCAGTATTGCACGGGTTCTGCATCAACGCAGGGCGTGACAGCTCCCGCTGACAACAACTATAACATCATGGTAGGCGCGCTCTATCCGTCGAAGACATTCCGCGGACGCACCGGATACGCCATCAAGAAGGCACGCTTCTATCCGCTCACAGACGCGACATACACAGTGTATGTCTACAAGAACGACGAGCTGATAAGCGAGACCGAGGTAGACGACTACACCGTAGGTAAGTGGAACGAGGTGGAACTCACGAATCCTATCATCATCGAGAACGGATCTACATACCGTCTTGCTATCGACTGCTATGATGTTACACCGAAGGAACCGGCTATCGCCGTTGACAGCAGCGATCCGCTGGAAGGCTACTCTGACATCTACTCACTCGACGGCGAGTCGTGGAGCTCAATATCTTCTACCGGCGTGATGGCTAACTGGATGATCGGTCTCGTGCTGGAGAACCCGAAACCAGGTACGTTGCCTATCGAAGGCTACGACGTGTTCATCGACAACGCTAAGAAGAACACGGCGAAGCTCACGGAGAGAACATACACACACGACTTCGGTACCGACGACAAGCAGCAGCACACTATCCGCGTTGACGTATACTATACAGTGAAGTCGACAAGCGTGAAGGGCGGCGTAACCAACTTCCTCATCGCCGTTGCAGGTATCGACGAGAACACCGTAGGACGCATCGAGATGCGCCAGGGCGAGAACGAGCTCACCGTAACTGGCGAGGGCGTGACGTCGGTAGAACTTGTGTCGGCAGCAGGCGCTGTTGTAGCAAAGGCAGAAGGCAACACCGTATCGCTCAACGGCTTGACCGCAGGCGTATATGTAGTGAAAGCCGTAGTAGCCGGCGAAACCGTCACACGCAAGATAATGATAACGAAGTAAAAGTTTTAGCAGGTTAAGCACAAATTTGCTACACTTAAGCCAAGAATATTGCGTTTTGTTCCATAATAGGTAAAATGGGGGTTGCGTGTTGCAAAAAATATGAGTAAATTTGCAACGTGAACAGAAACGTAAACCAGATTTGACCAACACAAAACGCATCATATAAAAGC